>Ga0315547_1000092_pt1 | contig 101699 bp, 88 predicted proteins | sample SalMarSW160240MG_2_FD_202542 | JGI IMG/M metagenome (GOLD analysis project Ga0315547, IMG submission 202542) | Salt marsh sediment microbial communities from the Plum Island Ecosystem LTER, Massachusetts, United States - Salt Marsh Sediment SW1601-240 ...
CCCCATAGAGATGATCAAAGCGGCTTAGTTCAACAGAAGTGTATCCGTAATTGAGGAATTGGTGACAATTATTAATCATGAGTGATTTTTTTATCTCAACTACGGATACACTCCTATTATGTTAGGCTGCTATGTGGATATTAAAAACGAATCCACAATTTGAATGTCCTAAAGATCATTTCAATTATAAGGAGTGTTGCTATGAAAGAATATAAAGTTATCACAGTTAGTCAACGATGGACTTTAAAAGGGCTGGAAGAGAGAGCAACCAAGCAATTAAACGAATATGCTAGAGAAGGCTGGAAAGTAGTTCAGATGCGTCACGGATGGAGTGGGTTTCTCTTCTCATCTTTGTTCATCTTGTTAGAGAAAGAATCTGATAATAGATAGAGAGTGAGGATGATAATTAGCAGCCTAACCCTCCACTGCACAGGATCCGCCCGTCGGCGGACAGGTGAGTTTTTTCGTTATGCTTGTAACAAAAGGAAAAGATAAATTTGACAGGTCATATATATTTTTTACTTAACCAATCAATGCCTGGCTTAATTAAAATAGGTTATACAACAAAAACAATTGATGAAAGAATGCAGCAATTAAATACATCTGGGATACCAAAACCATTTATTTTAGGAGCTTGCTTTCTAGTAGAGAATGTTGAAAAATGTGAATTAAAATTACATGAGATATTTGATCAATTTCGAGTAAACAAAAATCGAGAATTTTTCAGTATTAATATTTATAAAGCGATTTCTAAAGCTTTACCAATTCTTAAAGACCATTTAATAACTGATATAAGTAAAAATGTCGATATGACTTCAGATATCCATACAAGTGATTTGTCTAGTGATCTTGACGATAATGATATTTATTTTATGCAAATGATCCTACATAATTCATATGAATACGGTATTCCAATTACCACTCAAAGCCTCGCGAAAGATCATAATGGTTTCCATGCTATTAAATTAGAAAATAAATTGATAAATCTTTCTAAAAAAGGTCTAATACAACAGGTTCAACAACGAAATGATGTTCTAAGTTCGTGGAAAATGACATCTATAGGTATTCAATTTATGATTGAAAATAAATATGTTCTTCAAGATTTAATTGACGAGGAAAAGCGTCTGGGTGAATAGTATATCTAGTTTGATTAACATGAATAAAAGCATAACCATTGTGTGCACCTAACAGCCAGAGCTGTTCGATGAATTTAAGATTTTGGCATTTTATCAGATTTATGAAAAGAAAAATTGATGTTCATTTTAATCTGGCTGTTGGTGACACTTGCCCGTTATGCGGCAAAAACTTTCACGGAAGGAGGAATAATGAAAAGTATCTTTAGAAGTAAGGCCTTTATCTGGTTAATATTTTCGCCAATCCTAATTTTATGTTTTAGTGCAATATCATGTAATAGATCAATAGATGATTACAAGTTATTTTCTTTCGATGTTACTTGTGACATGCGAGAATTTGCTGGTACTGATTACCAAACTTCTCACTACTTCATGGGAGTTTGTGAGGCAATTCAAAAAATTGGGAAAGGTGCCTTTATGGTTAGCCCAGGAGATATTGATCCTCCATGGCAAGTATATGAAACTATAAATAAAATTCTTGGTAAAGATTATTATTGGTATCCTGTTGTTGGCAACCATGAATCCGAAACACCCGAGGATATGAAATGGTTAAGAAATTGGGGTAAAAAGGATATTCCAGGCTTAGTACATAAAGGACCAAAAAACTGTGAAGAAACAACCTATTCATTTGAATATAAAAATGCACACTTTGTTGCTATTAATCAGTATTTTGATGATGTTTCTGATATTGGAACAAATGGTGATGTCGGCGATTCCCTTTACATCTGGTTGAAGAATGATTTAGAAAACAATTCTAAGCCCTTTGTATTTGTATTTGGGCATGAACCTATTGTATCTATTCCGGATGTTGATAACGGACGTCATAGGCATAAAGGTGACAACTTAGATGAACACCCGAATCATAACCATCGGTTCCAATTATTGCTACGAAAACATAATGTTACGGCATATATTTGCGGCCATACACACAACTTTTCATCGGCTAAAATAAACGGCATCTGGCAAATCGATGCGGGTCATTCACGAGGCATAGGTGACAAAGGAGCAAAAAGTACCTTTTTAAAAATCAATATAGGTCGTAAACAATGTAGTGTAGATGTTTATCGAAGTGATTCGAATTGTGAAAAATATTCTTTGACACATACAATACTTCTAAAATGAGCATACAAATGCCGCATAACACGGGGTTGGAGTCGGAATTTAAACGCGTCCGGTTTCATTATGCCTTGAAAGTTTGTCGCGCGTTCAAATCCGCTCAACCCCAATCCGTTATACATTTTTAAAATAAGGAGTAAAAAAATGAAACATTTGCACTATTTATTACTTTTAGTGATTGTCATTACTCAAAATGCTATTGCCCAAAATTGGGTATTTCAAACCAGCAACACAGATAAGAATTTATGGTCGGTTTATTTTTTTAATGAGAATACCGGCTTGATTGTCGGAGAAGGAGGTGTCATTTTAAAAACCACGGACGGCGGTAGCAGTTGGATACAAAAAAACTCAAATACTAAAAACGGGCTGATGATGCTCCAATTTATAACTACTAACCTTGGCTATGCATCGGGACTTGATGGTCCCCTACTCAAAACGACCAATGCAGGAGAATCATGGGATATCATAAACTTCTCTAACAAAACTCAACAAAAGCTTGGGGGGCTCTGGTTTACCAGTGAAAATAACGGTGTTATTGCACGTAGTAATGAAGATTATAGTAATTCGAAAATACTAAAAACTACAAATGGTGGTGCTTCCTGGGATACAGTATATACTCCGAATGACGACGGTTGGATTAGTTATTTTTATTTTCCCGATTCTGATACTGGGTATTGTACCGTGAGTGGTGGTAAAGTTTATAAAACCAGTGATGGTGGAAGCAACTGGATTACTATAGATTTAGGCTCAGATTTATGGATGTCAGGTATCTATTTTTTTGACGGTAACAATGGGTTTGTTGGTGGTGGTAGGCGTGATCCCCCGGGGGGCACCTTATACAAAACCATTAATGGCGGTTCTGACTGGCAAGAGGTATTAAATGGTTTTGGGATAGCCAAAATATTTTTTTGTGATTCAGATAATGGATATGCTTTAGTAGGAACTATCAAGAAGACCAGCAATGGTGGCTTAGATTGGTCGGTTTTTGAAGCCCCTGAAGTTACTCTAAATGGTCTTTATTTCTTAAATCCAAATCTTGGTTATGCAGTAGGTAATAAAGGTATAATTCTTAAGTATAGCACCGGAACTGGAATAATTAATACGAACATAATGAGCTCCAGCTTCACTTTGTACCAGAACTACCCTAACCCTTTTAATCCATCGACATCCATTACCTATCAGATTGAAGCTTATGATCATATCATTCTTAAAATATATGATATTCTTGGGCACGAAATTGCAGTTTTAGTCGATGAAGAGAAAGCGCCCGGAAGCTATTCAGTGGAATTTTCTATTACTAAAAAGCATCTTTCTAGTGGAGTTTATTTTTATAGATTGGAAGTAGGTAATTTTTTGTCTGTAAAAAAGATGATTTTTCTTCAATAAAGGAATAAGTAAATAGAACTTATGGTAGTAAATGTATAACAATAAAATCAACCTGACTGGAACAGCGATGTGCAAATCCGAACGAGCGGAGCTACGCAAAACATATTTTTAAATACCAAAGTACTGTGCACCTTATGTTCCACCAGGTTATTTTTGCCGTTAGCTGGTAGTATTAATTGAACAGATAAATTAGAAAAATTGAAATCAAAGTGCAAAAAGATAATATTTTATAATTTCAACGGATATAAGGAAAGGCAGAAAAAAATTGGATGACAACCCAAATAATTGAAGCAAGTTAAAATTAGCTATGTACTTAATAAATATTTAGGAGAAAAGCTATGATTTTCTTATTAACAAGTAAGTCTAATATTTTTAAACTATTAAAAGTATTGATTTTATTATTGATTATTTTTATAGTTATATTTAGTTGTGGAAAAGGTATCAACACTAGCAATACAAAAGTATCTGACGCCAAATATGTTCTTCCTTATCCCATAGGAAAGAACTATCTATGCTCCCAGAGTTTTGGAGGGAATATCTCACATCAAGGTGTTTTTTACTATTCAGTTGATTTTGATATGCCCAAAGAGTCGATTATTACTGCTGCTCGAAAGGGAAGAGTTATTTTTTTTCAAGAAAATTTCTATAATAAAGATCTAGGAACAGAAAAAGCAAATGTAGTTATAATCCAACATGAAGATAGCACATATGCTAGATATGCCCATTTAACACATAATGGTGCTTTAGTTGAGGTTGGACAAGAGGTTGAAACGGGAGATACCCTTGGATTTAGCGGTAGTTCGGGTTCACCCGGTCATTATCACTTACATTTCGATGTTACAAAAGATTGCCCCCAGACCAATTGTCAAACGGTTCCATTTAAATTTAAAAACTGTTCGCCTGATCATTACCCCCTCAAGAGTGGAGTATATTATAGAGCAGAAGAATATTAATAAAATGAAAATGACCAGAACAAATCTAATTTATTAACATTAATACTTCTTTATTTTCACTAAGCCAGCTAACATGCGCATTCAGTTGACCGAAACAGCCCTGTGCAAATCCGCTTAGCTAGATGCCCGCAGGAAGTTAATTTGAAATCTGAAAGCCCAGTGAGACGCATGGTTTCGGCAACTGATGCAGGTCGTTATAAGCCATATAAAAAAGAGGAGGATAAAATATGACAACACTACAACAATTTGGAATAATAATGATAATCCCATTCATTTTTATTAGCTGTTTGAAAAAACAGGATAATTTTGTTATTTCTACAGGGAATGTTCCGATCTATTATGATGTTAAAGGCAAGGGAGATCCAGCTCTTATGTTTGTGCACGGTTGGAGCCGTAATAGAAATGACTGGGATGGTCAGATAGATTATTTTTCAGAAAAACATGAAGTGATACGATTGGACTTAGCAGGCCATGGCGAATCAATAGGGAACCGCAAAGATTGGTCGATTCTTGCCTTTAGTCACGATGTCATGGCTGTTATTGAGAAGCTGGATCCAAAACAGATCGTTCTTATCGGTCACTCGCTCGGAGCACCAGTGGCCATCGAGACCGCAAGACGTTTGCCCGATCGTATTGTCGGTATCATAGCCGTAGATGCATTTCACGACGTCGAAGAGAAGTTCACGCAAGATCAAATCGACGACATCCTCGCTCCTTTCAGGTACGACTTTGTGGAAACCTATGCCCAGGGGGCGAGAATGATGCTGAAGGATTCCTCTCAAATCCAAAAATCCATCGAACAAATCGCCTCGTTCTCACCTGAGATAGGCATAGCTTCGTTGGAACGTTGCTACCATTACAATAGCAACGACTTGATCCCAGCCCTAAAAGAAGTGAAGGTGCCCATACGGTGCATCAACGCGGATGCAATTCCCACAAACGTAGAAGCTGCGCGTCGGTATGCTTCTTCTTTTGATGTCATCATCATGGAGAGCGCCGGACACGAAATGCAAACAGCAGATCCGGAAAGATTTAATCAATTACTTGAGCGTATTCTATCTGAATTCAAATAATAGTTTTTTCTAAGAATACAGGTGATTATTTATTCTAAGATAATTCTAAAGTAGCGTATAACAAAAAAATCAACCTGACTGGAACAGCGATTGTCGAATTTGATTTTTTAGTACTCGCCATACGTTTTTTAAAAATATTGAAATACAGTGCGCCGTATGTTCCAGCAGCTTATTTTCACGTTAGGCAGGTAATAGAAATGGAGTAAATAATGAATAAGTTAAAAGAATTGATAAAAAAATATCAAATTAGTTCATTCTTCACTCTGACCTACATAATAACATGGTTATTGATTTTACCTTATATCTTAACTGGTGATGAACAGGCATATGGTATTCTCGTACTTCTTGGTATTTTTGCTCCGGCTTTTGTTAATATTATCATTTCACGAATTGTCAACCCTATTCCAAGTGAAAATAACCGTACAAGAAAATACGTCACATTTCTGATTACCTGGATTATTGCGACAGTGATATTTACATTTAATGTCAAAACTAATTCGGAAATTGAATCGCCTTTGGCAATCGTATTCTACGCTGTTGTGGGATTACTCCCTGCTTTCGTTTTGGCTTCAGTATTTTCGAAATTTCCGGAAGTGAGAAAAAGCCTTTCTTCTCTTCTTAAACCCAAAGGTTCCGTATGGTGGTATTTATTCGCTCTTTTATTTGCACCTGTTATTAAACTAGTTAGTATTCCAATAAGCAATCTACTTGGCCTAGAGACCATCACAGAGCCGGATCATGTTCAAGGATTATTACAATTAATTGGATTAATAGCTGTATCCTTTTTATATGGTTTTGTCTTTACAGGTGGTCTGAACGAAGAAACTGGTTGGACAGGTTTTGCGTTACCCAGACTTCAACGCCGATATAATCCATTTATAGCTAGTATAATACTATGGTTCTTCTGGATATTATGGCATATGCCAATGCAAATTTCCGGGTACTGGAATCCAGAATTAGGTTCATTTATTCGTTCTCTGATAGGTACATTTTTCGCGAGATTTATTTTCACCTGGTTATACAATAAAACGAATAGTAGCATATTACCGGCCATAATATTACATGCTTCAGCTAATGTAGCATTTGTAATTCTGCCAGTTACTCATGCTAATATGATCTTAGAAGCATTAATTGCAGTTTTTATTATTATCAAAGCTAGGATGTGGGAAAAGCTGCCAGATAAAAGTTCGGCTAGTGATTGAATAAAAAAGAGAAGCCTGCCTAACCATTGTGTGCACCTAACGACGGGAGCTGTTTTTTGATTGATGATTTTATGAGTTTGCAAAGCGATTTTGAATTGTTTGGGAATTGGCGAAGTCAATCCCGCCGTAGGTGACACTTGTCTGTTAGCGTAGTAATTTGATTTGATGCAACATGAATTCAAAAAATCTTAAATCATTGATAATTCTAATTTCATTCCTTATGATCTTGGGTGCAGAAATAGGCGTTGTTGTAGCTCAGATAAAATCTATCTATAAATTATCAATAATGAGCCCAGAATATTACCTTATAAAAGATAATGGACTTACTGCTACTATTCCTATAATATCACCTTCTATTGTCGAAATCTGGTTTTATGTCCGCTATGGTTTATTCTTAGGTGGAATTTTAGGATTTGCATTACTTACTAAATCTAAATGGCGTTTATATTGGTATGATATTAATATGTCAGTTGATTGGCATTGTTCTGAGAAAAGAAGGATAAACGTTATAGGTGGTGCTGTATCAGGGGCAATAGCCACATGGTTTATTTCTATAATAGCTTATTATGTTTTTCTTGTTGTTATTGGGGTTTTTGTCGTCTTTTTAAGTATTTTTGTTGAGTTTTTTCTTGATTTTTACAATGCGATATGTTTCTTAGCAGATGTATTTTTGTATGTTTGGTTAGGAGGGATGGCATGTATAGGTGGGAGCACCTTGATTTTTAAGGAAGATATTTCATTTTCATTTCGAAGTTATCTTTTATGTATACTTGTTGTTATAGTACTAATTGAATTACAGAGTTATTTATTAGGACTGAGAGAATTTACGGTCCAGAATTTTTACGATATAGATAAAATATATCCAATGATTGCTTGTGTTCTTTTTCCCCCTTTTACACTTGGAATGATTATAGGTTGGCTTTTACTTCTTTTTTTATCTTTGATGGATAAGTTATGAGGACGGTATAAAATAAATCTGGGAGGCAGAGAGTATAAGAAATAACCTATAAATTGATTGTCGAAAGAACCAAATAGAAAATAAAGGACTAACTTTTGAAATTAATATTGTGGAAAGTTTGTGCAAGATTGATAATTCTGTGCAATGAAAAGAACTACTGCGCTAACCATCGCATCGAGCCAACGCTGAAAGCTGTTCGATGAATTTGAGGTATTACGATTTTTCAAAAGATTTTAGAACAACAAAAGAGAGGCGCTTTGAAACTCAGCGTGGCTCATGCGGGGCGTTAGCCGCCAAACAAGATTAATCAGGAGGTACTCAAATGTGGCCGTTTGGTTCCAGCAAGCACAAGACTCTCTCACACGCAGTTCTGGCTGGCGATATACGCGCTGTACGCAAAATGCTCGACCAAGGTGCTGATCCGAACAAATGCGATTCTGATGACAGTGCTTTCCCAATTCACTATGCGCTCAATCATGATCCCGAAATGGTTCAGATATTGGTAGATTACGGTGCAGATGTAAATATTCCTAGTCAAAGAAATCACGCAATGCCCTTAGCTTTTGCTGAATCACATGGGTATGGGGAGATAGCAATGATTCTTCGGAAAGCGGGAACACGCCTACGCACAGGGCATGAAGAGTTCGCTATGGATCCTCGCTTTAGGCTTCAGATAGAACCGAAGATCGGCCAGCTTGTTGTTATGGCGCGTATACACTTCCCCACCAGTAGTCCTGAAGCCATTGCTGAACACGTGGAGGAAAAGATAAATCTTGAATTTCCGGAGAATATGCCGCTCCAAGATAAAGAGAGAACTCGGAAAGAGGTACTGGCACTAATCAAGAAGGAGTATGGGGTGAAAGATTACCTACATGGGGTAGACAAGCCTGTTCCATCGCCCGAGGAAGTTATGGACAACACAGGCATGTCAGAGGATGAGTTGACCCGTCGCTTCATAGAGCATCTGATTCAGCAGGGCAAGAATCCTTTCAAAGAGATGCCTGAGCACATGCTTCGTGATGCTGAAAAAAAGTTCCCAGACCTTGTACAATTGGCACGCCGGAAATTCGACGGTAGGTGGTAAGTTGGAGTGTCCCCATGAGCGAACAGAAGCAGGTTCCACGAACTTGGGAAAACCTCCCGTCAATGGTGATGTCACCAGTTCCTAGAGGTTTCTCCTATCCTTATTTAGTGAAGTCTATAACTGAACAAGCTCCCGACAAGCAACTTGTATGCCTCGTTCAGTTGGGCTGGACAAGTTCGGAAGAAGACGCAGCTCGGCGCATTCAACTTCTCTATGAGTTCGCAGACGATCACCGTCTTGTTCTCATGCGGTTTCTTGCCCCAGTACCAGGTCAAGAACAGATCATTATTCGGGCATCATTCATGAAGGAGTCTGTCTCTCAAGTAACAGCATCGAACCTCTTTGATCTCGCAGAACGTCTTTCACATTTGGCGAGAGAGAATGGTCTAATTACGACTACAGTCGAGTAGCATAATGAAACGCCTTTTTTTTAAATATCCAAATATTGCTTTTGCGTAGTCAGTTGTTTGTTCTTAAGTTTCATATGGATGAATAAAGATACTCTAACAAGTATATAATTACCATTAATTCTATGAATCAATCAAAAGATAATACCAATCCTGTATTGGGATGTGCATTTTTTTTATTCAGTGCCACAATTTTGGGCGGAATATGGATAGGAATATTATTTATTTCTGATTTTAACTATTGGCTGCTTGCTTTTTTGTCCATAATTACAATTTATATTCTTGGAAATGCCAGGTACATATTTATTAAACCAACGAAAGATTCATTTTATCTTGGGCGCCAATTGTGCTTTATCAGTTTTCCTGCTTTTTCTAATATATTATTCTTAATTATTTGGTATAAAACATACAATTGGTCAATTTCGGTTCTATCTGCTATTGTAGCAGGTTGGTTAATCTCCAAAGGATTACAAAGTACATTATTTGCACATGAATATACCTATCGTGATAACCCTGATAACAGGAAGGTAATAGAAATTACTCAATTTGATCCTATGCAATCCCATAAATTAAACCTGGAGGGAATAAGTTTAGCCCAAAGAGGTTCTTTTGAGGAAGCGCTACAAAGATTTGAGAAGGCCATCGAACTTAATCCTATTGATCCAAATCCGCGTATTAGTATTTCAAATATTTTAATCAGTGAAGGAAGATATACAGAAGCCGAAAATCAACTTTTAAAGGCGCTCGAACTTAAACCAACCCGAGAGAATGAACAAAATCTATATAACAATCTTGGGAATCTCAACGCATCTAAAAAGAACTTTTCTAAGGCCTTTGAATATTATCAAAAGTCGATTTCGGTATATCAACCTGATGAGCAGATATGCGTGAATCTGGCACAGTGTTTAGAGCAGCTTGGTGAGTGGGACGAAGCGCGAAAATATTTTGAACGTTCAAATCGGTATTCTGCCAATCGAAAGGCCCAGTTGGGTGCAAGACGAGTTCAGGGAAGGATAACAAGATCCGCTGAGATGGAAAGAATTCTCAACGCTTATAAGTCTGAAGATTATTTTTTTCCTAAATGCGGTAATCATAGCTTATCTGAAAAGGAACTGAAGATTATCGAGGTCTTAAATGATTCATCCACAGCATTTTTTATTGGTGCCGGGATTTCCTTTCCTTACCCTTCTTGTTTATTAAAGGCATCTGACATTTTAAAGGTGATATTCCACTTCTATTATGAATTAGACAAAGTTGAAATTTCCAACATATTACAAATAACCAACGAAGAGGAAGCTTACAAGAAACTGTGTTGTGAGTTAACAGGAGTGAAATCTGACAGTCCCGAAGCTGATCTGTGCATGCTACCCTTTGAACCTACATTTCAGGCACTATATGATTCATTTGGTTTTCCGGTGATACGGTTTGTTGATTTACTAGAGATCGGACAACCTAATTTACATCATAGAATGCTGGCTCAGTCGCTTAAGAAAGGACACACGGTGATAACAACGAATTTTGACCAAAAGATAGAAAGCGCTTTAGACGATAGCAACATTAAAATTCTGATCACTGATAAGGATTTCCAGCATGCCATTGATAATTCGTTGTATGATGGAGTGTTGGCCAAAATACATGGGGATATCAGCGATTATGGTAGCTTGGCTTTAACTATGTCGGGGGTAGCTGCGGGTTCGGATAAAAGTATGGTTGTTGGTGATGACATTCATAAGAAGAAAGCAGAGGAACAAGCTCAACAGATAGCTCCCGGAACATTTCTAAGTATACCCAAAGCACTATGGCTGCAAAATGTATTAAAGAAAAAAAAGATATGTGTAATGGGGTATTCGGGATCAGACGCCGCCGACATCATGCCTATATTAACAAATCGTGAATACAATTGTCGCGGAGTTTGGGTAGAATATGCATGCCAACTGCCTCAATCTGTTAAAGAATGGGCAAAAAATAATAAAGAGAGAGTTGTTCTTAAACCGGAAAATGAAAAAGAAAGGAGTCACGATGTTCCCGCTAAGGTGAGTAATTACTTTATCGAACAATTTGGAGGCCATTCAGGGGTTGCAGTAAATGAAGAAATTGATTTGACCATTATAAATTCGGCCATAGTATCCTGGATTGATCGTCTTCGCCTAAGGCCAGGTGACGGACTTGTTTTTCTCGCCAAGCTTTATTCTCAAAGGGGGCACTGGCATAAAGTCGAACTTTTATACAACACGGCAACGACGAAGTATGAGAAGGACTTTGATAACAACGAGATGCATTGGCTTATAGCAAAATCGAATGTCGGTTATGTAATAGATTGTCTGGATAGAGAAGATGAAGCGTTAAAAATCTCTCATGAAATCAGAAAATACATAGAGGAAAATGACCAACAGGATTTATACCCTCATCTATATGCTAACACACTGATCGAGATTGCTGCCAAATATGTGAATACGGATAAAGATAATGAAGCAGCTCAGTTGGTGGGAAAAGCGAATAGAATTGCAGAAGAAATAGATGACAAAACAATACTCTGCTTTGGATTAAGAATAGCCGCAGATCGTTACTTCCAAAGGAAAGAGTACAAGAACGCACTTGATGTATATCTATCAATATATAGAATTTGGTCTGATGTTATCGGGGATAGTCGTGAATCGTGCATGTGTAGCATGGCTGCGGCGCTGTGCTTTGCACATCTGGGAAACCAATACAATGCACTGCATATGATGGCAGTTGCAGAAAGCTTCGCGAATTATCTGGGAGATAAAAACTTAATTGAACAAACACAACATAATAGTGGATATATCAGTACTCTTTTTATAGGTGAATCGCCTGCCCTATATTTCCATGAAAGCCTTCTTACAAAAGCAAAAGTTCAGATTGGGGAAGAAAATGAAAGGGAAATTGATGAAGTGATGGAACATATTCAGGGGGAGATGTATAATCAATGCCTGATCATGATCGATCGAATCATGCAGAAATATGAACATGTCGATGTTCAATTGTTTATGCTCTTCTTAAAATCCAACATTTATCATCGTACACAAAAAACGGATAAAGAAATTGAAGTATTGTTAGAATTTAATACGATAAAACCCAATTTCCCAATTGTAGAACATAATTTGGGTAATGCATATTCAATACTGAAACAATTTGATATAGCAGAAAAACATTTTCTGAAATCAATTGAAATTCTGAAGGGTAATTACCCACTTGCTCATTGTAATCTGGGTATAATGTATACTAAAATGAAACGAAAAGGTGATGCGATTAAGCAACTTGAAAAAGCTGAAAAAACCGGCGCACCGGAGAATTCATTGAACATTCTAAGAAAGCATATCTCTGAAATTGTTTAGTAAAAATGCTAAAATTTAGACCTGCGATTCATCCAGGTCTGGAAAATATTTGTGAATTATGGTTTCATGTTAAGTTAAGTATTGAAGAATATTAAAAAACAAAAAGGCGGTGGCTAACAAATCCAATCCACCCGACCGGAATAGCTGGCCGATTTTGCAAACATGCTTTATAGTGGCATTGTATATTAATTGGCTAAGATTATTGCCTGTATTGCTGCTATTCCGGCCGGTGATCGGTGCGTTAGCAGTGTAAAAAAAGATATTGCTATAGACCACAATATAGACTATATTAAGTCGGTATATATGGAGATTAAAAGATGAAAACAAGTGAAGCCGTAAAACCTATCAGTTACCTTAAAGCTCACGCTTCGGAAATAATCAGAGATATTACCGATAGTAATAAAACCCTGGTTATAACTCAGAATGGTGAAGCCAAAGCAATTCTTCAGGATATAAAAAAATATGAACAGATTCAGGACAGCCTCGCACTTCTAAAAATTCTTGCCTTGAGTAGTAAAAGTCTGAAAGACAAAGATTACAAACCTGTCTCCGAATCCTTTAAGTCTATTCGCAATCGTATCAGTCAGATTAAAATCTGATGAAATACAAAGTCTATATTATTTCCGATGCGGAAGAAGATATTTCCAGTATCTATAAGTATGTCGCCATTAATGATTCAGTTCAAAAAGCGGATACATTACTCGAAAATATAGAAGAGAAAATATTTAATCTAACGGAATTGGCAAATCGTGGACATACGCCACCAGAATTGGAACGTATTGGTATCTACGAATATCGAGAGATACATTTTAATCCCTATAGAATAATCTATCAGATAACTGAATCAGATGTATATGTTCATTGTATTTTAGATGGACGTAGAGATTTGGAGGATTTACTTCAGGAAAGGCTTTTGCGTTAATTCAACTGCTAACCATTGCGTGCACCTAACAGCGAAAGCTGCTCGATGATTTTCAGGTTTTGAGGTTTTTTAAAAGGTTATTTGCAAAGGAAAAGATAAGCGGCATTACTTTTCGCTGTAGGTGACGCTTGTCCGTTATGTGCAGGAAATAAAAAAATATATGCCAATAAAAAAGATGAAATCAAAATTTATGCAAGCACTTCTTTTTGAACCACCAATGAGAGGTGAGCAACTACCAACGATAGATGATGCATCTTTCTTTCCTGTTTATAAAAATAAGGGCAATGTATTGTATGAAGGGGATAGTATTGAATGGTTAAAAAGTATTGAAAGCGAAACAGTTGATCTTGTTTTTGCTGATCCACCGTACAATATAAAAAAAGCTGATTGGGATAAGTTTGAAAGTCAAGAGAAATATATTGATTGGTCAATGAGATGGATTGAAGAAGCAGCCCGAGTTTTAAAAGTTACAGGAACTCTCTATATATGTGGGTTTTCAGAAATTTTGGCTGATTTAAAGCATCCATCCATGAAATATTTCAAAGGCTGTAAGTGGATAGTTTGGTATTATAAGAATAAAGCGAATTTAGGAAAAGACTGGGGACGTTCACATGAAAGTATCCTTCATCTTAGAAAAAGCAAAAAATTTACAATGAACATTGATGATGTGAGGATTTCCTATGGAAGACACACCCTTAAATACCCTTCCCATCCACAAGCAGAGACAAGTCAGTATGGAAATGGAGGAAAACGAAAAGATGTTTGGACGCCACATCCACAAGGAGCAAAACCCAAAGATATTCTTGAAGTTCCGACAACCTGTAATGGTATGGGAGAAAAAACACCTCATCCTACACAAAAACCAGAAGAGTTATTAAGGAAGATTTTGCTTGCCTCTTCAAATAAAAATGACTTAATCATTGACCCATTTTCTGGTTCTGGGACAACTCTTGTTGTTGCTGAACAATTGGGCCGTAAGTGGCTCGGTTGTGACCTTTCCCATAAATATAACAAATGGGCAATTGAGCGTTTGGAAAATATCGCATGTAAAACAAAAGAAGAATGGATTGCCCTTGATAGAGCAAATGATAATAGAAGGAACTCAATTAGATGAATTTAAAAAAAATTGTTAACACTGCAACAAATAAAGACAAGTTTCAGTCCATAGCAAATTACACGGATTTTTGTCTCAACTACTTGGAATTTATAAAAACAAAATTACAAGCTGTAATTATCTCCCGAAACGAAAACAATTACAGATTCTTCCAATACAAAAAAGATGGAACATTTAATGTAACACGACCTATTAATAGTAATCTTATGCTTTCCATTGAAACATTTGATTCTAATCGTAACAAGTTCTTGACTCTCTTACAAAACATTAAGTGCATGACATCAAAAACGAAGGCTAATCGAAAATTGTTAAATGACTATATATATACCTGCCAACAGTCCATAGGAGCAGCATTGGATGCATTACCAGCAAACAAGTCAAATACTGCAAGAAAAATAAATGGTGATTTGTTTGAACGGTTTATTCGTTTGATTATTTTGGAAATAGGCGTTGATGTTACTGATGGCACTATTTCTGTTCCAGTAAATGTCGAAGGGGTTGAAGCATTTAAAATGAAATATCAACACGACTTAATAATAAAGGTAGATGATATTACTAAAGCAATTGGCTCGGTTAAAACATCAAGTAAAGATAGGCTTGACAAGATTTTCATTGATAAATTCCTTTATAATCGATTGACAGATACGAAAACACCTCATTTCGCTATTTTCCTAAACGATGTTCAGCGAAAAGGCAAAGAGGGTAAATATGGCATTAATGCAACGTTTCTTCCGGGACATTTTAAAGGCTACACTATAAAACTAAATCCTTTGGACGGTGTGTATTACTTTGATATTAGACCAAATATGAAAACAGAGGCTATACTTAAAAACCATATTAAAACCTTTGATAATTTCTTAATCCTAGATGTTTGGAAATTTGCCAAATAAATCACATAACAAAAAAATGCAGCGGACGCAAAAAGACGCGCCGCTGATTTTGCCGTTATGTGTAAATAGAATATTGATAAATAGTAATATAAGGAAAAATATATATGACGATTAAGAGAGTGACAATAGTAAATATCATAATTCTTACAGTTATTATAATTTCAAGATGGATTTTTGAACTTCATAATTTTACTTTTGATACAATAACTCTATCATTAACTCTTATTTGTATTGGTATATCTTTCATCCCTTTTGTATCAGAAGTTAACATTTTTAGTGTTTTTAGAATTGCTAAGTTAGATAATGACATAAAAGAAATAAAAACTCACATATTTAAAGGTAAAGTGGTCAATTTAATTGATGATGATAGAGATTATTTTATTGATCAAGATGGATTTTATCATGTTTTACCAGATATTAAAACTAGAGATTTTTTAATGACACTGGAAGGTCCGATATCTATAACGAAATTAGATCTCAAGAAATATAAAAAGGGAATAGACTATGATAGTGTTTTAAATGCCAGACTTGTGCTTTGGAAAAAGGCAGGAGGACACTATTTTATAATTATGAATAATAAGAAATATCATGTTCCTTCAGCATCCTATTTTGTAGAATGGGGATGGTCCGATAAACAACCCGAAGAGGTAACTACTGAAGAGTTAAAAAAATATAAAATTGGTAAATAGTGATTATTTACTAAAATGCACATAACGAATCTGCTTCGCACCTGACGCCAAATAAATAAAATAACGATATCCGAAAATCTTTTATTCGGCGTCAGAGTGTGCCAAGGGCATCTCAATGTGACAAGCAGGGGTTGGACTAAGCCATCTATCTGGAAATTGCACGGCAGGATGTTATTCTGGTATGGGTTGATTATATGTCAAAAGATTCAGGCGCAAGATGCAGAATTATTAATAATACGAAAAAACATCTTTGAAAAATTGGTAAATGCTCATCAAAAAAACCGGGAATACCGGGAATTGACTGTTTCTCACCCTTGTCGCTGTTAGCGGTTTAAATTTCAATCGATACCTCTCTATGACATGATAGCAGTTCTGATAGTGGCGGCGCTCTTTTTCTAAGTGTTTTATCAAACAATACCATTTTTTTACCGCAGGTTGGGCATTTAAAGATGAATTCCCTTCTGGTATTATCTTTTCTTACATGTGGTTTGCAATTGAGTAAAAGACGCAGAATATTAAATTGAACCCTATTCTTTGGATGTAAGAATCCAAAATAGCGAATTTTCTGACTTACAGTCCGGCCTTTGACGGAAAACCTTTCGGAAGAACGTGTTGTAGAAAGCGCCGGATTCACCCTGTGAGATAGTAAAATTATTATTTGAAATTGATTACAATATACTTTTATCTCACAGGGTAAATTCAATTGCCGGGAGTGTCATTGTTTTAATTCTATCGGACTTAGAATCTTTGTATCGGAAAGTAACAAAACCATTTCTACAGGATAAAATATTAGAATTTGAGATAGCAATTCGGTAGACATGTGGAGCGAGATATTTTAAGGCTGATTGTCCATTGCCTACTGATTTGATATGAACAACCCAATCCTGTTGCCAGACTTCAGGAGGCACAAGTTCAAACAAACCGGCTTTTTTCATTGCATCTCTGAATTTTGCCTTAAAGATTATGGATAATGGTTCAACCCGCATTAAGAACCCTTCTTTTGAGAAAGCGATTTTCTTATCCTGTTCTGAAATTGCAATTCCCGGAATAATAAAGTGAATGTGAGGATGCAAAGTTAAAATACGAGACCATGTCTGTGCCAAAGGCATCCCTGCGGGGTAGTACACCCATCATTCCTCCGTAAGGAGTCCCTGCTGGGACAATTTTTCCACCAATAAAGCGTTTATCCAGGGCTAATTTCTTCCCTTGACATAATTAGAAATTTCAATTATATTAAACATGTGTTTAATACTAATGTTTGAATCTGACGTTTGAATTAATAAAAAAGGAATAAAAATGGCAAGTAAAAAAGAATTAATTATAGAAAAAGTAATAATTGCAACTATTAATTGTATTGAAGAAAATGGAGTTAATGAATCTACAATTAGAAAAATTGCAGAGTATGCAAAAGTAAATATCGCTGCAATAAATTACTATTTTGGTTCAAAAGACAAACTTTTAGAAGAAACTAAAAAATACACTATAAGTCAAGCTTTTTCAGACGAAGAAGCAAATAGAGTCTTAGATGCTAAAGCTGGTGACGAATTATTATCTGCCCTGAGAGATTTTTTATTGCATTTACTAAGAGGTGGATTGAGATACCCTGAGATAACTAAAATGCACTTATATGATCCTTTTATACATAGTAATTATTCTGGAGTAGGTATTCAAAATTTCAAATTATTTATAAAAAGTCTATCAAAAAAAATCTCAGAATTTTTTCCTCAAAAAAGTGAGAAGAACACAAAAATATTCATTACAGCAGCAATATCAGCAATAGTATCTCCTGTATTGTTTCCGGAAGTTTTTATTGAAAACTCTAAGTTCGATTTAAAAAATCCGGATGATCAGGAAAATTACATAAATAACCTTTTTAATTTACTTTAATGCAGAAGACAATATTTTTATCAAATTGCTTCTTAAAACCAATACACTAAAAAAGGAGGAACGTATTATAAATATCTATCAGAGAAACATCATTATGGTTATTGGATTACTTTTCTTTCTCTTAATAAATAACTCGGATATTTGCCATGCGGAAGTACACACTGGCACAATTAAAGGAAAGGTATTAGATGCGGATACAAAATTTCCTTTACCAGGAACAAATGTTATGGTAGTTGGAACTAATTGGGGAGCAGCCACCTGTTCTAAGGGTGAATTTAAAATCAGTAATATTCCCGTCGGCAATTATGTTTTACAGTTCAGTTTTATAGGATATGAATCATTGAAAAAAACTGACATTATTGTTCGTCCTGAGAGAATCACATTTGTACAGACAGAACTAAAAATGTCACCCCTTCAGATCGGTACAATAGAAGTAACGCCTGGTTTTTTTTCTGAGAAGAAGGAAGAAATAACCAGTATTATTAGTTTTTCATCAGAGGAGATACGCCGTGCACCTGGAGCAGCCGGTGATATTAGTCGTATTATCATGGTTCTCCCAAGTGTTGCAAAAGTCAATGACCAAACCAATAATCTTATTGTACGGGGTGGAAGTCCTATGGAGAATGCTTTTTATATCGATAATATTGAGATTCCAAATATCAACCACTTCCCGACTCAAGCATCGACAGGGGGACCAATTGGAATGGTAAATGTTGATTTTATTCAAGATGTAAATTTTAATGCAGGTGGCTTCTCTGCAAAATATGGGGATAGGCTTTCATCCGTTATGGAAATCTCTTTCAGAGAAGGTAACCAGGATGAAATTGATTGCCAGTTAGACCTGAATTACGCTGGTTATGGAGGAGTTGCAGAAGGACCTTTATTTAACAATAGAGGATCATGGCTCTTTTCAGCAAGAAGAAGTTATTTAGAACTGGTAGTTAAAACGCTGGATGTAGGTTCAACTGTTGCACCAAGTTATGGTGATTATCAATGGAAAGTTGTCTACAATATAAATCCGAAAAATAAACTAACATTTATAGGCTTATGGGGAGATGATCACAACAATCCTGATAGAGAAGCTGCAGAGGAAAACGATATGCTTTACTATGGAAATCAAGATATTTACGAAAGAACAACCGGTGTCAATTGGCGTATCTTATGGGGTAAAAGTGGCTATTCTAATACTTCCTTTACTTATACTGGTAATGAGTTTAAAGAAGATTACTATCAAACTAACATGGGTATTCACTTTGTTGAAAATCGCTCAAATGAAATTGCTTTTAAATTCAGTAATATAAATCATATTTTATTGAACAAAAAAAATACCATAGAGTTTGGAATCGAAGCTAAAAATTTAGTGAGCAAGTATAATAGTTGGTATGCGGAATTCACCGATGCACTTGGGAATACAACTCCTGAACTGATATTGAATGATGATGTTGAAGCGAATAAAATTGGTGTATTCGTAAATTACATTATGGAACCATTTAGTAGGATTACAACAACACTGGGATTAAGATCTGACTATTTTTCATATAACGAAAACATTCATATATCACCAAAACTTTCCTTTTCTTATAAATTTAACCATCTGACTTCATTAAACTTATCTACAGGGATATACTACCAAAATTTACCTTTGCTATTCCTTTCCCAAAATGAGAGTAACAAAAATTTAAAAGATCTAATGGCTATACATTATGTTATAGGTTTAGAACACCTGTTAACTGAAAATACCAGGCTCACGATGGAAATATATCAAAAAGATTATGAGAACTTTCCGATAGATCCTAAACAGCCATCTCTGTTTATTATTGATGAAATATATTATGGATATGGTTTTTATCAAAGTCATAATAAATTAATTGATAATGGAAAAGCATATTCCAGAGGAGTGGAGTTCATAGTCCAAAAAAAACTTGCAAAAGACCTATATGGATTAGTAAGTGCTTCCTATTTTAGGGCGAGGTATAAAGATGGAAATGGAATATGGATAGATCGTGTTTTTGATAACCAATTTATTTTCAACTTTCAAGGTGGATATAAACCGAACAATATGTGGGAATTTAGTGCATCCTGGACTTATGCAGGAGGAGCACCATATACTCCTTTAGATGTAAAAGCCTCCAGGCAATACCACAGAGAGGTTTTGGATGAAAATAAAATTAACCAGTCCCGTTATCCTGACTATCATTCTTTAAATATCCGTTCCGACAGACGTTTTTATTTTAAACATTCATATTTAATTTTTTATTTAAGTATATGGAATGCATACAACCATAAAAATGTGGCTACATATTTTTGGAATGATAAGGAACAAAAAGTAGGTGTTATTTATCAGTGGCTCATCATGCCAATTATTGGTCTTGAATATGAATTTTAAAATCTATGATTTACCAATCAAATTCCGGAAAACAGATATCCTAATGAAATCACCAATATAAAGATGGCATAAGTTCTCATATTTTTATCTTCAAATCCCAAAAACCATTTATAAGTTTCTTTTAAACGCTCTGAAGAAATAAGATAAAAAATTCCATCTATGAAAAGTATAAACCCTGCTATATAAACAAACCATTTAAGTTTTGAACTGTAACGAAAATATAAAGTGCCAAGCCCCAGCAATATCTCTAATACCCCTGGTAAAAAAAAGAGGTCTTTATGTAATACCAGCCTCATTATCTTCTTAACAATAGCAGGCTGAAGAAACGTTATTAATGCTGTTAAAAAAAAGAATGCTGCTACTACAATATAAAACCATGTCATCTTTCAATATCTCCTATACCTATTATTAGCCGCAAAGACACACAAAAGTACACTAACAATTTTTTTAAATACAACAATCCAGAATGCATATATCCGTTTTCTTTTAGAGTAAATTTTATCATTACTCTTGAAATTGTGTACATTCTATCCGCATCTAATTACTTATTAAATCAATAGCCCTTCGCAAAATTGGAATTTTTATACTTATCGCTCCACCTGGACAAATCTCCTGGCAGCAAAAACAACGAATACACCTTTTGTAATCGTATCTCGGAATAGATTTTCTACTTTCGTTAGACCAATTAAGTGCCTTCGGTTCGACGGGGCATTGTTCAATACAGACACCACATCTATCGCATTTATCCGGATCAATAACCGGTTTATTTGAAATCAGATTTTTCAAAAATCTATATTTCCACGCTTTGTTTGATCCAATCTCCAGACCTCGCTGCACATCGAAATCAGGAGCAAAAAAATTGTCAATATCATCCCCTAAAATCTCTATATCCTCAATACTCATTTTACCAAGTCCAAATTCTTCACCATACAAATTTGTAAGTACCCTTTCAGGTTTGATATTCAATATTTTACAAGCAACTGAATCAACCGCTACAGGATCATCAGAAAACATTAGCAAGTTCAATTGATATGGTTTCCCATTTCCTGGACCATTACCTTCCATAGATCGAACTGCATCCATAATAAATAATCGGGGCTTTACAAAACGATTCAAATCAACCAGCATCTTTGAAAAATCGCTTACTGCCGGTAGTTTCACATGGAATTCAGCTTTAAGAAATCCGGGAATACATCCAAATTGATTTTTTATTGCTCCTGTTATTCTTGTCAGATTATGCGTTTTGAGTTTAGCCAGGCTAATAAAACCATCAGAATTTAATATCCCATTCGCTATCGTAAATTTTTTATTCTGATGCCCTGATGAAAAATGTCGTACTTCTCCCCTTTCAAAATCCGCTATTGGAATTTTGAATTCTCGAGCAACGGCTGCAATGCCAGATTTTTCTGCGACTCTCAAAGGTTTCTGACGTCCTGGAGAGTCCCCATAAATCAGATTAGCACCAGCTTCAAAACAGATTTCGGCAACTGCTCTAAACACTTCGGGATGAGTTGTAACACAATCTTCAGGTGGTTTTCCACTCAGAAAATTCGGCTTAAGTAAAATCCTCTCCCCTTTTCTAATAAATTTCTCAATACCACCAAGAAGAGAAATACCCTGTTTTACCGCTAAAGATACTTCTTCTCTTTCATAGGATTTACATTTTATAAGAACAACTTTTGATTTCATACAATTTTTAGTTTTCGTCAATTAGAGGTCAGTATTCAGTTTCCGATCATACGATTCGTCCCAAGACTCGTATGAGTAAGAAAGCGGAGCTTTCCCAAATGGATATCGATAAACAGTTACGAATAAGCATAAAACCGTACCGCGAATCCGCCAGCTGGCGGACTGCTTCGCAACTCTCAGTCCATTGCAATGTCAGTGGATTCCGAACCAGAGGTCACACGGAGTAACTACGATATGTCATCAATTTTTTAAGTATAGCTTCTTTGACAATTTTTATCACAAAATAAGGTTCTTCTCTCAGAGTGTCTTTTATGAACAGTATATTTTATTATGGCGCTAATTATATTATAAATTTAGACAAAATCATAAAATTTTGAAAATATCTCATGTTTATTAAATTTGTTACCGCCATTATTTATTATACCTTATTTAGGAGTATTCCTCTCGCTATTCAACATTCATTCACGGTTATTAATCTAATTTACTACGGTGGTAAAATTGCTGATATGTCGGGACGGGCTACGAATTCTTTACGAAACAAAATTTTAGACTATAAATGACTACAAATGACTTTTCTTTTCTCCTCTCTTTCCCTCTATAACAAGAACAAACTCGCCTCTGGGTTTGACTTCAGTAAAATATTGAATTAAATCAGATAATCTTCCTCGTTTAAATTCTTCGTGCATTTTAGTCATTTCCCGTCCAATTGCACATCTTCGGTCACCAAACACTTCCAGAAAATCTTTCAGCGTTTTCAATACTCGATAAGGGCTTTCGAAAAACACAAGAGTCCTTGAATCACCTTGAAGTTCCTGAAGCCTCTTTCTTCTTCCTTTTTTCTTCGGTAAGAAGCCTTCAAAACTGAATCTATCAGTTGGAAAACCGGATGCAACGAGCGCTGCTAAAGCAGATGAGGCGCCTGGAATTGGAACTACTGTAATATCATTCTCAATAGCTTTTGTAATTAATCTATATCCTGGATCACTAACTGCCGGTGTGCCTGCATTGGATATAAGGGCAATATTTTCCCCAGCTTTTAAGCGGTTTAAAAGTTCATCACTCCTTCGCTCTTCAATTTCTTCATAATAACTGATTCTATTTGTCTGAATAGAATACCGTTTTAAAAGAATAGATGCATGCCTTGTGTCTTCAGCTGCAATTAAATCAACTTTCTTCAGAATATCAACTCCTCTGTACGTAATATCTCCAAGGTTTCCAATTGGGGTAGCAACTATATATAAAGTTCCTTTACCCATAATACCTCACTTAAATTTCGCATATAGATAAATTCTATCCTCTGAATAAAATAGAGGAGACTAATTAAAAACTTCCTTCCGTACAGATCCGTATGGAAAAACAAAATTCTCAAAATCCCGAAATTGATGAAAAACTTTTTCACTTATTAAGGAACATTATCATTAAAATATACAAAATCTTATGTTATAGTTATCTATCTATTCTGCAGTAATTTCAGAAACTTTTAGTTAATATTAGCCAAAACGGTTTTTAAATACTACCAGGAACAAACTCTAACTCTCTTGCCATCTGATTTAATTACAAATGCTCCACTTAAATCAGTGCGATGTATCTTTGCTTTCAAAGAATCATATTTTGCTATCGTTACCATTGATGGATGATTGAACTTATTTCTCTGTCCAACAGAAATCAAGGAATATTCAGGATGGATATATTCTATAAAAGGAAAAGTTGAAGAAGTGATACTACCATGGTGAGGGACCTTTAAAACTTCCGAGGCAAGAAAATCTCCCCATAAATCAATATAATTTTCTGCTACATCTTCTACATCTCCAGTAAATAATACGTCAACATCACCATGTGTTAATTTAAAAGTCGTAGAATAATCGTTATAACCTTTAGGTTTTGTTGCAAGAAAAGAAGGAGAAGGATGGACAACATAAATCTTCGTAAATCTGTCAATAGCAAAATAATCACCAGCGTACAATTTTTTTATGGGAATACCAAGAGAATCGGCAAGGAAATGAATCTGGCGATATGCTTTTGAACGAGCTTTGAGATCAGTTTCCCATATCTCTCCAAAAGAGAAATTTCTCAAAAGGTACGGTGCCCCTCCAATATGGTCATTATGTGGATGGCTAAGTTCCATTATATCCACATGATCAATACGATTACGTTTGAAGTAAGGAGCAATAACTAACTTCCCATAATCCCTTCGATAAGTTCTATCACCCGTATCCACCAACATTTTCTTACCCGAAGGAAATTCCACTAAGGCGGCATCACCTTGTCCAACATCAAAAAAGGTTACCTTCAACTCTGGCTTTTCTAAAACCTTCTCCCAAATCCAAACATTCATAAGAAGTAAAATACCAACTATTGTGACCGCCCTGACACGCTTTTTATCAAAGTTTAATATTCCAAAAAGAACTGCATACCATATAAACAACCCGATTTTAGAAATTCCCGACACCTGGATGTATGCGAACGGAAATTGGGAGGCGATTTTAATCATCCACCTTAATAATCCGATAAGAATCATCTGAACTTCGCCAAAGGCAAGATTTATACCACCCCATATAAATCCTAAAATGACCTGAGCAAAGCCAAGTGCACCAATTAATCCTACAAGAGGAATAGCAAATAAGTTTGCAATTAAGGAAATCAGAGGTATCCTGTAAAAATAAAAAACTGTAATAGGGAGTGTACCAAGTAGTGCTGAAAGCGATACAAGAAAAAGCTGTGTTCCTCTTTTTAAAATGAAGTTTTGAATTTGAGCCGGATTAAACCATTCAGGCAGTAAACTTATTAATCGCTCATAGATATACACAATTGAAAACACTGCTGTAAAAGACAGTTGAAAACCCATGTCGAATATTTGCAAAGGGTCAATAAGTGTCTGTATTAGCGCAGCAGCAGCTAATGTATTATAAATATTTACTCTCTTTTCCCATCCCTGACTGATCAAAACCAATGAAGCCATTATTACGGCTCTGGTTACTGATGGTCTCAAATCAACCATGAGAGCATAGAAAATCAAGGCTAAAACGGTAAAAACCATTTTAATCCTTCCTGGAAATCGAAGAAAACCAAAAATTACTAAAAATACCAGCGTAACATATCCAACATGCAATCCAGATACTGCAAGCACATGTATAATACCTGAATCCACAAATGCCTGCTGAGTTTCATCACTTATTTCCCCACGAACCCCAACTATAAGCGCTTTTAAAATAGCATTCTGTTCACCTGTCATAGATTGGTCAATAAGTTCCTGTATTTTAATTTTAACCGTGTTTGCAAATCTTCTAATTGGAAATCCCGACGTCCCAATAATTATTGGTGCATCGACTCGTTTAAGGTACGTAATATCATATATCCCATGATTTGAAAGATATTTTCTGTAGTCAAATTCTCCAGGGTTTCTTCTCCCGCTTGGTCGATAGACCTTGGCTCTAAATTTAACCAAATCCCCATACATAAAATTTTTATCTGAATCCTTAACAGTTAAAAGTAATTTTCCCTTGCAGGGCAGCCACTTTCCCCTCTTAATTTTCAACCTCCTTAATCTTATTTTTAGTGAACCATTGGAGCGTTGCTCTGACTGCTCAACCATAGCTCGAATACTGTCAGGTTTATCATCAACTACAATATTACTCAAATGGTTTTGTGGAATTTCTACCCTTTTAGAATGATTCATTCCACCAAGTATTATCAATAGAAGAGCAATGTTCAAAAATGATTTAAATCTCTCTGGTAAAGATACTTCTATAAAAAATATTATAATTAAAATTATCCACCAGTATAAAGATGGAATTGCACAATATTTATCCAAAATTATCCCTATCATGTAGGATACGAAAATGAGGACAAGAGGGAATCTTTCTAAAATATTCTTAAGCATTATTCAACTTAATCGCACTATTATACAATCTTATGCAGTTATCATTTCTTATATCACATTTATAAAAATCAAACAAAATCAGAAACAATTCAACCCAAAGTGTTGAGACTATATTTGCCGTACTTTAATCGCAGTATTTAGTATCTACTAAAATATTTTGTAAAACTGTGAAACTTCAGAAAATTTATATCACTCTTCTGAATTACAGCAGACTATCTAAACTAAGGGGGTGTGATAGAATAAAGTTTTCATTCTCGGAGACCCGTTCATATCGTACGATCCGTCTGGACGAATCGTACGATATGGCGATTGAACTTAGAATAATACAAAAATCCATTTTATTTCTTCTCACCCCCTAAAGGTTATATTATCACACCCCCTAAATGGAAATTTTACCTATTATATTGAGATAAAGCCAGTTATATGCAGTTGTAGCTGCCATTATCCCAAGAGTAAAAGCCCAAAAATTATGCCACCGCTCAAAATTCAAATAATAAAATATAGCAGAAAAAATTATAGTTGCGATATTAGATAAAACTAAAATAAGCAATCTTATAGCAAGACTTTGGCTTGAATATGTATGCAAGATATCGAAAAATATCGTAGCAAAAAAAAGAGTTGCTATTAGGATAACCAAATACCAAAAAATGTACAATAATCAATTTTTCCCAAATAACTGCATAAGTACTCCATAAAAAAAGGATATTACACCCGAAATTGTACTTACTGCAAACCAGGTTAGCACATAAAAATTAAAAGTCTGAGGAGAAATCCAGCTTCTGAACTGTCTTAATATATTTCCTTCAAACAATACAAGGAAAAGTCCAAATCCAGCAATAATAAGAGTAATTAAATAACCATAAAAATGCACGGAAAAACGCAGTTCTTCATTTTCTGAATCAACTTTAATCGTCACTCTCTTTCATTTTATTTGTTTAAAAGATCACTTTTTTAAGGCATTTCGCTGAGCTTCTTTTAACCAGAAATCAGATTTTTCTATATCGCCCTTCTGACGAGTAACAATAATCCTGAGAGCAGCTTCAAACTTGATATTCAGGTTATACTTATCTGAATAAAACGCATTTAAAAGTTTAATTAAGGTTTCTAAATCACTGTTACTTTTATCCGGGAAATATGAACGAATTTTATTTCTGATTTGATAAACAGAAAAAGGTTCTGTAAAGGCAAATTTTTGCCTTTTTTCTGATTCGACTTCGATATCAATAATTTCCTCAGTCTTCTTTAATCCAGCAAAATATCCTGTTACATAATAACACTTATTATCATATTTCATTCTTTTCCATATATATCCATCAACATCCCTAACATCTTCCGCTAAAACTGTGATTGCAGGTAATAAAAATAAGATTAAGATTAAATAAATTGCGCTTCGTTGACGTTTCAAATTTGTAGTTTTACCTTTCATTAAAATGGTTTATGATTGGAAATCTTCTACCTGTACCAAAAGCCTTTTGAGTAATTTTTATTCCGGGAGCAGCCTGGCGCCTTTTATACTCGGCGTTCCGTATCATTTTGCTGATATCCTTGACCAATGTTTCTGGAAATCCCATCTCTACAAGTTCCCTTTGACTCTTCCCCTCATTGATAATATAATCAACAAGAGGACTAACAACTTTGTAATCAAATGGGTCAACTTGATTCTCAGCCAGTTCAGCTGAAGGAACTTTATTGATTATATTTCGAGGTATGTCCTCCTTGCCTGATTTTCTATTCACATAATTTGCCAGGGCATATACTTCCAATTTGCTTACATCAGAAATGACTGCAAGCCCTCCAGTCATATCACCATAAAGAGTACAATATCCCAATGCTAATTCAGTTTTATTTCCCGTGGAAAGGACTAAATATTTAAATTTGTTCGAAACCGCCATAAGAATGTTACCCCTGACACGAGCCTGAATATTCTCCTCGGTTATATCTTGTGGTAACGACATGAATAATTCAGATAGATTCTTTTCATACAACTGTACGATTCCTTCAATTGGGATCACTTTTAACTCTATTTTAAGAGAACTGGCTAACTCTTCAGCATCTTTAATGCTCCGAGAAGAACTGAATCGTGAAGGCATTGAGATACAAAGAACATTCCCGGCACCTAAGGCATCAGCTGCCATACATGCAACTAAAGCAGAATCAACACCGCCGCTTAGTCCGATAACAGCTTTCGAGAATCCCGACTTTTTCAAGTAATCGCGAACACCGGTTACAAGTGCATTGTAAACGCTTTCTTCATTATTCAGTACCGGCAATGTTATCTCTTCGCCAAGCCCTGTTACAATATCAATATCAAAAATATTTAAAGAATCAATGAATTCGCCACCCCATCCAATTAGTTTTCCATTAGCATCATATCCGAGCGAGTTACCGTCAAAAACCAGCTCATCTTGACCACCAACCATATTCACGTATACAAAGGGTATCTTCCACTTTTCAACTTTATCTAAAATCAACTTCTGGCGAATTTCTCTCTTACCTTTTGTAAATGGTGAGGCAGATAAATTCACAATTAAATCACAACCTTGTCTGGCAAGATCGCCGGTAATTTTTACGCTGCTATTTTCATCCCACAAATCCTCGCAAATCTCAATTCCCAAAATTAAGTCCTTGCCACTGATTTTTAGAGAAACTGGTGTATTTGATTTGGCCTGGGTAAAGTAACGTTGTTCGTCAAAAACATCATAATTCGGGAGTAATGTTTTGTATCTTTTTGCAACGACTCTCCCACTTTGAATAACTGCAGCAGCATCATAAAGTCCACCCTCGGACTTATCAATAAAACCGACAACTGCTGCTATTCCTGCGGGAATATCGGCAGCAATTTTATTTAGAACCTCAATATTTTTATCAATGAAACATTTATTAAAAATAAGGTCTTGAGGCGGATAACCAGTAATTGCTAATTCAGGAAAAATTATAAGGTCAACATCCTTCTTTACTGACTCTATTATGAAATCGGTTATTTTACCTGAATTTCCTTCAAAATCACCGAGGGTAGGATTAATCTGAGCCATTCCTATTCTTAATCTCTCTCTCAAAATCTCACCTCAAATGTCGTATATTCTTCAAGAGTGTTACTCACTTCAACATTAACATTTATCACATGAGAAAAAGTAGGCCCAATTTTGAGCTCTTTAATAAAATCATTAATCAAGCCTTTATCGCCCTCAACTTCACAAAGGACATCACCATTTGGCAAATTTTTCACATATCCAACTATATTATATTCCCTTGCTTTTCTCAAAGTAAAATATCGGTATCCAATACCCTGAACTAAACCTTGTACAACTATTTCAGCATGGATCTTCATAATCTTTCCAGATCAAATGCAAATTCAACCGCATCCTCCGGCGATGAAACCTGTTTCAAACCATCAATTTTCCATGAGCCTAATGAACAAACCGGCTTACCAACCTGAAAACAATACGCAATTTCCGAAAGTGTCCCGTATTTCCCACCAATAGCTATTGCTGCCGAGCAAGTTCTAACGATTATCGAATTTCGGGCAATACCGATACCAGTTGGTATAGGAATTTTTACATAAGGATTAGCATTGGAAATATCGTTACCAGGAAGTATTCCGATGGTTAAACCGCCTTCTTCTACTGCTCCTTTGCAAGCGGCTTCCATTACACCGGTTCTACCGCCACAGATGAGAACTCCGTCACGCTTTGCTATTTCTTTACCCACTTTATACGCATTTTGATAAGTTTCAGAATCACATTCCCGTCCACCTAAAACTGCGATGATTTTTATGGAATCTACTGATTTAAACGCAGAGGATGCTGAGTTTTTTTTATTTATGTCTGAAGATTCTTTCATTTTTTTAAATCATTTTTCAATCTTCACGAAATTTCACGTTTTCCCATGGGGACTCCGGAGAATTCTTCACTTACTATTCTCTGTGTACTCTTTATTAAATAACAATCATGATTAAAGATCACAACGAAGTATGTTTCAAAGAGATGTCTTTCCAAAGGAATCTTTGATCGACAAAAGTTGATATTTTTAAAATACATATAATTGTTTATTGTTTATTGTTAATTGGTCATTGTTCATCAGGCACTTTTCACTTTAGGCACTTTTCACTTTAGGCACTTTAGAGACTTTAGACAATTTAGTTCACTTTTGTCAAAGACATCTCTTCGAGAAAACTTTAGACACTTTCATATAAACTAATCACGGTTCTAAACGGTATATCGTTCTTGGGAAAGGAATTGTTTCACGAATATGAGGAACTCCTGCCATCCACGCAACCAGTCTTTCCAAACCTACTCCAAAGCCGCTGTGTGGAACAGAACCATATTTCCTAAGATCAAGAAACCATTGATATTCTTCCAACGACATATTGTCATCTTTCATTCTCTGGAGAAGCAAATCATAATCATCCTCTCTTTGTGATCCGCCTATAATTTCTCCATATCCTTCAGGAGCAATAAGATCCGCTCCTAAAACCAAATTCGGGTCGTCTTTATCTCGTTTCATATAGAATGCTTTCGTCTCCTTTGGCCATTTTTCGACAAATATCGGAACATCTGATTCCTCAGTTAACAGTACCTCATCCTGTGCACCTAGATCATCGTAATAGGATATTTCAGAACCTTTAGGTCTAAGAAAATCAACAACCTCTTTATGTGTCATTATCTTAAAAGGAGCATCTGCTTTTTCTAGCTTCTCGACATCTCTTTCAAGAATATCCAATTCCATTCCATTTTTTTCTATCACTTTTCTAATAACGTATCGAATTAAATCTTCCTGAATCTGCATATTCTCTTTATGCTCAACGAATGCTGCTTCTGCATCCATCATCCAGAATTCCGTTAAATGTTTACGGGTTTTTGATTTTTCAGCTCTAAAAACCGGTCCAAAATCATAAACGCGTCCTAAGCTCATAATACCCGCTTCCAGATAAAGCTGCCCCGACTGTGAAAGATACGCATTTCCCAAATCAAAATAAGGTACGGTAAAAAGGGTTGTTGTTCCCTCACAGGCGTTTGGTGTTAAAAGAGGAGAATCGAACCGAAAAAAGGCATTATCGTTTAAATACTCGGTAATTGCATAATAAACTGAATGCCGAATTCGCAATATTGCCCACTGCTTCTTTGAACGTAACCAGAGATGTCGGTTATCCATAAGAAATTCAACCCCGTGTTCCTTCAATGCTATTGGGTAGTCATTGGCAATTTGAATAACATTGATATTCCTGATAACAATTTCATAACCGCCAGGAGCTCGTTCATCTTTATGAATTAAGCCGTTAATCGTTATAGATGATTCCTGAGATAGTTCATCTCTTTTATTGAATACATTTTCAGAAACCTCATTTCTTAAGACAATACCCTGAATAATTCCGGTTCCGTCCCTGAGCATAAGAAACCAGATTTTCCCGCTGGATCTCTTGTTATACACCCAGCCTTTCATCATCACTTCTTTTCCATCATAATCTTTTACATCTTTTACAAAAACCCAATCCATTTTTTCCTCATTTTATAAAGATAACAACAAAGAGCTCCAAGATTTTTCTCACTTATCATCAACATCTTTTTTCTATTTTTAAAATTACCAGCCGGATAATATTGAGTTAATAATATCCTCTGTTATCTGCGATATAGATTCCTCCAAAGCAATTTCACGGTCTCTTTCCGTGGCACCTGTAGGATCGTACTCACTGTAACCGGTAAACTGCTTCTTGAAAATCGACTTATTATTGATTTTATCAAACCACTCGACTTCAACTTTAACAGTAACACGATATTCTTTTACCGCCTCCCCTGTTTCTTCCGACTCAGTGAAAACAAGAGGACGATCCTGAATACTCAGAATTGTTCCATAGAGAACAGAATGACAATTATCTTCATCAGCTAGTTTTAGTATATTTTCCTGGATAAATCCCAACCTTATCTTATCTGTAACAACCTGCTGAATATTAAACTCAGCAGTTTTATCTTTAAAAATTGGAATTGCAACATTTTTAATATGCGGAGGCAAGGTACCTTTAAAAGAGTAATACCAGCAGGAAGAATTACTCAACAATATAAATACCACAAGAATCATCCCAACAATTTGATATTTGACATTACTAAAGTTCATATTCTTTGATCTTTCTATATAGCGTTCTTTCGCTGATTTTCAATGAATTAGCCGTTTGTCGTTTTTTGAAATTAAATTTCTTCAGAGTTCTCTCAATCAATTCTCTCTCTACTTCCTCAAAAGAAACTGTTCCTAATATATTCGGATTAATAATATAGTTATCTTTTACATCCGTTTCCAGCTCTTCCTCAATAAATTTTTCTTCTTTTTGAACTGGGAAGAGATGCTGTGAAATATCAGAATCCTGCACTTTTTCAAAATCGGTTTGGGCAAATTTCCCTGATAAGATGTTTTTTATCTCATGTGATTCACGACGTAGCAACAGAATCTGCTGAAGAATTAGCTCTCTTTCTGCTTGTTCTACACTCTTTGAAACCTTCATTGGTAAATTATGCGAAGGTGTTCTTCTCTCAACAAAAAGCCGTTTCTCAACCATTTTGCTGTTTATCACTTCACCTTTCTGAAGCACAATCATACTTTCTACAAAGTTCTTCAGTTCACGAGTATTGCCGGGCCAGTGATATTTCATGAGCAAATTCACTGCATTTGGAGAAAAGCCTTTAAATACGATCGAATTCCTATTCGCAAAATCGATAGCGAACTTTTTTACAAAAATTGGTATATCTTCCAGGCGCTTTCTAAGAGGCGGGAGTGAAATAGTGATAGTCTTTAAACGATAATAAAGGTCCTTTCTGAATCTCTCTTTTTCCATCTCAGCAGAAAGGTCTTTATTGGACGCTGCAATAATTCTAACATCTGCCTTTTTAATCTCAGAACCGCCTACCGGAAGATACTCTCCCAATTCTAAAACTCTCAGTAACTTTACCTGAGTTTCAATCGGCATTTCTCCTATTTCATCAAGAAAAATTGTTCCATTATTTGCAGACTCAAAATATCCCTTTCTATGCTCAATCGCTCCTGTAAAAGAGCCTTTAATATGACCAAATAGTTCACTTTCTATTATTCCCGCAGGAATTGCCCCACAATTAACTTTTACTAATGACTTATGTTTACGAAGACTATGACGATGAATTGCATTAGCTATAAGCTCCTTACCTGTTCCACTTTCGCCCAATATCAAAATAGTAATATCCGTTTTCGCTACTTGATCTATTGTCTCAATGATTTCCCTCATTTCATCGGAATTCCCAAGAATCCCAAAACTCTGCTGCAATCGTGTTATTCTGCCACCATTCATCATATTCTCCTTTTACCTAAAGTAATTCAAAAGATATGAAAATATAAAATAGAAATTTTTTTCTGTATCAGCTTTATCTTTTAAAATAATACACCTCATCAATTTTCAATTGTCAATTGTCAATTGTTAATTGTTAATTGTTAATATCCGGTATCTTTTTCTTAAAAGTCATAGATCCAGAGGAGGTTGGCTCATAAGTCATTCAGTACAAGTCCTTTCTGTCCTATATCCTCTCTAAAATATGCTTCGTCAAAGTGAATTTGTCTGACATTGTCATAGGCTTTTTCGATTGCATCTCTAAGGTTTTTTGCACAAGCAGTAACTCCCAGTACTCTTCCACCATTCGTCTTATATTTCTCTCCATCAAATGCAGTACCTGCAAAAAAAACCGCTTTGCTATCTTCATCCTTTAATTTATACACAAAATCCAATCCAGTTATTATTTTCCCTTTTTCATAGGAGCCGGGATATCCTTTTGATGCCATCACTATGCAAGCCGCAAATTTATCCGATAATTTAAAAGACTTTTTATTCAACCGTCCTGATGCTATGCTATATAAAACATCAAATAAATCAGAATCAATTAATGGAATTACAACTTGAGACTCCGGATCACCAAATCGGGAATTAAATTCGACAACGTAAGGCTCTCCATGATCAATCATTAATCCACAATACAATACTCCTGTATATGGGCTTCCAATTCCTCTCATACCCTCAAGCACAGGTTTAATAATTTTTTCTTCTACTTTATCAATCACATCAGGAGACCCAAGCGGAGCCGGAGCATAAGCTCCCATACCACCTGTATTGGGTCCCCTATCCCCATCAAAAATCCTTTTATGATCTTGCGCCGGATGCAGTAATACGTAATCTTTTCCATTGGTAAGTGCAAATACGGAAAGCTCTTCACCTCTTAAAAAATCTTCGATTAATACTTTATCTCCGGCTTTGCCAAATTTATTTTCTTCCCAAATAGTTTTAAAAGCATCTCGCTTATCATGCTCACTATTTATTATCAGTGCACCTTTACCTGCGGCAAGCCCATCAACTTTCAGGACATAAGGAAACTCTTTGTTATCTGCCGCATCCTTTGCTTCTTGTTTATTATCACAAATGATATAATCAGCAGTCGGTATCTCACATTCAGACATGAACTCTTTTGCAAAAACTTTGCTCCATTCCAGCATCGCTGCATTCATCATTGGACCAAATATCTTCATGCCTTCACTCTGAAAACAGTCAACAATTCCCAACATTAAAGGTAATTCAGGCCCAACAACGGTAAGATCAATATTCTTACTCTTTGCCAAATTTAGCAATCCATCAATATCCGTACTTTTCACCGGAATATTTTCACCATGGAGTGCAGTACCGGCATTTCCGGGAGCGCAGAAAATCTTACTAACTCTTTCAGATTGAGCTAACTTCCAAACAATAGCATGCTCTCTCCCACCACCACCAATAACTAATACTCTCATTTTACTCCCTGATATTGCAACAAAAAACTAAATAATTCACATTTAAAAAGTTAAAAGTGGCTAAAGTTATAAGTGAACTAAAGTTAAAAGTGAACACAGTTTGATCATCACCATGTTCGGTCTTAGAGAATTCTTTATTATCCATAACTTTAAACTTTAGCACACTTTAGCACACTTTAGTTCACTTTAGCACACTTTAGGCACTTTAGTTCACTTTAGCACACTTTAGCACACTTTTTAGGCACTTTAGTTCACTTTAGCACACTTTATGCACTTTAGTTCACTTTAGCACACTTTAGCACACTTTAGGCACTTAATTACTTCCAATAGATGTAAAAATAGCAAGCAATTCACTATCTCGTAGAGATGTCTTCGACACACTCTTCATAATCAGATTTTACTCTTTCCCATGATAAAAACTTAACTTTGACAATAACCTCTAACCAATATTGTGTTTCACTTGCTTCGCTTTCACAAATTTTTATCTTGTTCCTAAAATCAGCCTTGCTCCTGGCATGATTGGCTTCTCTGTAATTTGCGCCAATTGAGGTACCAGACTTAGTAATCTGATTTCTTATTACTATTCCTTCAGGCGTATTTGGCAAGGCTCTTGATAGATTAATTATCTTAATACCAAACTTTAGAATACGTTTTTCAAGCATTTTAGAGAATTCTTTATTATCCATAACTTTAAACTTTAGTTCACTTTAGACACTTTAGGCACTTCACAATTCACATCTTTTGTTTCCAGTCTTCATCTTACAACCTACGCTTCAATCCAATTTTTGACTTCCCTGATAAACGCACAATTTCATCTCGAAGTTCGGCTGCTTTTTCAAATTCCAAATTTTCCGCAGCTTTCATCATCTCACGATTGAGTAGTTCAACCATCTCAAATTTGTCTAATTTATCTACATATTTATCCGATATATTCCCATGTTTCAACATTTCCGCAGGTTTAGAATCTGCAACAGTTGTGGCTAACATTACTTCATCTACCGATTTATAAATGGTTTTAGGCAGAATATTATGATCTTCATTGTATTTCTTCTGTACTTCCCTTCGTTTTTCAACCTCATTCATTACTTTCTGCATCGATCTTGTGACTTCATCTGCATAAAAAATTACTTTTCCATTGATATTCCGTGCTGCTCTTCCAGATACCTGCATTAATGACCGTTCAGACCGAAGAAAACCTTCTTTGTCAGCGTCAAGAATTGCTACAAGCGATACCTCAGGGAGATCAAGCCCTTCTCGCAATAAATTAATTCCAACCAAAACATCAAATTCACCCAGACGCAAATCCCGCAAAATACTCACTCGCTCCAGAGCTTTAATTTCCGAATGAAGATATCGGACTCTAAGCCCCATACCACGAAGGTAATCAGCAAGGTCTTCGGACATCCTTTTGGTTAATGTAGTAACTAAAACCCTCTCTCCGCGCTCAGTAACTCTATCTATTTCATCAATCAAATTATCAATCTGGTGCTTTGTTGGTTTTAGAACTATTTCCGGATCAAGCAGTCCCGTAGGACGAATTATTTGTTCAACAACAACTCCATTACATTTTTCAAACTCATAGTCCGACGGAGTAGCGGAAACAAAAATCAACTGGTTCACCATCTTTTCAAATTCATCAAACTTTAGCGGTCTATTATCCAGAGCTGATGGAAGCCGAAAACCATATTCAACAAGAGTCTCCTTTCTTGAACGATCACCGTTATACATAGCATGAAGTTGAGGAATCGTCACATGCGACTCATCTATAAATAACAGATAATCCTCCGGGAAAAAGTCTATCAAAGTATAGGGTTGCTGCCCTGGTTTTCTACCTGAAAAATGACGTGAATAATTTTCAATACCCGAACAATAGCCCACCTCATCAATCATCTCAAGATCAAATCGTGTTCGCTGTTCCAATCTTTGAGCCTCAAGTAATTTCCCCTCTTCCCGAAGTTCATTTAATCGTATCTCCAGCTCTTCTTCAATTGTTTTAATTGCTCTCTTAAGAGCATCTTCCGATGTGATGAAATGTTTTGCCGGGTAGATAACAATTTTTTCGTGCTCAGAAATGATCTCACCTGTTAGTATGTCGATAGAATAAATATGCTCAATTCTATCACCGAAAAATTCTATTCTGTACGCAAAGTCTTCATACGCCGGTTGAATATCAACTATATCACCCCTCGCTCTGAAATTACCTCGTTCAAGAACCTGGTCATTTCGAGAATAAAAAATATCCACCAGATTCAGAAAAAGCGATCTCCTTTCTATTCTATCTCCTTTATTTAAGATCACAATAAAACGGCTATACTCCTCCGGCGAACCTATTCCATATATACATGACACACTGGCAACAACAATTACATCCCTTCTACTAATTAGTGAACTTGTAGCTTTCAAACGAAGTTTATCAATCTCATCATTAATAGATGAATCTTTTTCTATAAAAGTGTCAGTTACAGGAAGATAAGCTTCAGGCTGATAATAATCATAAAATGAAATAAAATACTCTACGGCATTATCGGGGAAAAAAGATTTGAATTCACCATAAAGCTGAGCTGCTAACGTCTTATTATGTGAAATTATAAGTGTGGGTTTTTGGACATTTTGTATGACATGAGCCATTGTGAAGGTTTTACCGCTTCCGGTAACGCCAAGCAGAGTCTGATACTTCTCTCCACGGCGGATACCCTCAGATAATGCCTTAATTGCCTGAGGCTGGTCACCAGTTGGTTGGAAATTCGTCTTTAATCTAAACTCTGCCATTTCGGCAGAAATTTAATTCATTATTCCTTAATAATCAACAGAGGAAAAAAGCTTGCCATAAGAACGGAATGTTTGGGAAATACAGGAAAGATATTTAATGCTGTTGGATTATCCATTCCGCCTACAATAAGACAACTTTATTATAAAATTAAAACGCTTTTTAAAATATGAAAATGTAATGCCAAGACGTTTTTGTGCCTTTGTAACTCCCTGTTCTATTTATGAAGGACTTGAAGGAATACCTATGCTGCTTGTTCAACCTCTTGATAAACATCAGAATCCTGAAGGAAGCCCTTTGGTAGCAGCAGATTCAACACGAATGGCAGCTTCGGGAGAAATGATATACTATGAAGGTGGACGGGAAGCTGCGCTTGCATTGGAACTCTGGTTTGTGCCGATAGATCATACAATCATCGGAATAGTGGACGATGTTAATCTTCTTTAATTGTCAATTGACAATTACGAATTGATAATTGTGAATTAAAAAGTTGGAGATATAATGATATTGGGTCGAGTTTGCGGCGCTATTTATTCAACGATTAATCATGAATTCTATTACAGTAAAAAATTACTAATTGTTGATAGGCTTAATACCGGCGGAAAGCCTTCAGGAAAGTATTTAATTGCAGTGGATTCTGTTGGCGCCGGTGCCGGTGAGACTGTTCTGGTTATCGACGAAGGCAACTCGGCGAGACAGATTGTAGAAGATGATAAAGCACCTATACGCTCTATCATTATTGGAATTGTAGATCAACTCTCTACCGAATAAATATTGAAAAAGCCTGTAAGCAATATATAGAAGAAATCGTTCAGTTATCTAACAGTCACTGCTTCTCCTACAGCAAATGTATGTTAGTAAACCTCTCACTTTTTCCAAAGGGATCCCGACAAGAGACAATAATGCTTCTCAAACTCCAAAATTCTCAAATCATGTCCTAACGGATCTGTAGGACAACAGCGTTTGCTGTTAGGTGTTCCGTAGGAACTCCTACGGAGGAAGCGATGGTTAGCATCTTACGTTAAAACCGGGTGAATTTTTTCATATTCAACCTTATTACTCTGAAAGGTTCGCCACATGTCCAGATTATTCTGCAAATTAATCCAAAACTCAGGAGTCGTATTAAAATATTTTGCTAATCTAAAGGCAGTATCAGGTGTCACTTTACGTTTGCCCAAAATTATTTCATTTACTCTCACTCGCGTTATTCCTAAAATATCTGCCAATTGTTGTTGGGTTATCTTTAATGGCTCAAGAAATTCATATTTAAGAATTTCACCTGGATGAGTGGGACGTCTATTCTTTGGTATCATAATTTCTCGTTGTTGAGCGATATAATCGCATGAATTGATTGCATGAGGAAGCTCCCTATGTAGTAAAAAACTAGCAATTTTTCTTGCGGTAAGAATATCTGACCAAATTTTATTTTTGTATTCCGGTATATCTTTATAAATCGGTAAGGTGTCAAATAATCTAATAAACATTGAAGATGCATCACGGATTAAATTATCGGAAAGCGATGTCTCATTCAATAAGCCATTAATTACTATGTCAAATTTGCTTTTTAAGTGTAGAACATGATCTGGCAATAAAATTTTTGATATATTCCTTAAAGTCTGTTCTATTATGAGATAAGAGTTAAATAACTCTTCATTTGTCGGCTCATTCACCGGTAGACAATTGTCGGGATATTTTACTAGAGGGCTTTTTATTCTTCTTTTTAAGTAATATGTTCCTCCTTGTATTAGACCGTCTTCGCTATGAAATGAATACGAAGATTTTAGATTGAGGCGTTTAAACCATATGTTATCAGGATTAATTCTTTTAGTACGTTGGATTGCCCATAAAATGAAATCAGTCACCTGTAAACCGGGCTCAGCATCTTTTTTACTTCTTTGTTCCAACGTTATATTGGGAAATAAATAAGGAATAGAAGGATATTCATATACTTGACGTTCTTTTCCTTTATAGAATTCTTCGATCCAGTTTTTAAAATGCTTATTAGTGAAATCCTCTCTTTCTTCCACAATAAATAAAATATCGCACATTTTTAAATTTGTAACAGTCTCATTCGATAATAAAAGGGTAAGATTTTGGATTTCAACATCCTTTTGTTTTTGTAAAGAAAAATCTCTTTTTTTATCTATAAAGTTGTAGATAAAATCTCCTGTGATATTTTTTTTAATTGATCTACAAATACAGCTATGAGCATTCGGGCTGTCATCTTTTGCATGAAAGTAACCTCTGTTGATTGTTTTGATGTCTTTCACATTTCTTTCATCCCTAAGATTTTTTAATGCTTCTTCGATTACCGAATCAGAAATAGGAGTTTCTGATATTAAACAACCTGATCCGGCAAATTCATTTTCGAATGCCGTTTCATCTGAATAAGCAAAGATCTTCATTATTTTTCCGTAGCATTTTTTAGTTCATTATACTGGTAGGAACGTATGATTTCTATATTATCACATGTATAATCTAAGGCTGTCATTCCCGTGTTACTCTTTAATTTAGGATCAGCGCCGGATTTTAATAAAATTGTAATAATATAAGGATTATGGCTGTAGCTAGCGGCGAGCATCAGGGGAGTTCGGCCATTAGAATCACGATCATTGACATTCGCGCCTTCCTTAACTAAAGCCATGACTACCTCGTGATTTTGACTGTAACTAGCGGCGAACATAAGAGGAGTCCAACCACAAAAGCGATTATTGACTTTCGCTCCCACACTATCATTGACATTTGCTCCCGCATTAATTAAAGATGTGACAACCTCAATTTGTTTTGCAAACATTAGTGGAGTTAATCCATCGAGAGAATGATCATTGACGTTTGCCCCTGACATTATTAATAACGTAACTAATTCTGGAATTTGGTTATAACGAGTAGCGATCATTAGAGGAGATAATCCATCGGTAGAACGTTCATTGACATCTGCCCCTGCCTGGATTAAAGCTTTAGCCACTTCTGGATTTTTACTAATATAGGCGGCAGCCATCAGAGGAGTTACTCCGCTTGAGCCATGATCATTGACATTTGCTCCCGCATTAATTAAAGCCGTAACAACCTCAGGATTTTTATTAATACAAATAGCACGCATCAAAGGAGTTAATCCATCATGTTTAGAATTAACATTACACCCTATCAGATTAAACATTATTAAAAAAACTTTCTCCTTATACGCACTGGAAATATCATTAACGTTAGCTCCTCCCTTTGTTAAAGCTGTAATAACTTCAGGATTTTTATTTTCACTGGCAGCAAACATAAGAGGAGTCCAGCCCTTGTTATAAAAGATATCGGAATCCCGGTCATTGATATTCGCACCTCCCTTATTGACATTCGCTCCTCCCTTTATTAATGTTGTAATAACCTCAGGATTTTGATTATCGCGTGCAGCAAACATTAGAGGAGTTAATCCTTCTTGTGAACGTTGATTGACATTCGCCCCCACCTCAGTTAAAACTTTGACAACATCGGGGTTTTGATTAAAACGAGCAGCATACATTAAAGGAGTCCATTCCTCGGAATCAATGGCATTTATGTCCGCACCTGCGTCTGTTAAAGCCTCAATTACATCAGGATTTTGATTGTAATGAGCAGCATACATTAAAGGAGTCAGGCCATATTTGTCTTGGCGTTCATTCACATCTGCTCCTGCTTCAATTAATGCTCTAACAACTTTGGAATTTTGATTCCTAGAAGAAAGCAGTAAAGGAGTCCAATTATCGGAGTTACGATCATTTACTTTTGCTCCGGCCTGAATCAGTGCTGTAATTACATCAGGATTCTGATTAGAAGAAGCAGCGTACATTAGGGGCGTCCAGCCTTTAGAATAGCTACCATTAACATCTGCTCCAGATTTGATCAAAGCTGTAATCACTTCAGGATTTTGATTACTTCTAGCGGCAAGCATCAAAGGAGTACAACCGTCGGAATTATGATCGTTGATGTTTGCCCCTGCATTAATTAATGCCATAATCACTTCTGGATTTTGATTTTCACGAGCAGCAAACATAAGAGGTGTCCAATTACCTGCAGAGCCACGATTATTTACATCTGCTCCTGCTTGAATTGCTTTTTGGACTTCTTCAGGTGTTCCTTTAGATACTATTTTAGAAAAACTCTGAGAAAAAATTAAAGAAGAAAATATGTTAAGCAAAACGATAATTGCAATAATTTTTTTCATTAATAATTTCCCTTCTTTTTTTAATCATGGATCAAATAATGATTTGTTGATAGATTTAATCAATGACTAAATCTCTTTCTTGTTTTAATAATATATTTTACTTCTTTTTTAGCACAAGTTTTTTGTTTATTTGCAGGCACTAATTTTATAGAGCCTTTAATACTGATTTTTTGTCCAAATAAATTGTTGTGCTCCTTACATAAGGGTATGATATACCAACTACTATCAGAACTATCGGATTTTTGAACATGAGCACCGACAATTGCTTTCTTTTGACATGATACTTCTGCGCATAAACCGGCCTTTTGCTCACCAAATTTTTCCCAATGTTTTAACCAACTTCCACAATTACAAATATTTTCTTTAGTGCCATTAATATTTTTAACCTCTTTGGACATTTATACTCCTTTTTTATATATTTGCTAACAAATAATTAGAATGCCTAAATGCTGTGATATATCACAGCATATAGAATGTTATAACTCCAAATAATCTTCAATCATATAATTTAAAATAACTTATATGCTTAAAAATAACTTAATAACAAATTCTAAAAATGCAATGATTTTTTAGCAATCCTGCATTTTAGTAAGTTGAAATCAGTATTGCATAAAATTGTCAATAAATGATATACCACCTGCAGGTAAAATTTCCCACATATTAGCCTTATCTCTTAGATATCTCGAGGTAGCATGAAATTTTCTACAACTATGTGCCATATTTGATAATAAATATGTGAAAACCGCTTTTGATTTTCCATTTCTGAAATATACATCATCACAAAAGGAAAATTACCTCTGAAATAGGCTGCAATCAAGTATAAAATTTAACCTTAACACACAAAAACATCTATTTAGAATTAAATGCAAATATAATTTAATTTCTCATAGGTCAATGTGATATTTATCACTAAATCATGCTTTCTTTGAGCGGATCATTTTAATAAAATTCATACAATATTTATCTCTACCGGCAAATAGACTCGCTGCTGCTATAATTTCGTGAACTTGCTTATCCAATGGATTCAAAATAGCAGCATCCAAACCCATTGCAATTGCCTGCACTAAAAATGTATTATGAATTAAAGCACGCGATGGCAATCCAAAAGATACATTACTCACTCCCAAGGATACCGGCAATCCAAGCTCTTGTTTGATCAATCGAACAGCATTTAAAATCTGTTGTCCTGAATCCGATGAAGTTGCAACTGCAAGAGCTGCAGCATCAACAATAATATTCTCCCTTTTAATACCATAATCTTCACAAGCACTTACTATCACTTTTGCTATTTCTAATCTATCTTCTGCAGTTTCAGGAATTGTATCAGCGATTGTAAGTGCAATAACCGATGCACCGTATTTCTTGACAATCGGCAGCAAATCCCTTATCTGTTTTTCTTTCCCGTTTACACTGTTAACAAGCGCCTTACCGGCATATCTTTTTAATCCCGCCTCAATCACCGACGGAGAGGCACTGTCCAGTACAAGAGGGATGGGAACTGAATCCTGTATCATTTTCACTGCTTCTTGCATCATCTGAATTTCGTCAGTCATCGGTACGCCAATATTCACATCAAGAGCATCAGCGCCATGTTCATACTGGGAAATAGCTTCCTTGACAATCAGGTCTGTTCGCCCTTCGCTAATTGAACCGGCTAATGACTTTCTTCCGGTAGGATTGATCCGTTCCCCGATTTTCACAAAAGGTAAACCCGCACATATTCTGACTGTAGTCGTTCGACTCGTAATCCTGAATGGTATATCATTTTTTCTGCGATTTACCTTTTTACCTTTGACAGAATCAGCGACAATGCGAATATGTTCTGGCATAATCCCACAGCCACCACCGACAATATTTACACCTGCTTCAACCAACGAGTCAATGTGTTCAAATATTTCAGGTAAATTGTCAGAAGATAATTCGACAGAAATTGGAAGATTTGAATACTTGCTTAAATCCTTTATTACAGAATTCAGGCTATTTGAACAGTTAACTCCTATCACATCAACATTAAGACCCTCCATAATTGCAGCGAAAGTTTCTATATCTGTTCCGGAATCCATAAATCCATTCTCATCGAAAGTAGCATGTACAATTAGAGGAATATTACTTCTGAGCGAATTAGCGGCAATTACTGCTGCACGCAAATCTTGAATATCTGTCATAGAGTCAATAAACAAAAGGTCTATTCCTGCTTTCAATAAGGCTCTTATCTGTTCATTATATATCTCAACTGCTTCATCAAATTCCATACTACCAAAAGGCTCAATATTTATTCCTGCTGATTCAATTTTCCCACCAATATAAACGTGATTTTCCGAAGCCTGGCGGGCAATTTCAACACCTTTTATATTGATCGCCTCTAAATCCCGTGATGCTCCATATTTCTTAAGAATTGGACGAATAGCGCCAGAAGTATTAGTCAAAATAATATCAGCACCGGCTTGTATGTACTCTCTATAAGCCTCAAGAACTTTTTCAGGATCAGATAAATTCAGAAATATTGGCAGTCGGTTCTCAGAAACATATCTCTGAAGATAGCTTTCCATTGAGTTATTAAGTACTAATATTTTATCATTCAAACATTCTATTAAAGGTTCCATTAATCATCCTTTTATTTGGTCTTTCCCTGCAAATCACATTTCACATATTTACCCCGTGTAATATTTTTATCCCGTTAGATAATAACTTTACCACTTTAGATATTCGATTTTTAAATAGTAAATATCTAACGGGATGAAAGTTAATTATCTTGTCTTTTTCATTTTTATTTATTACACGGGGTGAACGCTTCACGTTTCACAATCTGTCCCATCACTCCTGATGTTGATTTTATTGGGATCATGAAGTCTGAACTTGTTAAGGTTACGCCAATATCGATCTCCGGTTGAAGAATTTTAAATATTATTTTCTGATCCACTAAATGCCAGTCCATATATCCTGGGCTCATACGGTGCAGAACTTTTTTACTGTTGGTCTCTAAATACTCTTTCTCAAGATATTTCTGTAAATCATAAGCTACAACATCAGCTACTCCCGCCCCAATACCATTTAGTATATAGGCATGATATATATCTCCGCCATGAGCAGAAAGTCGCTTCACCTCTTCATCTAGGTGCGGTCCAATTGTTACTACATAAAGGAACATTGGAGATAACTCTTTTAAATCCAAGCCTTCCTCTTCACTATCCTTAGGCTTAAAAAATCTATGCAGACATTTTCCGGTTAATTCCTCATTGACCTCTTTCATCAAAATTCCGGAATCAGTTGAAATACCTGTAAACATTTTAAATATAGCTTTCGGCTTTATAGAATCACCATATTTTTCTAAAACTAAAATAATCTCTTTTCTTATCTTATCTCCCGCCCTATTTCTACTGAGAATATTGAACTTGAGACTACCGGAGACTTCCTTACAGAAGTGATGAAATAGCGCATTTTTCTCACTAATATTTTTTATAACAGAGATAAAATCAGGCGAATTCTTTGAAGGTAATTCGTTATTAAAAAATAAAGAATGAAAATTATTTAGTTCGTCAATGCTCTTTTTATATTCCTGTTCAGAAATATCATTTTTCATAATCGCACCTGTAATCTCATTAATCCACTTGAATAAATCAGGGTATCCTTCAACCGCTTTCATCATAGGAAGATATTGGCGAGGATTAGCAAGATACCTAAAAGGACTTAAAATTTTTTTATTGGAGATATTATCTGTTTTCATACTACGAAATGTAAAAATATCTTTATGATATACTTGATAAATTTTCGTTGAGCAATAGCAAATCTTTCAGCTTTTATCCACAAGGAATCGGATAGAACCTTAAAAGCTTATAAATCGAAATTTATAAAACCATATAAGGGAAAATATTTTGTTAAGATCTTCATACCGCTTACCTGCCTCTCGATGATATTGTGGCACTACAGTCAGGCGGCATTTCTACATTTCCGGTGAATTCCCGAAAATCGTGACATAGACGGATATGATTTAAACGGAATTATTTTGTATAAGGGCGTATCCGTCAGAATTCCTGTTGGAAACACCACCAATCCACAAATAATTTTATCATCTTTTCAGTTTGGGCACTTTTAATTGTCTATTGCTTGCCCTGTCTCAAAGAGATCCCTCTGGGATAGGGAGCGAATCGACCGTACAGGGTTTATTGATTATTGTCCATTGATCATTCTCAATTCTTAATTAGTTATTGGCTATTTTTTACTTTAGACACTTTAGTTCACTTAAAATTTTAGGCACTTTCTAGTGTCTTTTATCTTCTATATAATTCTTTATTCTATCAGAAATTGCATCATATCGTCTGTTTAGTTCCTCGTCCGAAAGGGATTCAAGCCATGCTCTCATTTTCTTGCCATTACTTTGAATCCAATCAAAATACACCTTTTTCCCTGCATCGCATCCCAGCTTCTCACTGCATATCCATTTATATTTCTCCATCTCGGCAATCTGTATACCCATCTCCTTTTCACATCTCGAAAGGACCATTATTTTTAGTTTGCAATTTGCCATCGAATCCACCCCACAAATTCTTTTTCTGCTATATACAAGGAATAATTATAAAATGAAATCAACTCTATCATCAATCGGAAAATATATAATCATAAATAATCTTTTGCAACTTTAATTTGTGACTTAAACATAGTAGAAGAATAACTCTCTGGATTATTTCTGCCTAATCTGGCATAGGTGGAAAACGTAGTTAGACGAAATCGGTGATAACAATGTAGAAGAAAAAGTCCTTTAATTATCTATTTACGTTCAGCTCCATTTTGTAGTACAGCGGAAAAATGTCAGGTGAAATGATTAGGGCCGCTTTTTCGGATCCTGCCTATTATCAAAAACAGAATGAATCACAATTGCTTCATCTTCAACTGTGTAAAATATTGAGAATGGAAACCTTCTAATAATACACCTTCTGAAGCTGGAATAACATATCTCATAAATTTCGGGAAATCTTAGAATGTTACTTAGCGACATCTCAACACAATCAAGAAACTCAAAACCAAGGCCCCTTCTTTATAGTTCATACCATCTAAAAGCCAACTCAACATCATCTTTTGATCTATCTGTATAAAGAAGGATCATTTATATTTTTTCCTTAATTCCCTATGAATACCTTCCCAATTATAAAGCTTTAACTTTCCATTTTTATATTCACTGTATCTCTTATCCAACTCGACTTTTTGCCATTCTGGTATCGGTAGCTCAGCATTGCTTCGAGAAATAGAATCCCAAATATCCTCAACCAATATCAATTTCTCTGATAGACCCAAATTATTTATTTCTTTTATAATCTCATTTGACCTCATATAAATACCTCCTATTTAGATTCCTTAATACATACCCTAATGGTAATAGATAGAATATTTTACATATATCAGTCTTTTCATCTCGGCAATCTGTATAACCATCTCCTTTTCACATCTCGAAAGAACCACCACCTTTTGCCTACAATTTGCCATATAATCTAAGCTACAAATTCTTTTTTAGATTAACAAAAGTAATAGTTATAAAATGAAATCATCTCTATCATCAATCGTGAAATATATAATCATAAATAATCTTTTACAACTGTATTTTATTGAAGCTCCTATGAATTTTTTAGAAAGATTAATTGAAATTTGCAAATATCTATTCTATATATTGGTAAGCATTTTGAATAAGTAGATACGAACTGTCCAGTTCGTATTTGAACCGTGTGGTTCAGCAAAAATGCATGTATTCTGCAAAAATACCGGTTGTTTTTATGTTCTCTGCGAAAATAATATCGGACACGACTGTCTGACACTACAAAACTATTCGGTTACCATCAGCACTTAAAAAGCGAAATAGCGTTTTGTACCAGTCCCAGTGAACCGGCAATTATCCCATTTGGCACAAAAGTATTTCTGGAATTATAACGAATCACTTCACCTTTTCTTGTAAATACCTTACCGCCTGCGCACTCAACTAAAAAATCACCCGCACAGATATCCCACTCGTTCTTTGGTCTTAAGCTAATAAAAAGGTCGCCGTGACCTGCCGCTGTTTTAGCAAGTTTATACGCTACGCTTCCACATTCAATACTTTTCCTAAAGCAGTTCTTATACGGATTCCACAATCCATCTTTGGTCTCACTTCGACTTGCAAAAATAGAGGCCTCAGAAAGTAATTGGCAATTAGTACAGGAAATAGGAATACAATTCAGAGTTGCCTGTTCGCCTTTCACAGCAGAAAACATCTCATCTTTAACAGGATTATAAATCACACCCAGAATCGGTTTGCAATTTTCAACAAGCCCTATAGAAACTACAAATTCCGGGACCCCTTTAATGAATTCCTTCGTACCGTCAAGTGGGTCAACTACCAAAACTTTATCTCTTGAAAGTCGTTCAGGTGAATCTTTCGTCTCTTCCGAAAGCCAGCCATAATCAGGAAAAGAACCTAAAAGAGTATTTCGCAAATAATCATCTGCTTCGAAATCCGCAGTAGTTACCGGGTTGTCTTTGCTCTTTTCCATGATTTCGTAAGAATGTTTGTAATACTTGAGCAGTATTTTCCCAGCACTTAAAGCTGCTTCTTTTGCTATTTTTAACTCGTTGTCCATGGATCAAAATATACATTAAAATACATTGTTTCGGAATATTTTACTGCCAAATTCATATATAAATTATCCATGTTAAAATTGTTCCTGAAAAAATCTAATTAAGAGAACTTTGAGTTGGAACATACGAGACTAACTTAAAACGGGTTTGTTAGTAATGATGGAATCGTAAAAAGTGATTATATGTGTCCGGCAGCTGCCGGATGAGCGAAGCGAAGAAGAATCTCCGACCTGTCCGCCCTTCGGGAGCAGGCGGGCGAGAACCAGTAGAGATTCTTCACTCGTACCTCGTTCAGAATGACAGCTTTGATACTTTTTACGATTCTATCAGCAATAATTAATCGCTTTTCCGAAACTGGCGTTTCGGGGTACAGTTTTTCATAGCTTAAGATTCGGTACGAAACTAATATGAGAGTATTATTTGAAAAATTGGGAATCTATTACTATATTAATTATTATGTCTGATGACGACCCAGGATCGCAACCTATCTCAAGAAATCAAAAATGTTTTCCCTTTACATAGAAATACCATTACTGTTGATTCTCTTTTTCTTATCCGGATTCTTTTCCGGATCTGAAACAGCACTCTTTTCTCTGTCCAGGATTCAAATAGAAAAGCTGGTTCAAAATCATCCTGAGAAAGGACAAAAGATAAGTAATTTACTTGAACGTCCACGTAGATTAATTATCACAATTCTACTTGGAAATGAGTTTGTCAATATTGCCATTTCGTCTATTTCTGCAGGTATTGTAATTCAAATCATAGGGCAAAAAATCCCATGGATAAATATTCTTATTGTGCTTCCTCTACTTCTGCTACTTGGTGAAATTACTCCGAAAACTATTGCAATAAAGAACAATGAACGCTTTTCTACTTTTATAATTACACCATTAATTTACTTTACTCATTGGATTACTCCTTTAAGATGGTTCATCAGGAATATTTCTGATAGAGTTGTGAATCTCTTTGTAAAAGAATCAGCAAGAAAAGGAAGCCTTTTAACAGAGGACGTCATCAAAACAATCGTTGAAGATGGTGAAAAAGAGGGAATTCTCGATTCACTTGAAAAAGAATTTATCTATAATATTTTCGATTTCGGGGATGCCCGGATAGACGAAGTTATGACACCTCGAGCTAACCTTTTTTATTTATCCTCTGAAATGCTTCTACAGGAGATGATTCAGCAAATAAAAGAAAAACATTACTCCAAAGTTCCAATATACAAAGAAAATCGTGACGATATTATCGGAATTCTCTTCGCTACAGACCTCATCGGACTAAAACCGGAGGAAATAATAGACTCAGAAGCAACTTTAAGAAAATTAATGCGAAAAGCCTACTTCATTCCTTCGACTAAAAGAGCAGATGAACTATTTAAAACATTTCAAAGAAAAAAAATATCAATAGCCATTGTACTTGATGAATATGGCGGGGTTCTTGGACTTGTTACAATGGAAGACCTTCTCGAAGAAATTTTTGGAGAAATCTCAGATGAGTATGAAAAAGAGAATAAGCAGCACGAAGAAATAAGTGAACATCTTTACAGAGTAAAAGCATCAATGTCAATCGAAGAGTTCAACGAACTTATTGGGAGTGAACTAAGTTCTGATGAAGTTGACACTATTGGAGGTTTAATTTTCTCGTTGTTTGGCGAACTCCCAAAAATAAAATCCACACTTACCTACCACAACCTCCATTTTACAGTTGATAAAACAGCTGGTAATCGGATTGAGTCAATAATTGTGAAAAAAATATAATGTCCACAATTACAACCATATTAATCATACTCATCTGTGTATTAGGAGAAGCGTTCTTCTCCGGTTCTGAAATGGCAATTGTCTCAGTTGATAAATTGAGGCTCAGGCACTCAGCTAAGGCCGGTAATCGTCCTTCCCGTCTGGTTCTTGAAATGCTTAAAAAACCTGAATGGATTCTGGGAACAACACTGCTCGGAACCAACATTTTCACGATCACAAGTACAACAGTGGCGTCCTCTCAATTATACATTTTGTTTGGACCAATAGGAATTCCTATTGCTATCATAGTTATGTCTTTTATTAACTGGATTTTCACTGAGATAGTACCAAAAAGTGTCTTCCAACAACTTACTAATTCTATAACACCAAAAATTGTTTATATACTCAGAGGATTTTCACTTTTATTTTTTCCATTAGTATGGCTGTTTTCCAGAATTGCCATGTTATTAGCATCTTTATTCGGTGGTGCCAAATCAGATTCAAAAATACCTTTCATAAGCAAAGAGGAACTGAAACTACTCATGAAGATGACAACAGATAAAGGAGATGTTAAGCCATATGAAAGAAAAATGATAAATCGCCTCCTGACATTTACAGAAACAGAAGTTCAGGATATAATGGTTCCTCTTATTGACATTGCCGCACTAAGTGACAAAACTCTCATTAAAGAAGCAATACAAACATTTGTAAAAACCAAGCACAGACGGTTACCAATTTACAGTGACAGAATTGACAAAATCATCGGTATTTTAAATAGCTTTGACATCCTCAGTGAAAATGGAAATAAGAAAATTAAACCATTCATACGAGCAGCATTTTATGTTCCGCCTACAATGAGTGTCTCAACCCTTCTGGAACAACTACAATCAACCGGTAATAATATGGCGATAGTTGTTGATGAATTTGGAGGTGCTGAGGGTATTGTCACAATTGAAGATATATTAGAAGAAGTTGTTGGTGAGATTGAAGATGAATACGACAAGCTAAAACCGCTCTATCAAATTGAGAAAGATAGTTCTATTACTGTTAACGGTAGAATGGAAGTTGATGATATTAATGAAAGATTTGAACTGGATATACCGGAAGGAGATTATGAAAGCATAGGTGGTTTTATCATTAATACACTTAAAAAAATCCCAATACCAGGCGAGAGTATAAAACTACCTAAAGTAATATTAACGGTTCGAAAAGCTACGAGTCGAGTAGTAACAGAAATCAATATCCAGAAAGTTCAGTCCCGGAATTAGAAAATCTTGAGTAAACTTTCCGACCTATAAAATAAAAAGTTAAACCAGTTATAATACCTGTGATAGAATCTATCGCATAATGATAACTGCAATAAACAGTCGCAATTATTATTCCCACACAAAAAAATCCAATAATCCAGGAACGCTCTTTAAAAAAACGACGCATATATAAAAAAGATATAACTACAGCTGATACATGAGTACTGGGAAAAGCGCCTCCACCATATTCACCAAATCTGTAAATAAAATTCATTAGTGGAATAAAAATAATACCTTTTTGAAATAAAAAATTTCTATCACTTAGTGGACCGTCACCGGGGAAAAACATGAAAAAGAGATAATGAACATACATCATTAACGTAAGACTGAAAACCACTTCGTGAAAATGGCGATATTGTCGAGTTAACATAATTATACCCGGAATAAATAGAATCAGATAAAACGAAAGGTAGATCATATGCATTGTCTCGTCTACAAACAGACTATTCACTAATGGTGCTAATACACGATTAAGTGACACTCCAATAAACGCAATGTCCCATTTCCGGAGAATATTATCAAATGTTTCGGTAAAGAACAAATTATCAAAAACAGTGCTTTGAGTGTAAAATAACAAAAGCGAAAAAAGAGGTATCCATGTGTGAACCCAGTACATTATGGAATTAACATCCCTTTCCTCAAAATAAATAGATATTAATAACACAACCATTATAATCAGATTGAGAGAAATAAATAATCCGGGAAAATCAATTTTATTATGAAATAGTAAGCAAATAAATATTAAAAAAAAACCATAACAGAATACAAGATAATCAGATGGGAAAACACCATCTTTAAATCGCTTTTTGGCTGAATGTAAAAACTCATTTTTTAGATCCATCCGTTTCCCTTATACCAAATTGCAGTTTCTTGAATCCCTTGTTTCATACTATACTCCGGCTTAAAACCGAGCAGTCTTCTCGCCTTAAATGATGAGCATACCCAATATTGTTGAGTCATCTCATGATATTTATCTAAATTGAGCATTGTCAGTTTACCAGTGATTTTTCCCCACATATCTGAAAAAAATGCAGCAAATTTTAGAAAAGATTGTGGAACAAAAACAGGAAAAGTCCATGTATTAAGAACTGTCGCACATTCTTTTATTACTTCATTCCATTGGTAGCCTTTGCTCTCGTCTACGGCATAAAATATTTCTCCTGAATCCAAATCACTTTTCGATGCTAACATTATCAACTGAACCAGATCATCAACATGAATCATACTGATGTATCTTTTTTTTAATCCGAGATAAGGATTAATGTGTAATTTTGCAAATTTAAAAAATGACAGTGACTCTTTATCACCTGGACCATAGACAACTGACGGTCTAATTATTATACACTTAAGATCTTTTTTCCGTTTTAAAACAGCAATCTCACCGGCGAGTTTACTTTCTCCATAAGCGGAAACAGGAAATGCAGGTCCCTCTTCATTTTTTAATTTCCAGCGTGAAGAAGGACCACCTGCCGCCATTGAACTAATATATACAAAACGGGCTCCTTTCTTGCCCGATTCAACAAAAGCACAAGCAAGGTTTTCAGTTCCCTCACCGTTAATCAATAGAAACTCTTTGGCATTTCTTGCCTTAATTGCACCGGCTAAATGAAAAACTACATCTACATCAGCACATGCAGGTATTAGCGAATCTCTATCCTGCAAATCACCGATTACCCATTCAACTTTAGTTGCAAACTCTTTTGGTTTAATGCTTGTTTTTCTAGCAAGGCAGCGAACAGTCCAATTATCATTCAAAAGTGCATTAACCAAATGCTTTCCAATAAAACCTGTTCCGCCTGTTACAAGTGCTTTCATCTAAACACTAACATTAAGATTCGTAACGAATATTTTTATTTGTTTGCACCTGAATCATCCAGAGTAAAAGCATCCAGATATTGGCTGCGCCCAGAGTAAAATAAAAGAAAATATATGGTTTATAGAGGAACGAAGCAATCATCAAAACAAAAATATGAGCAGTTGGACCAATCCAACTCCAGAGATGAAGCAATAATTTGTTATATCTATAATATTCATCCCGATCATATTTAATCTTTTTTGAAGATCTACTCAGCTGAACACTTAGATAAAATAGATACAATCTGATTAATAACTTATCAAAAAGTTTCCCTTTTTCTTGTTTCAATTCCTTCAGTTCCTCAGAAAATGACCTCATATCTTCCTGTGTAGATTTGATCACACCAAGAGCATGCGCCATAAACTCATTTCTGTAATAATCAAAGAGAATATCATGTAGCCCCATACAAATTGCAGAAGGGATCACTAATAACCATGGGGAAACAGGAAAGTTAAAAGCAGTTTTTGATAGACCTATCCCTAAACCGGTATATATCGCAACACCACTAACGTAGTCCACAAGACCATCAATGATACGACCAATACGTGTTCCGCTATTTTTCAACCTTGCAATCATACCGTCAGAGCAGTCCAGGATACATGTCAGACCGTAGAAAATTCCCGCAAATATAAAACTCGTGACATTCCCCATAGCATAAAAGACACCAGTAAGGATACCTGTAATTATTCCCATGAAAGATATTTGATTCGGCGTAATAGGGAATCTATAGATTAACTTCACAACAATAAATGCTAGTGGTCTGAATATATAAAGGTCCAGAGTTGCTTCAACAGTAGTATTTTTTAATGATGCTTTATATTCCTCAAATAATGTGGACATATTCACTCTAATCTTTCATCAGTTGAATCTATTGATATATAATTTTTATATTGTGGGATTATTCTGTAAAAACCCCGAAAGGGTAGATAACCGTTATTAAATCTCTTTTTCATAAAGGCGGTAGGTTTTGTATATACTTGTCCCATATATTTTTTCAAGGGCGTGGCGCATTTGAATATTATTTTCAAGAATCCATGACATTTCGCCCCTATTAATACCATGTTTTATTCCATTCTTAAAAGTTTCATAATAAAAAACTATATCTATACCTTTTTTACGGTGCTCTTTTAAAACACCCATAATTAAAATACGTGCACATTTAATTTTACGGCTGTACCATAAAAGCTTAAAAATTCCAAATGGAAAAAGCCGTCCGTTGATCTTTATCAGAGCTTCATTAATGTCAGGAATGGCAATCGATACACCGACAGGCTCACCATTAATTTCAGCAATAAGCGCCATATCAGGGATAACAATTTGTTTAAGCCCTTTCTTTAATTCATTGATCTCCTTTTCAGTAAGAGGAACTGCTCCCCAATTTTCAGACCATGCGGCATTATAAACAACTTCTATTCTTTTTACTTCTTCATCAAGTTTTTTCATATTAATAGGCCTAATAATGAAATCGCACGACTTCCTTATTTTCTCAACAGCTTTTTCTAATCGCTCAGGTATTTTTTTAACTCCGTGAATTTCATAGGCATAAAGGTCCATAACTTTATCGAAACCAGCTGATTCAATCAAAGTTTGATAGTATGAGGGATTGTAGGGCATCATAATTACCGGTGGCAAATCAAAAGTATCAATTAGCAGCCCACACTCATCATTCTGAGAGTAGTTTTCCGGACCTCGCATTCTTTTTAATCCCTTATCCTTTACCCACTCCCCTGCTCTTTCCAATAGTGCATCTGCAACTTCCTGATCATCAATAGATTCAAAAAAGCCAAAGAATCCAACACTGTCGTTGTAAATTCTCAAATGATTGTTATTATTAATAGCAGCAATTCGCCCGACAATTTCAACATCTCGCCGTGCTAAAAAGAATTCAGCATCCGAATGCTCAAAGAAAGGAAACTTTTTCTTATTGAACGTCTTCTTTTGCTCAGAGATCAAAGGAGGAACCCAGTTAGGGTCATCCTTATAAATCTCCCATGGCAAGCGGATAAATTGCCTCATTTCTTTTTTCGTTTTAACATTAAAAGCTTCTATTGCCATAACACCTCCACATTTTTGCTAAATATAACAAGATAGACTCAAATGAATAAGAAAAATTTAATTAAAATACTGTCTTCAATCTGAGGTTTTTACATCAAGCTCCAAAATTATATGTCTATCAAGAGTTCAGATTCCATATTTCTTCAGTACATTGTCAACCTATTGAACCCAGATTTTATAACCTTCAGCATTAAGATGAACACCGTCACGGGTATACTTTTCGATTAAGATTCCATCTCTTGATAGTCTCAGATTCAAATCAATAAAATCAATTTTGTTCTCTTTTGAATATTCATCAGTAATGAGATAAACGTTAATATTATAACTATAACAGATACTACGATTTTCTTACTCATAAAATCCAATTCTCACTTTCCAATTTATCCAAGTCTTGTTTAAAATTCAGCATAAAATTAAAAAGGCAAGATTTATCTCGCCCTTTCTAATAACAACATTACCAGTTAACATTATTTAACGAAACGTTCATGCCGACAAGTCGACACAAAGAATCATGAAAATAGCCGATAATATGAAGAAAGGAAAAAACATAACTAATTATCCGCGAGTATCCGTGTCATCCGTGTTCTATTTTCAGGTGAAAGACATCTTTTTAGATACAATGATATTTCCAGCTCTCAATTGGTAAATGTAAATGCATGCTGATAATTAAAATAGGATATTACTTTAACTTTATACAACATTATTTAATATACAATTGATAAAGTAATCATATTGATATCTTCCAAAACCCCAAAATCCACCCAGGCGTAATCTAATTTAATTTTAAAACTAGGGCTAAAAGCATGTTTCAAGCCTGTGCCCGGGGACAAACCACCTTCTCTGTCAACAGCAAAACTGGAATTGCCACATTTTGATGGACACTCGGTTAAGGCCCACAATAAGTATAAATATTAAAGAGTAAAATAAAGGGAAAGTGTCCATGTCAGAAGTTAAAACAAGGTGAAAATTTAGTCGTTTACCCTTCGGATTTCCGCACCTACTTTATTGAGGCGTACCACGATATTTTCATATCCTTTGTCAATTAACTCGACCCTGTCAATTTCTCCCGTACCAGTGGCAGAAAGAGCTGCAATTACTAACGCAATCCCTGCACGAATATCCGGGCTGCTCAAAGTTTTTCCTTTTAACTTGGTTGGCCCTGTCACTAATACCCTGTGTGGATCGCATTGAGTTATTTGCGCTCCCATTGCAATTAATTTATCTACAAAGAACATTCTTGATTCGTACATCCAGTCATGGCATAGAGTTGTCCCTTCAGCCTGAGTTGCTAATACAATCATTGGGGACATTAAATCCGTTGGGAATCCAGGCCAAACGCCGACCTTAATTTTTTTTATATTGGGAATTAATTTTGAGGGGTTGACTAATAGTGTATTTTCATTGAGAAATTTTAACTCGACGCCCATGTTTTTTAAATAGTAAACTATCATATATAGGTGTTTTTTGCAGGCGTCATGAATAATCATTTTCCCCTGAGTGCAAGCTGCGGCTATCGCAAAGGTGCCGGCTTCTATATGATCGGGCATAACACGATGATGAAAACCTGACAACTTCTTTTGACCTTTTATATGGATTTGGTTTGTGCCTGCCCCGATTATAGTTGCCCCCATTTTTCCCAATACATCCGCTAAATCTGCCACATGCGGTTCGCAAGCAGCATTTTCTATGATTGTTTCGCCTGAAGTGACGGCTGCTAGAAGCATTGCATTTTCAGTTGCCGTTACCGACGCTTCCTTGAGGAATATCCTTGCCGGTTTCAGTTTCGTCAATTCAGCGGAATAAAGCCTATCCTCAATTTTAAATTTTGCTCCCATTGCGGAAATAACATCTAAGTGGCAATTAATATTTCTATGGCCAATGACACAGCCTCCAGGCGGCGACATAATGACTTTGCCTGCCGATGCTAACAGGGCGCCTAAAAAAAGGATCGAGGCTCTTAGACTGCCGGAGAGTTCCTTGTTCAGTTGTGTTTTATTTATACTATTGCTTATTTGATAGCTATGAGGGCTCAGTTGGGTTATAGTCTTTCCCAAATCATCCAAAATTACAAGCATCGCTTGCACATCGCGAATTATGGGCAGATTTTCAATTATACACGGCTCATCAGTCAAAACGGTGGCAGCGATAATTGGCAAAGCTGCATTTTTGTTTCCCGCAACAGTTATTTCGCCATTCAGGGCATTTCCGCCTTCTATTATAAATTTTGACATTTCTTTTCTCTCTTTTTAAAAATTACCTATTAATTTGACCTCTGTTTTTAAGTTCAACCCGAGTTGATTCTTTGCCTTTTCCTTAACCAGATTAATCAGCTGAATTATATCATTTGCACTTGCATTATTTTGATTTTCAATAAAAGCAGCATGTTTTTCAGAAATTACTGCTCCGCCACACCGAACGCCCTTTAACTTCAATACATTGTCGATTAAATAGCCAATTGAAGGCGTTGGTAAATTTAAGTCTATCTGTTCCGCCTTTGTTAAATTATGAAAAATACACCCCGCAGATCTTTGCGGCTGTTTAGATTTTTTTATCAACCAGCTATTTGCCAGTTCTTTAGCTTTTTGCACATCCCCTTTTTTTAATCGCAAATTAGCCTGTAAAACAATCTCGCCAGTTTGATGTAAAATACTCCAATCATATCCAAACTGGAAATAATCATGTTCAACCTCTTTTTTCATACCATAAGTAAGCAGCGTTTTTTCTACTATATTGCCAAAATAGTATCGTCCGCCATGTATATTCATATAAATTGCACCACCTACGGTCGCCGGGATGCCGGAGAACCATTCCAGGCCAGTTATTCCTTTTTTGAACAACTTTGTCATGAGGAAATTTATTTTCAGTCCTGAATCTGCGCAAATTGCGACATCGTCTCGACCATCATCGGAATATTGGAATGTCGAATTGGATAAATATTCATTATCGAGAGGCTTAAAGCGGCTATCCATACATTTATTTTTTTCTACCGATTTTGAATCACGTAGAATCTTATAATCGTGTGTATTGTTTAGTATTAAAAACCCCTTGTAGCCCGAATCGGAAACAATAATATTACTGCCATTGCCAACCACTAAAAAGGGCACGTCGAGCTTTAACGATAAATTGACAGCTGTCTCTAATTGCCGGATATTTTGCGCAACCGCAAAAAGATCGGCGTTTCCTCCTACTTTCATTGTAGTATATGGAATCAGGCTTTCGTCACGTTTTACGTCTATTGACGCTAAGCACAATTCTTTTTCTAAAATATTTATTTTCTGCATATCTGAAATGATATCTTTGAAAAATTTACTTTCTTTGGCAGCCACTATTTGTAGCTGCATATTTACCAATTATTGAAGATAGTTTCGGAAAAAATCCTCTCGCACCAAAGGGGCCTCTTTTCCGAATGAATTCTCCGGAGGAGTCCTCTCCCAAAGGGATGCCTCTGGCACGTGACCTTTGGAACGAGACAAAGATGCCTGTCTGTGTCCGTAGGACAGGCAGGCAAAGGACTCTAAGCAATTAATATATAATTAATTACGACACCCTCCCCTATCTCTTTTTAATTATTATAATTATCAAACAACCTGAATCCAATATAGTACTTTTTACGAGATCATCAATTATTATTAAAAGAAAATTAACTGAAAAATTCCTTATGAATTGCTTTTATTGTTTCGTTTTTATCCTTTTTATTTACAATGAAATACCCTGCAACTTCAGAGACACCTAACGATATTAACTGGACATTTATTCTATGTCGGGATAAGGTTTTAAAAATACGAGTAACAATGCCGGGAATTTCAATCATGCCTTCACCTACTAAAACAATCAAGGATATATTGTCCATGCATACTAATTTATAGCTTTGGGATAATCCTAAACTATCTATAATTTTACAGATTTTTTGAGTATCTTTTTTTGAAAGCCAAATATTGATGGAAGTTTGCGAAGTAATGACCGATTTTGTATATATTTTTGATTTGTATAATGTAGATGTTATGTAGGATAAAATTTCAGGTTTTATCCCGATTTCTGGATTTTTTAACCTCAACACCGCAATGTCGTCTGTATATGTAATACCTTTTATTACCCCGTTTACATGTTGGTCACCTCCGATATAAGTCAACGCTGAAAATTTATCTGGAAAATCGTTAATGTTAAAAATCCTGATTTGTATGTTCTTATCCTGCAATGGTTCAACTGTTCGCGGATGTAAAATATGAGCGCCAAAGTATGCCATTTCGGAGGCTTCACGATAGGTTAATTTTGGGATTACTTTTGTACAATTTAACACGTTTGGATCTGCACTCATAAATCCGGGAACATCTTTCCAGATATCCACGAAATCCGCGTCAATACATCTTGCGATTGCCGCGGCAGTATAATCACTACCACCCCGACCGAACGTTGTTATTTTATTGTCGGGGGATATTCCATAGAAGCCGGGAATTATGTATGTTTTTTCTTTAGATAATTTCCTTCGGATTTTACTCTCCGAAATCGAAAAATCTATAGTAGCGTTGCTATATACTCCATCTGTATATAAACCCAATGTTTCCGGTAAAATTCTTTCACATTTTATTTTCATGTCCTTTAAAAGAAACTCTAATAATAAAGAAGACAGTCTTTCACCATAGCTTAACACAATATCTTCAGTATAATCTTGTACTTCTTCAGAATTATGAATGTCCGCTAATATTTTTTTTAGTTTTTCGACTTCATTACGCAATTTTTTGGAACATTCATGTTTATACTGCTCGTCGTCAATATATTTTTCCAATACTTCCTGGTGAGTTTCTAATAGAAATGCGATAACATTGTTTACATTTTTTAATTCATCCTTGATTTTTATTATTGCATCTGCTAAAAAATCGGTTATTCCATAAAGCGCTGAAATAACCACAATCAATAGAGAATTATATCTTTTAATTACCTCCGTTGTTTTAAAAATGTCATCTTTGCATCTTAAATTTGAGCCACCAAACTTTACTACAATTTTTCCCATATTTCACTTTCATACGATTTTAAAAATAATTCTGCATTGGCGATTGAGCTGCCGGTCGAAGGCAATTAAAATTTGCGGCTCAAATAGAGGATGACATGACAGCATCCATACAAAAACCTGGCCCACTAAACCGGTTGCACCAAGGACTACACAAGGTATTTTCTGCAAATATATTATCCTTCTACACTAAAAATATATTAACAATTCTTTTCTCATGCTTTCCATACATCCAAATAGAGAGGAACCTACTAAACTAAGCTTTTGATCAGCTCTTCTTGCTCACCTGGTAATAAGTCGATTACCGGTATTTCAATTAAAGTATAGCAACCCGGTTTTTGTTTCATTGATGATCTGGCAGCACCTACTAATATTTGACCTGTTAGTGCCGGATTATTAATCTTCATATTAAGCTCAAATAATTGATTATGGCTTTTACCTGAAACTCCTCTTCGTTCCATTTTTACGGCATGTCCCATGTCTTTTAAATTGCTTACATTTTCTATGGCAATGACGTGGGTATCGTCGCGAATAAAATATTCATCATTTTTTATTGCCTTTGCCACTTCATCGAACTGATAGCCGTTCTCTAATTCGATATAAACCATCCTTCTATGAATTCCCGTGCCTATAGGAATTGTTAAGGAAAGTGCGTCTTTAATACCGGGGATAGCTTTTACTGCCGTCGTGTGCCCCATACTCATTCCCGGTCCGAAATTTGTATAAGTTAATCCTTTCGGTGCAGCTGCTTGAAAAATTGTCCGAACAATCGAATCAGTACCAGGATCCCAGCCGGCCGAAATTATTGATACTGCATTATTTTTTATTGAGATAGACTCCAGCTCCTTCTTTAAATTCCAAATATTAGTATGGATATCATAACTGTCCACGGTGTTTATGCCCATTTCTAATATCTCATTTGCGTATTTGGGAGCTTCCCTGCTTGGAACGCAAATAATAGCCACATCAACATTTTCCAACTCACTAATTTTCGTTACAATTTTTGTGTTTATTAATTCATGAGGAGTATTCGAAATAGAAACTGATCTTCTTACGACTCCCACCAGATTAATATCTTGTGCTTGCTGAATAGCCTCAAAAGTATATCTTCCTATACTTCCATATCCTACGATTGCGGCATTAATATTTTCCATTTATACTCTCAAAATATGTTATGATAAAATTTTACAAATTTAAAAGGAACTTTAATTTTATTTATCTTTACTACTATTTTAATTATCAATATCATGAATCAAAGTTATTGTAACCAATCTATTTGTCCGAAAACAACGGCAATAGACAAAATTACAAACAAAGAAAATTTTAACAATTTAATTTTTAAAACTCATTCTTCTTTTTTTGATTAATGTTAATTTTTCTACCTCTATCAAGGGTACATTTAACAATATTTTTTAATAATGTCAAGTCTTTTTCTAAAAAGAGAAAAACACTAAATTTCTATTTTATAAATCTCTAAAAAATAACAAAGAACCTTATAAAAATTCATGCCATCTACCCAAATACAATACGGCAAATAAATACAGCCATCAGAAGTCCTGCAGCATCTCCTATTAATCCAGCACCTACAGCGTGGCGAGATTTTTTAATTCCCACAGCACCGAAATACACTGCAAGTACATAAAATGTCGTCTCAGTACTTCCGAACATTGTGGAAGATATGCGACCTATAAATGAATCCGGCCCATGCTCACTCATAAGTTCTGTCACAATTCCTAAGGTCCCGCTGCCAGATAATGGTCGCATAAGAGCAACAGGAAGCGTTTCCGCCGGCATACCAATAAGATTCGTTATTGGCGAAAGTAGATAGACAAAATAATCCATTGCACCGGATGCACGAAACATTCCGATCGCCACTAAAATTGCTACAAGATACGGAATAATTTTTACTGCAACAGTAAAACCATCTTTTGCTCCCTCGACAAAGGCTTCATAAACTTTTACTTTTTTAGCAAATCCAAGAATAGGTATAACAAGTAGCAAGAAAGGTATAGCGTAATTTGAGAAACCCTTCATTATAATTACAAAAAGAGAGTCAGACGATACAGAAGTTGATTGTGCGACCTGACTTACCGTATCAATCACAGCGGAGGTAGAAAGTGAATCAAGCATCTTTTTCTCCCTCCTCTTTTTCTTTATCAATACGGTCATTAGACGGGTCTCCGTTGGGGTCTGATTTTCGAATACCTGGAAGCTTTTGCAAAAGCTTAGCCGCTGTTACCGCTGCGATAGTAGCACAGGTGGATGAAAAAACAGTCGTGCTTATGATCTCAAAAGGATTTGCCGAACCAAGTTCTGCCCGCACAGCAATAATTGTCATAGGAATAATAGTTATACTGGCAGTATTAAGTGCAAGAAAAACAACCATTGCATTTGTGGCGGTATCTTTTGACTTGTTTAAGCTCTGAAGGTTATCCATTGCCTTTAAGCCGAGGGGCGTAGCTGCATTTCCGAGTCCAAGCCAATTTGCAATAATATTCATTAACATTGTTCCAATTGCTGGATGGTCAGATGGAATATTGGGGAATAGGAATTTTGCAACAGGACGTATGGCACGCGATAAAATCTTGATAATTCCACCTTTTTCGGCAATTTTCATAATACCAAGCCAGAGAGCCATAATCCCAATAAGTCCCAATGAAATATCTACTGCAGTGGCAGCATTTTTTATCGCAGCATTTGTTACTGCTTCAATTCGTCCATTAATAGCTCCTACAACTATGGCAATTACCATAAGTGCAAGCCAAATATAATTCAGCATATCTAAATACTCCTGTTAATATTTTTAACATTGCTCGAAAACAACTATTAATTTCCTCAGAAAAAACCTTGATAATAAATCACTTAAAGAAGTGTCGAAATGTATTGATGTACAATATATCTAATGGGATAGCAACGATAAGAACACGTTTGATTGGATAATCCTTCAAGAAATATCTAAAATAAAATTCTATTTATTCAACTTTTTGGAAAGTTACAAATCTGTCTTGTAGTGTAATGCCCATCTGACTATAACTTTTTCACTCTCATCTGAATTCTTAAGATTATGGGAATATATATAACAGCCTGGGATTAAAGTGGTCGAGTCAGAGTCAAGTAACATACCACAAAGTACAGGTGCGGCTTTATATTCCGCCGATAATTGGTAAAACTGCCCCTTAGCTGTACAAATTAACCCAATACAGAATATCAGGAATATTTTATTTTTCATAAAAATTTTAATATCACAAATCATACTTGTTTGTTAATTTATTCAGAGAGTTGTAGAATGTCAATGAAGAATAAGTATATAAAAATATATTTGATGCCGATTCTCTCAAAATTTGCTACTTTCTTACAATTATGATTTTTAATAGAATTTGAATAATAAATAAAAAATATGGTATCAAAACTCAAATACAATAGGAAAATACTTAAAGGCTTAACTCTCGAAGAACTCGAGCAGTGGATGCAAGAGATTGGAGAAAAGCCATTTCGTGCAAAGCAGATATTTCAGTGGATGTATCAAAAGGGAGTTCGATCTTTTAATGAAATGTCGAGCCTTTCAAAAAACTTCAGAGAAGAATTATCAAAAGAATGTATACTGACTACTATAAAAGAAAAGAAAACCCTCAAATCCAGATTGGATAAGACAACAAAATATCTATTTGAATTAAATGATGGGAACCTAATCGAATCAGTCTACATGATAGAAGGTAAGCGAGTTACCGTCTGTTTATCAATTCAAGTTGGATGCTCAATTGGATGCCCCCTTTGCGCAACTGGCCTTATGAAATTCAAACGAAATTTAACTACCGGTGAAATAGTCGATCAATTATTATGGATAAACTCTAACTCCCAAATACCCATCACAAATGTGGTTTTTATGGGAATGGGCGAACCTTTTTTAAACTATGAAAATGTAATAAATGCAGCAAATATTCTAAACAGTGAGTGTGGACAGGAAATATCAGCCAGGAAAATTACAATCTCAACATGCGGCATAACACCTGCTATATATAGATACACCGAAGAGAGACATAAATTCAAACTCGCAATATCATTGAATGGAACCACTGATGATCAGAGGAATCAACTTGTACCGATAAATAAAAAGTATCCCATCAAAGAACTGCTCGAAGCATCTTTGTTCTATACTCGAAAATCTCGTAAAAAAGTGACTTTTGAGTATATTCTCATTGCGGGTTTCAACGATTCGCTTTCAGATGCCCGCCGATTAGTGAAACTGTTGAGCCCTGTCCCATGTAAGTTAAATATCATCCCATTCAATGAAAATAGACATGTTGTTTACAAATGCCCCGGTGAAGAGACTCTCGAAAAGTTTATAAAAGAGGCTTATCTCGCTCCATTCATAATTACAGTTCGCAGGAGTAAAGGTACAGACATTGCAGCCGCATGCGGACAGCTTTATACTGATGAGATACATTTATGATACCTCATGACCTGCAGTATCATAAATTTTGTGCTTACGGGTTTCTAAAAAATCTTCGCTTCTTCGATCCGTTCATTTTACTATTCTTCCGCTCACTGGGAATATCTTACCTGCAAATTGGAGTTCTTTTTTCCTTACGTGAAATATCCACCACTCTTCTGGAATTGCCAACGGGTGTTATCGCAGATTTATTCGGGCGAAAGAACTCAATGATCTCTTCCTTCATTGCCTATATTCTCTCTTTTATAATTTTCTATTCATCTTCAAAATACAGCCTTTTTATAATTGCAATGTTTCTCTTTGCTGTTGGTGAAGCTTTTCGCACCGGTACACATAAAGCCATGATTTTTGATTATCTCAAAATCAAAAATATTTCTCATCTTAAGACGGAATACTATGGACATACGCGAAGCTGGTCACAAAAAGGTTCAGCACTTTCATCGTTGATTGCAGGAGCACTGGTCTTTTTTACTGGCAAATACCGAATAATTTTTCTTGCTACTATTGTACCTTATATCATAGAACTATTTCTTATGATGTCCTATCCCAAAGAACTAAATGGACTTCAATTTTCTTCAAAAAAATCAAAGAACAGACCTAATTGGAAAGATTTTATTCATATCTTCAAACGAGCAGAATTTCGACGCGGAATTCTAAATTCTTCACTATACGACAGTCTATTCAAATCGGTTAAAGACTACCTTCAGCCAATCTTAAAATCATTTGCAATTTCACTGCCAATACTTCTGACAATGAAAGATGACCAACGAAGTGCTGTAATTATTGCCGCTGTTTTTTTTATTTTATACAATCTAACATCGTACGCAAGTAAAAATGCATCCGCTTTCTCCCATCGATTCCGAAATTTGCCAGGAGCAATCAATATTTCCTTCCTGTTCGGTATCTGCATAACGATAATGAGTGGGCTATTTTACAAGTGGCATTTATCTATTATTTCGATTGCATTGTTTATTTTACTTTATATGATGCAAAATGTCCGGCGTCCAATGAATGTTAGCTATATAAGCGAAACTATTCCTGGTAAATTAATGGCAACTGGACTATCAGTGGAATCGCAGCTAAAAACTCTTGCAATAGCCGTTTTTTCTCCAATTGTCGGATTTCTTGCTGATCAGTTTGGAGTTGGCATCGCTATCGCATTAATGTCTTGTATCTTAATTGTATTTTATCCTTTAGTACGAGTAGCAGAAGCAAAATTGGCTTAAATAATTCCATGATATATGGCTAATATTAGGTAGGATATATGAACCTGTTTCTAGATTATTTTCAAATATTTTTACAATGACTTTGTTTTCCGGAAGGTATAGATATTTTTCTGGATGTTGTATTTATTTGCTGGAGATTACTCTTCTCGGGATAGGTTTAGTGATAATCTTTCAGAAAATTTATAACTATTCAGAGGGTTAAAAAACTTGTGTATAAATAGTGCCTGTCTATAAAGTCACAAACCACTTGCCATAGGCATCCCTACGGGATAAGTGGTTTTGTGAGGAGTGTGGGAATTTTATCACCACGCTAAAGCGTGGCGCTATTCTTAATCTCCTGATAAATATAGAAATAAGAATAATACCAGACTTTCCCAAAGGGATTTCTTTGAGGCAGTCTGGTGGACAGGAATCTCCTAAATAACTTAAACCGATTTATCGGTTTAATGTCAAAAAACGATTTTATAGACAGACACTAAATAGTCCTTGAATAAAAAAGAAAAACATCTATATTTAAGAAAATAACCCTTGTGGTATGATTAGTAAAAAGCCAAGAATCTATTTAAAAGATTATGAGGTGGGTGGATTTTTAATTTGCTGCCTTTTGAAGCTGTGTTTTTGCTGAAGAAATAATGTAAAGAGTTGTAATTAAATTGTGAGGAGGATTGATATGAGAAAAATACTTAGTTACTTTATTTTCTTGATAATATTGTTTTGTTTCCATGAATTAGTCTTAGCACAAACTCAAGAAAAACTGAATATTGCTGTTATTGATTTTGATGCACAGGGCGGCTTAACCCCACAAGAAGCCATTGTTTTAACCAATCGGTTACGCTCCAAGATAGTGGGAACAAACGTATTCATCATGTTAGATCGTGGACGAGTGGAGGAAATACTTAAAGAACAGGGATTTCAACTAAGTGGCTGAACATCCACTGAATGTGCAGTAGAAATGGGAAGATTATTGAATGTTCAGCAGATAGTGGCAGGATCGATAGGAAAAATTGGAAAGCTTTACACTATTGATATCATTTTGATTGACGTGGAGACTGCTCAAATGATAAAGTCTTTAACGCGCGATTACATAGGTGAAATTGAGGGTCTAATAAATTTAATGGGATCTATTGCCAATGAGCTGGCAGGAATCAGTAAACCTGTAACAACTATGCCGGTGGAAACTGCTCCAGCAGAGATTGGGTTTGGAGTTGTCGGAATTGTAACAGTTCCAACTCAAGCCATGGTCTATATAGATAGCATAAAGCTGGGTCTCACACCATTTAAATTGGATGAACTCAAAGCAGGTGAACATACTCTAAAGGTTACCAAAAAGGGATATATTGATCATGAGCAGTCATTTTCTGTCGAAGTAGGTAAGACTAAAAAATTAGAGGCCTCACTTGAAAGAATGAATTTGACGTGGCATTAATAGATAGAGTACATGTTCGATAAGTAAACTTTAGAGATGATCCAGTCTATGATTTTACAACTCACAAGAATAAAATGGTGTTCAGCGTAGTAGTAGGACAGCAATAAAGAATTAAAATTTTTCGCATAAATTTTTCAATATTTATCCACAAAGACTGATTAAATATATTTATAATTGCGAAATAATTTTTCGCAAAGAGATTATTTTCTTGATAATAACAAGGAAAGTATTTATACTTAACTCATGGGTAGAAAAGCGATTACAAGTGAACATGGTAGAGAAATTTTAAAGCGAATAAGAAAAACCAAACCTTTTATTCAGGCTTCACTTACTATTACAAAAAAACGCTGCGGCAATCCAAAATGTAAATGCATGAAAAATGCTCCTCTATACGAAACAACCCTCTTGACTTGGAAAGAAGGTAAAAAAACAAAAACAATATATATTCCTAAAAATCTAAGGCGGGAGGTTCAGCAATGGGTAGAAGAGTGGAGAAAACTAAGGAAACTAATTGTGGAAATGTCAATAGCCCAGAGAAAGTTTTTGACAGACATCAAAAAGATAAAATAGAACTAATAAAAGTATTTCTGATAACCTTACAGCCCTATTTTGGCAATATTTACTCTCTATTTTCAGGTGTTGAGGATTATAGAAATCCCAACAGAATAACGTACGGCATTCCGAGTTTGTCTTTTGCTGGCTTTCTAATGTTTGTGTTTCATCTTGGTGCTAGAAGGCTAATATCCGAGTTCTTGCGAAAAAATACTCCTTTCCAAAGGAATCTTCGATCAATTGAAAAATACAAAGCGTTATTTAACTTAGATTCAGTTCCTCATGGAGATACGTTAAATGTTGTTTTTTCAAAGCTCGATCCCAATCAATACCAGGAAATTGTTACTCGAATGGTCAATTGTTTAATCAGATCGAAGATTCCTTTGGAAAAGAAAGTTTTCTACCCCTATCGATTATTAGATCGTTATTTTGTTATCGTGATCGATGGTACCGGTATGTTAAAATTTAACAAGCGCCATTGTTCTCACTGCTTAACTGCTAAGCATAATGGAAAGACAATATATTATCATAAGGTATTAGAAGCAAAACTGATTACTTATAATGGATTCGCTCTTTCCATAATGACTGAATTTATAGAAAACTCTGGCAAAGACCTTAAAAAGCAGGATTGCGAACTTAAAGCTTTCTATAGATTGGCGGAACGCCTAAAGAAACGGTTTCCCCGTTTATCCATATTATTGTCATTAGACGGATTATATGCAGGTGGTCCATCTTTTGAGTTATGTGAAAAATATGACTGGAAATATATGATTGTATTAAAGGACAAAGACTTGCGTGATGTTAATATAGAATTTGAAAATCTTTCCAAATTACAGACAGAAAATAGATATATTCAACACCCTGGGTTGTCTGTACAGATCCGTATGGAAATGAAAAAATAAAACAGGATTATCAGTGGATTGATGATATATTTTATATAGATTCAAAAGCAAAAGAACATATTATTAATGTAATTCAATGCAAAGAATCCAAAAAAGATAAGAATGGTGAAATAAAAACAAATAAATTCAAATGGCTAACTAACTGTAAAATTACAAAAAAGAGCGTATGTCAAATTTCAAATATGGGAGGTAGAGATAGATGGAAAATAGAAAACGAAGGATTTAATGTTCAGAAAAATGGAGGGTATGAATTGGAGCACCCTTATACGAGTAACGAACCAGCGGCGAAAATATTCTATTTCTTGTTACAAATAGCGCATATGATTATTCAACTTATCTATAAAGGAAGTCTTCTGAGAAATATGTCAATACAAGTTACTTCTATGAAAATGTTAGCATTCCTTTTACTCGAGGCATGGCGGAATGCCTTTATAACAGAAAACAATTTAGAATTAATTAAGATGAAAAAAATTCAAATAAGATTCGACACTTCATAAGAAAGAGAGGTGCTCCATTTAATCCTTCCTCTTGAAAAAAATAAATTGTTAAAAACTGATTTTATTGTTACTTAAAATCATAATGGTTGCTTATGCCCTATAAAACTTTAATAAAATAATAAATCAAGTTTAATTCTATTCGACCATTCATTCTATGTTTGATTCTTTATTGCTGGATATTATTCAAATTGCTTTTAAAATAGTGATTAATTACATAATTTTAAATTAATATTATGAGATATGGAGTAACAAATACAAAACATGGAATTTGCATTTCAAGTAAACTACCCATCTTATTTTTTCTTTATTCTTTTCTTATCCCGGCGTTTTCTGAAAACTACACTAACTCTATCTTTAATATTTCAGCAGATTCGACGACTAATGTATTAATCGTAGATAAATCTAAACAGATGTTATTCATTAAAAAGGGTGGTTTTCCAGATTCTGTTGAGCAATTTGAAAAATTTAGGATAACAACAGGGAAAGTTCATGGGAACAAAGAGAAAGAGGGTGACCTTAAAACGCCGGAAGGAATTTATTATATTATTGGCAAAACATCCGGAGATAAACTACCTGAAAAGTATGGACCTCTTGCTCTTGTGCTTAACTATCCTAATCCTGTTGATAGAATCTTTGACAGAACGGGTTCTGATATCTGGATTCACGGTAGAAATGAGGAGATTGTTGATCGACAAACAGAGGGATGTATATCCTTAGAGAATAATTATATTCTTAACCTTGCTTCATTTATTACTATAAACAAAACTCCCGTCATCATTGTTGATAGTTTAGACAATCTCAGTAGTTCCGAATATCAACAAGAGATTAGAGTGTGGAGTGATATAATTCAATCATGGAGCAATGCCTGGGAAGATGGTAATATATCAACATATTTTCGTTTTTACTCTCATTTTTTTAAAGACGAGTCAGGCAGAGATTTACAGTTTTTTAAGAATAGAAAAAAGGCACTTGAAGAATTATACAAATGGAAAAAAATTACTATTGATCACATTGTTGTTTTTTCTTCAGAATACGAAGCACATGTGAAATTCAATCAAATCTATTTATGTCCAAAATTTTATAGTACTGGAGTTAAGACCTTAACCTTTGTACCTGTTGATTCTACCTGGGAAATTGTAAAAGAGCAATTCACAAGTACTGTTCCCCCAGTATATATAAGTGAATCTATTAAGAAATTCCTTGAATTGTGGAAATCCAGTTGGGAGTCAAGAGATATTGAAAGCTATATTTCTTTATATGACTCTTCCTTTTCAGTAAAAGGTCTTTCATTACAGGAATGGTATCAATATAAAAGGAGAATTTTTAATCAAACAAATAAAATTCGCATTAATTTAGGTTCTCCTGAAATCGACAGTTCGGACAAGATGACCTGGAAAGTATCATTTAAACAGGACTATCGGTCAGTTAATCATAATGATGTGGGTCAAAAAACTCTCACTATTTGTGGTTATCCTGGTAATTTAAAAATTTTAAGTGAGGAGTGGAGTACATCAGGGAAAAAATGAGAAAAATTAATTGTCTTATTCTACTGACTTTTCTTTTAATTACCTCTATTGGTATTTCAGAGGATATTGAGCGCCCTTCCAGAAAGCACCTGATATATTTTGAAAATACTCATAATGAATTGAATGTATATAAACTTTATGGTCGGTTCGACGGAAATACTGTGTTTATATTGGGTGGAATCCAGGGAGACGAGCCCGGAGGATTTCTGTCAGCAGACCTCTATCCTAACCTTCAATTGGAAACAGGAAATCTTATTGTGGTCCCTCGTGCAAATTTTCATTCAATCATTAGAAATAAAAGAGGCATTGGTAAAAATGGAGATATGAATAGACGTTTTGATACTGATACACTAAAAGATATAAATGATAAAATTGTTGAAATAATAAAAAATCTAATGGCAGAGTCTGATTTATTTCTAAACCTTCACGATGGTTGGGGATTTTACAGTGATGTATGGGTAGATGATATGAGAAATCCAAGGAGGTTTGGGCAATCGGTTATTGCAGATGCATCAACGTATATTACTGAAACAGATGTTCTTGGACTTGAGGCTATGGCTCGTGAAGTGATATCCAGGGTAAACGAAAAAATTGAGGATAAATCGCATTACTTTCACTTTATGAACACTAATACTCTTGCACCCGACACTGAATTCCCGGAAATGCTGAAATCCGCAACTTGTTATGCTCTTACGCAGTTTGGTATTCCTGCATTCGGGATTGAATCTTCAAAGAACTTAAAAAGCCTGGAATTAAAAATAAGATATCATAACTACGTCATAAACGAATTCTTAAAATTAGAGGAGGTAGAGCCGGAACACCCTGCAATTATTTATGAGCCGCCTCGGTTGATATATTTGCTTATATCTATTAATAAAAATGAGCCACGGCTAATTGATAATAATAATACCCTTCACTTAATTGCCGGTGATGAAATCAAAGTCACTCATATCGAGTCCAACTATGAAAGAGGTCTTAGCTGCGACATACTTAGGGTAGGCACAGAACAGGATTTTCAGAAGACGGTTATATTAGATAAATCTACCTCAATCATTGTGAAAAAAGACAGTAAGATTATTGGTAAAATATATATCAGAGTTGACACGCTAAACTATAAATTTATGACATATATTCTTGAGATAAATGGGAAAAATAGAGCAATTCTCCACGGACAAACTTTACAAGTGAAAAGAGGAGATAGAATTAGAATAAGAAATGTTGTCCTGGAAGGGCTTAATAGTTCTCAAGTTAAGGTAAATCTTAAGGGATATGTTCCTCAACTAAGTTACAATACAGGTGAAGACAGAAATTATCTTATCGATACTTCGAAGCTAAACTGGAAAAAATATTCAATCTATGGAAAAGGAAAAGTCTATCCCATCGTAGTTTTAAAAGGTGAGAAGGAAATTTCTCGTGCATTTATATATATCAAAGGTTGATGATTCTTGTAAATGTATCAACAAATCATTTAGCCCCTATAATTCATAAAATATCAATTCTTCTGTGATAAAGAAGATTTAAAAATCACTTAATTTTTCTAATAACATTTCGCGGATAAAAGAAACTACCAAAGGCAATTTGGGGAAATCTTTGATTTCCCTTTTATCCGCTGTTATACACTGTCGGCAAAGGTACATCTTATTTCTTAATTTGTGTGCCAATTTTAACTCCTCGATTTCCTAAAGCTTGGAAAAAACATCCCAACTTTTCTTTTATATTTGATATATTCTTCTCCAAATTGTTCCGTCAATCTTTCCTCTTCAGCTTTTGCTGTTGGGTAAATTCCAATAATTATGCAAAGAGTGGGAATTAATAGCCAATGAATCAGGAGAATTAAACTCAATCCTGCTAAAATAAATATGTAGGATACATACAGAGGATGTCTTATAATCCCATAAGGACCTTTTTGAACTAACTTATGGTTCTTGAGTAAGCCAGATGTTGAGGGAAGTATGTATTTGCTACCAAAAAAGAGAACCCAATTATATCCAATTGCCCCGACATAAAAGATAGGGAGTCCGACAATCTGTATTAGGGTTTCATGAGGTGATGAAAAGGTTAGAAATCCGAAAATATAGTAAAACTTGCCAAAGAGTAAAAGAATGGTTCCTCCAAACCAAAATACCCATATGGATAATGAACCGGTAGCTAATAAATAATAAAATAATTTTTTGTATTTTGTTTTCTTGGCTGATTTTTTACTTTTTTTGAATTTGGACCAGTAACTAAAACTAGGAATCAGCAAGGTAATTGCCGGAATGGCTAATAAAATTCCTATGATGATTTGAGAAATCATATTTTCACCCATTTGGTTTTAAACATTTTTATATTCCGAAGCCGATTGCGTATAACGGTCCGCAAATATGAGTAGGCTGGGAATTTTCAGCTCCCAACTTGTCTGACCGCTAATATTTTTATTTAATTTTTTCATTGTCAGATTACCACTTACCCCCAGCTTACTTATATTTGCTGTTATTGGCTGCCTTATTTTTTAATATTCCCTTTCAATAATACATTCCAATTATTGGTTTGATCCTGAATATCAAAATCAACACTATTGTCAGAAAAAGTAAATGTGAACTTGTAAAGGTTTATCCGGCAAAGCTCATTGTAATATACAATTAATTTGTTATCATCCCAGAAACCTTTAAGGGCGATAGGTAAACCTAAAACACGTTCATTTGAAATTTTATATTGATTACCCATTCCTATAGGATGTTCTTCCTTAGAACCATCAGTAAAATCAAGGATGATATAATAGTCTTTATTTCTTTTTTCAAACCGAATAGTATTCAACTTTAAATCATTTCTTTCAAATTGAAAATTTTTATTCAACACACTTAACGAAAAGTTATCTTCATCTGTGCTTTTTGCATCGGGAGATTGTATGGTTTTTATTACACTCTCTAATTGAGTACTGTGATTTTCATTTTTATTATACGATTTAATTGATTCAAGTACAAGGTCGTCAATGTCTCCTGCTTCAAATCCTCCGCCAGTCGTCGCGATTACAATTTTTCTGTCTCTGAAAATAAATAATCTTTGACCACCTCTTCCTATTGCCTGAATCTCATCAGGATTTTCACTATCTAGCCACCAGCCATAACCATATGATTCTGTATCATTTATTTTATACTGCGGTTTTATTTTGTCAATCCATTCTTTTGAAGTAACTTGTTTACCATTCCATTTCCCGCTATCTAATAGTAAACATCCAATCTTAGTCAAATCATAACTGGAAACATACAAATCACCCCATCCAATGTTTACACCTTTGCTATTTTTAAGCCAATATGATTCACCGAAATCCAAGGGCTGAAAGAGGACTTTTTTTGCAAAATCATGGCATGTCATTTTAGTAGTTCTTTGAAGAATTTCTGCAAGTAAATAAAAATTTCCGCTGCAATAAGAAAACTTTTCTCCGGGCTTTGTTTCAAAAGGAAGGCTAAACATGAATTTAACCCAATCCGCGCTTTCATTCATTTGCTTTAATTCTTTTTCCCCATCGTTCCAACTGCATTGTAAACCGGATGCCATATTCAGCAAATCTTTTATCCTTAAAGTTTTTAAGGTGTCGTTTTTTACTGTATACTCAGGAAAATAATTAAAGACCAATTCATCTTCATTTTTAATAAACCCCTTATCGATTGCAATCCCAATTAATAATGAGGTAATGCTTTTAGTAACGGATGCTAAATCGTGGACATAGTTTTTTTGGAAAGGATAAAAATAGGCATCCAGCACTTTGTGATCATTTCTGATAACTAATAGACTATGGATATTGGTGTTATCTTTTTTAAGACGGTTAATACTATTGATAAATGTCAAAGAATTCATGCTTTGCTCTTCCGGGGAAGATAATTTCCATGGAATATTTTCCTGTCCATAACTTAAAGTCAAGATGGAAAAAAGATAAAATACTATGTAATACTTTCTCATTTGCATATTGTATTTAAGGTTGCCCATAACGGTTGGGTATATATTTTCGTTGGCGATTTCAAAGCTGTTCATTTTCAAGATGCAAAAACAGTTTAATAAAAGTACAAAAAATTTGCAAACCATTTCGCCGCCAATGAAATATATACCATGTTGTAGCACGTTTTTATTACATTATTTCATTCTATATACTCGAAAAATAAAAATAAATATTATAATCCTTTTTAATGTTATTAACTCATTAAGATACGAATCTAATGTTATGTATAACTTACACTTTTTATTCTTCTTTTTCTAAGCCACAATCCTACAATTAGATAAAGTGCAATTGTAATAATTCCACAAATTGGAGAGATAAAAATTTCTTTATTCTCCGCTATCTTTATATAGCCATCTATGACTAATGGATTAATGAGTGAATCTTCTATTGCATGCATCAAAACTACAGGCCAAATAGAATTTGTTAAGCGATATATTTCAACAAAAACCATTGTCCAAGCAACCATGTTTACCAAAGCAACGAAAAAGAATACAATTCTGCTGACAGGTAAAACGGAAATAATTGTCGATTCGGAAAGAAATACTAAGTAATAAGGAAGATGCCATACCGACCACACTAACCCAACAATCAGATAAATTGAAATATCACTTTTATTCAGTTTTATTAGTTTTGAAGTAAGATACCCTCTCCAGAAAGACTCTTCAAATATATTCTTAATAACATTAATAATAAGCAGGTTGATAAAGATGGATGAAAAAATAGAAACATTGAAATTAGAAAAATCAATCCAACCAAGCAATTTGCCAATAATTAAAACAATACCTGTTACTACAGGGAAAATAACTAATGATATTCCATACCATATAGTACTGGTTTTAATGTTAAACCTTAATCCGGCATCTTTCCATCCATCTCCTAAGAATGTTCTCAGAATTATAATAGTTAGTAGCGGAATTGTCAACCAAAGTCCCATACCCAAGGTATCATCGCTTTGTTGTTCGGGAATTAACTTATCAAGGATAACTCCTATCCAACCACTTATTATCACAATTAAAATAAATATGAATATATTCCGTATTGTCTTTTTGTGAATCATATTTTTTTGATTAGAATTCATTTTCTATGATTTTAAATTTTTTTCTTAGAAAAATTATCAATAATCGATTCTGTATCGTCCTAAAATGTGCTACAACGTTAGTGTATGTCTAAGAGTAGACATATATTTCCTTTAGATTTTGCGTTATGGTAGATATATCTGCTTATTTGGTAGTATATGTCTACCTTTAATAATCATTAAAGATCCAAATTATCAATAGGACTTTTAATTTTATCCCATCCTTTTTTTGTAATGTGAGTATATATTTCTGTAGTTTTGGAGTTTTTATGCCCCAATAGCTCCTGTATATACCTCAGATCCGTTCCATGTTCTAATAGATGTGTAGCCCCACAAGGGATGTCTCTGACACAAAACTATGCCTTAGCGTACGAATTGTTGCATGTTTTTTTATTCCGGATTTAAAACAGGCTGCCTGAAATATCTTCTGAACACTTTTTGGACTGTATTGTCCACCTTTTTGTCCTTCAAACGACCACTCTTTTGGTTTGTATTGTTTGTAATATTCTCTTAACAATGAGAGTACCCTACTCGATAACAAGCTGATTCGGTCTTTCTTGCCTTTGGCCCCTTTTATAGTAACCACTTTTCTATGTGAATCGATATCTGATATCTTCAGATGAATAACTTCACTCAAGCGTAAGCCCGAAGAGTAGATCAGATAGATGATACATTTGTGCTTTAAATTTGTGATTAGCCGTAGAATTTTTACGATTTCCTCCTCACTTAGTACTAACGGCAGTTTCTTTTCTTTTTTTGGGCGTTGAAGATAATATGTGCTTGTCGGTCTGCCTATGACTTTTTCGTAATAAAACTTTAGCCCGTTGGATGTTCTATTTATCATTATATTGAACCCAATATTTTTTCAATCTGTTTTTTATGTATAATTTTCCATTTCCCAATTTAAGATATTTCTCTCTTCTTGTTACATCTTGTTGATTCAAACAAGCTTCATAATAAATCAGTTTGAATGTTCTTCGATTTTGGGTCGATTTAACTAATCCTCTTTGATGATCTGAAAATCTTTTTTTTAAATCTTCAGTGTATCCAGTATATAGCTGTTTATCAAAATCACTATGTAAAACATAAACATAATACATTAAAGAAACTCCTAATTTACTAATCCTACGGGCTGAATCGCGTTAATTGCTTGATTTTGATAAGACGTTGATACTTTCTTTTTATCCACCAAGTATAACAGGTATTCACGAATCTCCTTTGCAGTTATAGATTTAGGGTCTCGGTTTGAATAATATTGTAAAAATTGAATAAAATGTGACCTATATGATCTAATTGTATTGTCACTATATCTTTTTAATTTGAGCATTTCTTCAAATTCTTTGGGAATCTCTATGTCTATCTTCTTAGATATATTTTTACGTTCCTTCAATGATTCTAATTGTGTCGAAGACATCCCTTCGGATACTTTCGAATTTTCATTGTGATTGAGCAAATATTTATTGTTTATGTTTTCACCAGGGAGAAATTTTATCTCATTATTAAATCTCTCATTTAGAAAAGCAAGATAATCTTCCTGGAATGGAATATGCCAGCAATTTTTAGTTTTACTCCATTTTCTTCCTGGTAGGTCTTTTATTTGTTGAACCAGATCAATATCATAGCCAAAAATTAATAAAACTCTTTTCTTGCTTTTATACGTCGCAACTCGTGTGCGAATAATTTTCATAATGAACGTTATATATTTTAGATGGTAGAATCAAGTTTTAAATTTTGTGTTTTTTAATTCAATTTTGTATTGGAATTTGGCAAGTTGATATGTAATTTTACTTGTTAGAAATTAGTGAAAAAGGAGGTCAAAATGAGAATAGGAATTCTAACAGGTGGTGGTGATGTACCTGGATTAAATCCAGCAATTCGTGCAATTACTATTAGAGCTTTACGTGAAGGATATGAAGTAATAGGAATTCGACGGGGCTGGGCTGGATTAGTAGAAATGGTACGCGATAAAGATGCAGATAATAGTGCTAACTATCAATTTTTAACTGAAGATATAGTAAATAAAGTTGGCAGAACCGGTGGAACTTTTTTGCATTCCTCACGCACGCGTCCAAGCAGTGTTCCCCGAAGAAATGTCCCTGAGCATCTAAAGGATAAATATACTAATGAAACTAATGATTTAACCGATGAAGTATTAAAAAATCTGGATTTTTTGGGAATTGATTACCTTATTCCTATTGGCGGTGATGATACACTTAGCTATGGTGTTAGACTTCATAAAGAGGGTTTTAAAATTGTTGCGATGCCTAAAACTATGGATAATGATGTGCCCGGTACTGAATATTGTATCGGTTTTAGCACCTGTGTGACCAGGACACTTGGAATGACACATCAGTTAAGAACTTCTGCGGGTTCACATGAAAGATTTTTAGTTATAGAAGTTTTTGGACGTTATGCCGGTTTTACTGCATTATTACCAACAATGGCTGGTGCTGCTAACCGCTGTGTTATTCCTGAATATAAATTTGACATTGAACACTTGACCGAGTTATTGACAGAGGATCGCTATACCAATCCCAGTCACTATTCTGTTGTTCTGGTTTCTGAGGGCGCAATGTTTCAGGGTAGCGAAATGATTTTTGAGGAACAGAGGAAAGACGCTTATGGACACAAAAAATTAGGTGGTATCGGCGAGATCGTTGCTAAACGATTAAAAGAATTATCTCCTAAGTATAATCGGGCAAAGCCAATTAATATTATTAATCAAAAATTGGGATATTTAGTTCGTTGTGGTGATCCCGATGCTATTGATTCTGTTGTGCCTATGGCTTATGGTAACATAGCGTTAGATTTGATTCTCAAAGGAGTTCATGGTCGTCTTGTCAATTTAAAAGATGGGAAATATGGAGACTGTCCTATCGATGTTGTTACAAGCTATAAGAAAGTTGTTAATGTCGAGGAGTACTATAATACTGAGCGGTTGAGACCGAAATACAAGAGTTTTAAATCCAAGAGTTTCTTTATCACGACTAACGATTAAAATAAAATTTTCTACCCTTCCGAAGGCTTTTGTTAAGGAATAAAGAAATCTTTCTGTAATATATTGGATTGATCCTTGAAATTTCCGGGAAACCCAAGCAAGTAATACCTCATTTTCAGGCACAGACGTGCACAGACGTGTCTTCTGATTTTCGGATTAAAGGGGATATATGTACCGCGAAGCTCCGCTTCGCAAATATACAAAGAGCTTTAAAAAAAGATTTCCGATCATACGATTCGTGAGAAAGCAGAACTTACCCATCGCTCACAACGGTCAGATGACTTGTCTCGCTCCAAAGGAATTCCTTCGTGACGAGACAAATAAAACCTATAACTGAGATTTTACCTAAGCAAGGTATTTTGCATTGATTTTATGAATAAAATAATAGTAATTTTAACATCGGTTTAGGTGTTTGTTAATTGACAAACAAATTGATAATCGGTCCGAAATAACACTAATATTCTTTGATAGTTAAAATATTTATCGAAGATAATAATAAAAAATACATTAATGGGGATTTACAATGGCCAAAATTATGAAAAGTATTGATGGAAATACCGCAGCGGCGCATGTTGGTTATGCATTTAGTGATGTTGCTGCAATTTACCCGATAACTCCTTCATCAGTAATGGGGGAATTGGCGGATACCTGGTCTGCACAGGGTAGGAAAAATATTTTTGGACAGACGCTTGAAGTTATTGAAATGCAATCTGAGGGAGGAGCATCCGGGGCTGTTCATGGTGCGCTTTCTGCCGGTGCATTAACCACAACTTTTACAGCTTCCCAAGGTCTTATGCTTATGCTTCCCAATATGCACAAAATTGCAGGTGAGATGCTGCCAACAGTTTTTCATGTTTCTGCACGTTCTCTTGCCTGTCAAGCATTATCAATTTTTGGTGACCATTCTGATGTAATGTCTGCACGGAATACGGGATTTGGACTTATGGCTGCTGGCTCTATTCAGGAGACGATGGACCTTGCTGTTATTTCTCATCTTTCTACGTTGAAGTCTAATGTACCTTTCCTCAATTTCTTTGATGGCTTCAGGACTTCGCACGAAATTCAAAAGGTTGAGATTATTCCTTATGAGGCAATGGCAGAACTACTTGAAATGAAGTACGTTACGGAATTTCGGGAGCGTGCTATGAATCCGGAAAAGCCGATGATGAAGGTTGGTGCTCAAAATCCAGATGTCTATTTCCAGGGACGTGAAACGGTTAATAAATTCTATGATGCAACACCGGGAATTGTACAGGAATATATGAATAAATTTGCAGCAAAAATAGGACGTCAATACAAACTGTTTGATTATATCGGAGCACCTGACGCTGAAAAAATTATTGTATCTATGGGTAGCTCGACTGAAGCTATTGAAGAAACGGTAAATTATCTTAATAAACAGGGCGAAAAAGTTGGTGCAATTAAAGTTCGTTTATATAGACCTTTCTCAGCAGAAGCGCTTATTTCTGCAATTCCGAATACTGTGAGAAAAATTGCTGTTTTAGATAGAACAAAAGAGCCAGGTTCCTTAGGTGAGCCTCTTTATCTTGATGTTGTTGCTTCTGTAGCGAATTCAGGTAGAGATATAAAGGTTATTGGTGGAAGGTATGGGCTTTCATCGAAAGAATTTACCCCGACAATGGTCAAAGCGGTTTATGATCATCTCGATGGAAGATGTACTCATAGTTTTACCGTGGGAATTGAAGATGATGTTACAGGAGCATCTGTTACAATTGGTAAAGAAATTGATGCAGAGCCTGAAGGTGTGATTCGCTGTAAATTTTGGGGTTATGGCTCTGATGGAACCGTTGGTGCAAATAAAAATTCCATCAAAATCATTGGTGATAATACTGATATGTATGCGCAGGGTTATTTCCAGTATGATTCCAAAAAATCCGGCGGTGTAACCATCTCCCATCTAAGATTTGGGAAACATAAAATTCAGTCACAGTATCTACTTAATCACGTTGATTTCGTGGCACTTCACAAATCATCCTATATAGGTCGTTATGATATTTTAGGAGGTATTAATGAGGGAGGTACATTCCTTCTTAATTCCATCTGGAAAGCTGATGAGGTATTTGAAAATCTGACGGAGGATATGCAGAAGACAATAATCGAGAAAGAGATAAAAGTGTACAATATAGATGCACTGAAAATTGCTCAGGAAGTTGGGCTTGGTGCTCGGATTAATACAGTTATGCAATCTTCATTTTTCAAGATTTCTGGTGTTCTGCCTGAAGATGAAGCTATAAAACTCATCAAAGATGCTATTCAAAAGACATTCCTGAAAAAGGGCGAAAATATTGTAAAAATGAACTGGGCAGCAGTTGATAAATCTGTTGATGCTCTGGAAGAGGTTCCGATTCCTTCCAAAATTACAAAATCAGCTCCAGAGATAAAATTTATCCCTGATGATGCCGATGATTTCACAAAGAATGTGATAGACCCTGTTTTACACTGGAAGGGCGATACGATCCCCGTCTCTAAGATGCCTTATGACGGTCGCGTTCCAACAGGTACAACAAGATTAGAGAAGCGCGGGGTAGCTCCATTTGTTCCTAAAGTCTATTATGATAAATGTATCCAATGTGGTATGTGTTCGTTAGTATGCCCTCATGCCGCAATCCGTCCTAAACAGATATATCCGGAAGATTTAGCAAATGCACCTGAAACATTTACTACTGTAAAATCAAAGACAAAGGATGATAAAAACCTTCAGTATAGGCTTCAAGTTTATGTTGAGGACTGTGTTGGATGTGGAAATTGTGTAGAGGTTTGTCCGGTTAAAGATAAGGCTCTTGAAATGGTTCCTATAGAAGAAGCACGTGCATCAGGTGAGAGAGAAAATTTAGAATTTTTTGAAAATCTTCCTGACAATATAATTGATGGTGTGAAGCGTGAATCTATAAAGGGAAGTCAGTTTCATGTTCCATATCTTGAGTTTAGCGGTGCATGTGCCGGTTGCGGGGAAACTCCTTATGTGAAATTAGCAACTCAGCTTTTTGGTGACCGGATGATTATTGCGAATGCTACTGGCTGTTCTTCAATTTGGGGTGGTACATTTCCGACAATGCCTTATTGCAAAGATAAAAATGGTAAAGGACCAAGTTGGGCTAATTCTCTGTTTGAAGACAATGCGGAATATGGATTTGGAATGCGACTGGCGGTAAATGCAAACAGGAAGCAGCTCCTGAATAATATTAATAAACTTCTCAAACTAAGAACTACTTCTGAATTAACAGAAGCCCTTGAAAAAAGTAAAACTCTCTGGGATTCAGTCGATGAGGTAGCAAAGACAGCTGCAAAGAACGTTAAGAAAGCTCTACCAGAGGCATTATCAAAGGCTACAGATAAAACCAAAGCAATTATTGAGAAAATAATTGAACTACAGGATTATATTGTTGATAAAAGTGTATGGTCAATAGGAGGCGATGGTTGGGCTTATGATATCGGATATGGCGGATTAGATCATGTACTTGCCTCAGGTAAAAACATAAATATTCTTGTTCTGGATACCGAGGTTTACTCTAATACAGGTGGTCAGGCTTCTAAAGCAACACCGAAAGGTTCAGTTGCAAAATTTGCAGCAGCAGGGAAAAGAACAGGGAAGAAGGACCTTGGTAAAATGGCAATGAGTTATGGCTATGTGTATGTAGCAGCTATAGCAATGGGCGCAAGTCCAAATCAATGTTTGAAAGCTTTCTTAGAAGCGGAAGCATACAACGGTCCATCTTTAATTATTGCCTACTCACCGTGTATTGCTCATGGGTTCGATATGACTAAAACTCAGGCAGAAGAGAAATTAGCGGTTGATTCCGGTTATTGGATTTTATATAGATATAACCCATTGCTTGCCTGGGAGGGTAAAAATCCGCTGGTTTTAGATTCGAGAGAGCCTAAACTGGAATATCAAGCATTTCTTAATAATGAAATTCGATACCGCACATTAGTACAACAGCACCCTGAAATTGCCGAAGTTCTGTTCAAACAGGCTGCGCAAGAGGCAAAAGAAAGATATGAAAATTATAAGAAAATGGCTGAAAAACTCTAACCTCGATGAATCAGGAATGAACTATTCAGGCTAGTGTCATGTCAAGCCTTTATTGTCAGATAAATATCAGCATGAGATTAACATCGCAATTCAGTATCTCAAAGAGATTTCTTTCCGTAGGAATCTCTACGAGTCGTTCATACGAATCGTACGATCTGACCTTCGTGATCGGCACAATGTCATTATGTTAAGAAAGAGAACAATCAAACCGACTAAAGTCGGTAGCTGTGAGAGAAATCGTTTTATTCCACCGAATAAATTCGATGGTTAACGTTTTATTCGCTGAATTATCCATAATTTCCCTTAAACATTAACCACCCAATTTATTGGGTGGGATCCAGGGGCACCCAGCATATCCCCGAATTCATTCGGGTAAACGAAAATTCTATTCAAGAAACCAATCCTCCGTATATTCAAGATTGTACGCCGTTAAAAACTCCGGCACCTCTTCCCGAAATGTCTTCGTTCTGTGATGCTCGTCCTGATTCTTAATATATTGAATGACTTTTTCCACAACTGACTCGCTGACCGAAAACACTCCGTATCCCTTACACCATGAAAAACTGTTGTTCAATACGCTTTCCTTTTTCAAACAATTTGAAGATATACCTTTGAAAAACTTTGCTACCTGTTCAATAGTATAATTTGTCGGGAAATCAATCAATGTATGAACATGATTGCTGTGAACGTGACAAGATTTCAGGAAGATACTTTTATCCTGGGCAATTTCAAACAATTTCCGGGCAACTTTTGGTCGAACTGCCGGGGAAATGGTTTTTTGATGTCCCTTAGTGCCCCAGATAAGATGAAGCCATACTTTGTTATAGGAATGACTTGACATTATAACCTCGATTGTTACCGACTAAAGTCGGCGTTATAGGAAAAGGTTTCTCTAATCCACCGGCTAAAGCCGGCGGTTAACGTTTCTTTTGGTAATTCATTCAAAATACAACCTCGAAAGGTTAACCACTCAATTTATTGAGTGGGATAAGCGACCGCCACCACTACCCCCGCCTGCCCCTTTGGGGAATTCATTCGGGAAACTCTCTGACTAAAGTCGGCGTTATAGGAAAAGGTTTCTCTAATCCACCGGCTAAAGCCGGCGGTTAACGTTTCTTTTGGTAATTCATTCAAAATACAACCTCGAAAGGTTAACCACTCAATTTATTGAGTGGGATAAGCGACCGCCACCACTACCCCCGCCTGCCCCTTTGGGGAATTCATTCGGGAAACTCTCTGACTAAAGTCGGCGTTATAGGGAAGGATGTCTCTAATCCACCGGCTAAAGCCGGCGGTTAACGTTTCTTTTGGTAATTCATTCAAAATATCATCAGAGATTTCACTGATAAACGGACTTTTAAGAATTACATACTCAAACTTTTTGAGTTCATTAATCACATTTGAATAATTGAAATTATTCATAATATTTTCGGCAAATTTTTTATAGTCTGCTATTTCGTTTTTCTTCATCCCTAATTTTTAATCCTCAAATTTATTAAATAGGGACTTTTAGTTGAAAAGTAGTTCCCTTATTTATTTCACTTTTTACATTGAACTTCACTCCGTATGGTTTAAGAATTTGATAAGTGCTGAAAAGTCCTAACCCTGTACCTTTTGGTCGTTTGGTGCCCTCCTCAATATAAGAGGGTTTAGTTGTATAAAATGGGGTAAAAAGATTAGAAATATCAGTTTCAGGGATTCCACAGCCTGTGTCAGAAATTTCTACATAGATAAAATCATCGTCGCTATAAGTTTTTATTGTTAATATCTTTTCCTCAGATTCATACATCGCATCAACTGCGTTTAGTATAATATTAAGCAATCCCTGAGAGAAATCGCTATATACACCTTTGATTAATGGGAGTGTTTTTTGAAACTGATACTCTCTTTTTATAGTATGTTTGAAATATAAATCTGCTTCTAAGAAATTTAGCTCAGTGGTTAATAATACATTTATATCCAGAGGACATTTTTCCAATTTTTGTTCCATACGACTTTTAACCATCAAGTTATTTATAATAGATTCAATTCTTTCTACTTGCTGGAGTATGTTATCCAGTTCTTTCCTGTTTGGCATTTCAGCTTTCATTAGCTGAACATATCCACTAATGATAGAAAGTGGGTTTTTAACATTGTGAGCGATGCCTGAAGACAGAAGTCCAATATAAGAAAGGCGCTGTTCTTTCATAAGTTCAACCTCAAGTTGCCTCTGCCGTGCTTCCATTTTCGCTCGTTCGGTAATATCTCTTGTAACGACGACAGCATGTGTAACATTTCCTTCTTCATTGTAATAAGGATAATATGCCACATCGAAACATCGTCGCTCTCCACTGGAAAAATTAAACCACTCTTTATAGTGTACTTCTTCTCCTTTTAGACATTTATCAAGGTATTTTTTTATAACTGAGTTAAATACCTCCTGTCCCCAAACAGAGGATACACTTTCCCCTATAAATTCTTCTCGTTTTTTGTTGTGGGCTTGGCAATATGAATCATTAACAGCTTCATAAACATAATTACTGTTAATTAAGGTCATAAATTCTTTGGCATTATTTGCAATGAATTCATATCTTCGCCTCATTTCCTCCGTAGAAATGCTCTTATTTGACATATCTTCAATTTTTCCCATCGTAGTGCTCCTTACTTATTACCTTTGTAATATTGTCAAAAGATATACCTACAAAATTACCTAGAAGCGGAAAAGTCTTTGCTAAAAACCAGTTTTGAGTTCCTTGATTATCCTTTATATCCATCTTTCATTTTTAAACTCCTTTGAAATCCAATAGTTTATATTGAAGTATATTGAAAATATTATTAATATAACAGGGAAATATTTACACTTATGTTCAGTACAGTATCGAAAAAATAGATCTATGCAGTTTTCCACAAAGGTCTTTCCTAATTGTGATGAAAATCATTTATCAAATTCAACAAATTGTTGATTCATATATAAAAAATCTTATATTAGTGATGTGAACTTAAAAGGGAGAACACTATGGTAGAACAAAACGATAAAAAAGACAAAAATATTGGAAGGCGAAATTTTTTAAAGAAAATGGCTTCCACTGCTGTATTTGTTGTTCCCACTATTCAAACCTTTTCATTACTTCAAGCCCAATCCTGGCAAGCATGGACAGGACATTGACATGGACATGGTCACCATCACCCACCACCACCTCACTGGCCACCAGGATAGTTAACCCTACTACGTAACTTTCCCTAGACGGGTCTCCGAAAAATTTAGGGGGTGTGATAATATAACCTTTAGTAAGTTGACTGAGTGAAAACTTCATTCTATCACACCCCCTAAATGTACCAAATTTAGTATTTGCAATTGCAAGTTGGTACTATATCAGGCATTTGCCTGATTTCCTATCTCAAAGAGATGTCTGCGACAAATGACGTTGTAGGGTTAATAATATATCTTAAATTTCTTAATAAAAATATTACGCATAACTAATTCCGTTATAGAAATAGGGAAGATCAATTTCGATTATTTTAGTCTCTTTGATTCTCCCTGAAACTTTACTGAATAATCCTTTACGAAAGGTCATTACAAAAAGGTTTATTTATCTATTTTTGGTAGAGATTTTTCTGATTTTCTCTTCATATTCAGTTTTAATGATTCCTTTCAACGAATGTTCTTTTCCTTGAAGCTGACTAGCGAGGGCTTCTAATTCTTTACCGGAGAATTTTACAGTGTCCAACACATGTTTTTCAAAAGCGTTGTATGCCATGGGTGCAACAGTTTTCGTTATTTTTGCTATTACTTTTCCATACTGCTGGATTTCCCACTGTGCATGATAATCAAGCCGAAGCTCTAAAAAGTGGAAGAGATTATGAAGATCAATTTGCCAATACCACTGCGTGTAAAGAGATAGAGGTAGATTTATTCGCGCAAGTTCTCTCGCAATATTATCGTCAATCATTTCTTTATAGTTTTTATAAGATATTTCTTGGTCTTTTATAAGAATTTGTATCACCTTTTTTTGCAATTCTGACGGAACTTCACTTGTGTCTCGCCCCTGCCTATTATCTTTACTTTGATAGCCGATCTGTTCGGCATCGGGGATATAAAACTCATCGCTCATTATACTGTATCGTCCTGAAATTTCATTAACTCTTGCGGTGCGGTGTCGAATCCACTGGCGAGCGACAAAAATTGGCATCTTGCAGTGAAAAGTCAGAACTACCTGTTCAAAGGGCGAAGTATGTTGATGACTCATTAAGTAATCAATAAGCGCTTTGTCTTCTCTAACTGTCTTAGTTCCTTCTCCGTAAGAAACTCTTGCGCTCTGGACAATCCGGCTGTCGCCGCCCATATAATCCACAAGTCTAACAAACCCATGGTCTAAGACTTTGAACTCTTTATCAAGAATTGCTTCAGCTTCAGGTACTATAATGTGTGCCATTATTTATTCTCCGTTGTTATTGAACGTGTAAAATATACGATAGTTTATTTTAGTTTTCAAAGTTTCGTTAGGTCTTTAGGTCTGACGGTAAGAGATGTGAAACCCCACGCAGATGATAATTTTACCACAAAGACACTCTCATAGAGATTCTTCGAAGAAGTCCTCTCTTGTCTCAGAGAGATCCCTTCGGGAAAGAGAGCCCTTTGGGACGTGACCTCCGGAATAAGACACAAAGAAAAGCAAATATTTTTACAAAATTTGAGGCTTAAAGAGGTCATTTAAGAAAACAAAATCCTCTATGTCGGAATTTGGGTACTTAAAAAGATGTTGTTTTTAACTATAATAAATTTTAAATTATGTTACTTAAAGTCAACGTTAGAATGATTAAGAAAAGGCTACTACAGAAATTATTGTCGGAATACGAGATTAAAAAACTTGAAAGTCACTTATTTCAATCTTATCTAACAACACTAAACTTAAACTTCTCCCAAAGCCCTATTTTAAACAATTATCTTAAAAACTTTGAAATTGATGCAAAGTTATTTTTAGAGACATCAACCTTAAATATAAATTCCTTAGAGGTACTGGAAAAATATCTTGAATTACTCATTCCTGCAAAAGATAGAAAGTTTAATGGAGCTTTTTTTACACCATGTTATATTGTTGATTTTATTATTAGTCAAATAAAACCCAAAGAAAAAGATAGAATTTTAGATCCTAGTTGCGGCTGTGGTACATTTTTAATTGGAATTGTAAAATACTACCAAAAAAAATTCCATGAAAATGTTAAAAAAATTGTTGTTGATAATATTTTTGGTTCAGATATTTTGGATTATAACATTCATAGAGCTAAAATATTACTTTCAATTCTGGCATTGCAAAATGATGAAATATTGGAGGAAGAAGATTTCAATTTAATTATTCAGGACAGTTTGCGATTTAATGATAAGCATAGTTTTAAGAGAAACCAGGATCGATTATTTGAAGCTATTATTGGTAATCCCCCATATGTAAAATTCCAGGATCTTACAGACAAAAATCGTGAGTTTTTAGCAAAAAATTGGGAAACTATTAAAAACGGATCTTTTAACCTTTACTTTGCTTTTTTCGAATTAGGTTACAACCTTTTGAGAGACGATGGTACATTAGGATATATTACTCCGAACAATTATTTTACTTCCTTAGCAGGAGAATCATTAAGAAAATATTTTAACAACCGGAAATGTGTTTTTAGTATTATTGATTTTAGTCATAAAAAAGTTTTTGATGCCCAGACCTATACAGCAATTACATTTTTGAATAAAAGGGAAAATGCTGCTATATATTATGATAGGATTAATAATAATCAACAACCAGAAACTTTTCTAAAAAATATAAATTTTTCTCCAAACGACCTACAAAAATTAAATTTTAAGAAGTGGAGACTTTTAAAATTAGATGAACGAAGAAATATTGAAAAAATAGAAAATATTGGAACCCCTATAAATAAACTTTTAGATATTTGTGTAGGTATAGCAACTTTGAAAGATGAATTATATTTTATTAATAGCATACAAGAAAAAAACGATTGTTATCTTAAATCCATTGATAACAAAGTATTCGAAATTGAAAAAGGTGTAACTAGAAGCATCTATAAAATTTCGGATTTTAAAAGCCAAGAAGAGTGTAATCATAACACCAGGAAAATCATTTTCCCCTACAAAATCATAGCTGGAAATGCTTTGCCTATAATTGAAAGTGAATTAGAGAAAGAATTCCCAAGATGTTATAGATACTTTAAGTATATAAAGGAGTTACTACAATCAAGAGATAAAGGCAAAGTTCAGTATAAACCTTTTTATGTTTATGGAAGAACTCAAGGGCTTACGAAAACAGGGAAAAATATATTAACACCAACTTTTAGTAAGTATCCAAGATTTATGATAGTGGAAGAAGAAAATGCCTTTTTCTGTAATGGATATGGACTTTATTTTAAAGAAGATAAAAATACAACATTATCGCTCTTTAACAGCTCGCAATACTCCTTATCTAAAGTTGCTAACATCAAGCTGGTTCAAAAAATTTTAAATTCTTATGTTATGCATTACTACATAAGTAAAACAAGTGTAAGTATTGAAGGCGGTTATCCTTGTTATCAGAAAAATTTCATTGAAAAATTTACAATTCCCAGTTTTACCAATGATGAATTTAAAATTTTAAATGAAATAAATGAGCCGTCAGAAATAGACAAGTTCTTAATTGAAAAATATCAGCTGAATTTATTAATACCAAATCTTTCTGAATAAATCCTCAATAAATCTGGTACAAACCTGCTAAAATTCAGGTTTTTGATCGTTGCGTGGCTGTTTTTAGGAAGCAGATTATATTTTTTTAGCTCTGAATCAGTACTATATACCTTTGGAGTCTTTTTACTAAAATCAACAATTAATAAACATACTCTTTCATATTTGTAGTATTCACTTCTTATAGTTTTCCTATTATTAACAGCATCAAATGAGAGCAAATATTTTTCAATATGCTTGTCAATTCCTTTTATACTCCTAAATTCTATTTTTTTATTATCTGCTTCTGAGGAGTCATATTCCCGAACAGTAATCATATAAAGTTCACCTAAAACCATTCTCTTACATCGCAAATGGAGATTAAGAGCTTCTGCAAAAGTCCTTTCATAAAGTGTATCAAAATTTTTTGCAGAGCTGCTTAGTTGACTTCTAATATTTATTGATAGAGTTCTTTCAGTAAAGTCTTTACCATATTTGTCTTTTACACCTTTCAAAATTCCCTCAAAACCTAATATTTCCTCATTGGCCATCAGTCCATTAGGAATAATACAGATGTCTTGATTCTTCCTTTTGAGAAATCCTGCCAAAGATATCTCACATTTAGACTCTTTCAAAGGTGGAAAAATTAAATTCTCATTTACACCATATCGAATTAATTCGGATTTTACAACATCATGTATAAGTGTAATAGGCTTTTTAGTTCGTATAAGGTTATTTTTACCTTCAGTTCCTGAAGTTTTAATTGCCTCCTCGATAGAATTTTTAATTTCTTTTAAAGCATCTTGAAGTTTAATCAAATTCAGCATCGTTAAAAAAATCCTTCAGAGTTAGGCCCAAAGCTTTTACAATTTTTTCAATGTTAATGATTGATATATTTCTTTTCCCATTTTCTACACTTGTGATGTAGGTTCTGTCCAACTCGGCAAGGTCAGCTAATTTCATTTGAGAAACACCAGCATTCTTCCTCAATTTTTTAATTCTTTGACCTATTTTCTTTCTAATTTCCATTAATAAAATTTATTATCCTGTTGACTTTAAGTCAACGGACTATAAGTCACATATTATAAGATCATAACGTATAGAAAAGAATGAAGTTTTTTATTATAACAGTACGGTAATATTCACATTAAAATCCATATCCTCTTCTTCTTCCTCCCCGCTCCTCATATTTCAAATCTTTAAGTGAGGGTGCTTTCACATTGATTAAAAGAGTGTATTGTTTTCCATAACCTGTTGGCGTCCAACCGAAAGACAATTGCCAGCAGTGCAGGTCTCTATCAATGTGAATATCCTGACTGATTATTCTTTTATCCAATAAATCAAAATTAGCTCGATACCCTAATTTCCAGTTTGAACTAATCTTCACTTTAAGGTTAAAAGTCATCCAGAAAGACTCTGTTTTAGGAACTTCGGGATTTCTGTGAGAGAGTGAATACCGGAAACTGAAATTCGCAGTCCAGAAGTCGCTGCCGGTTCCTCTTGCCAAAGGAGTTTCAACGAGTTCTTCGTCATAACTCAGTGATGGAGAAATAATATCTGCAGCTATTGTATCGGAAGTATCTGTAACCGTAGCTGCTTCCGCAATAGCCCCAAATCTTTTCCCTGATAGCGAAAATCCTGTTGAAGCACTCAGAGATGTCAACCTTGGAATTGGGATACCGTACCATGAGTCATTCCAGTGATTAATTCTCTTACCTTTATAAGCATACAAATCATGTGAGGCGCTAATATTAATAGCCAATTTCTTAGATACTTGTGTTCTTATGCTGGTACTAATAGGAGCCCATCTGAGGCTGTCGGCAGCAAAGTTGTGGCTTGTAGATAAATTCATAGTAAACAGGTCAAACTTTTTCTCTTTATCACCATGTTTTGTTTTAGCCTGAAAAATGTTCCTAATACTCATTGTCAGTGATTTCTGCTCACCGGAGGGAGTCGAACCAAGAAGTGTAGAGGTAAAAGGGTCAAATTTTTTGCCATTAACATCATACTGCACATAACCCGGGTCCCATCCAAAAATATGTTTTGTGAAGTCCGGTCTATAGCTGAGTCCGATTTGTGGAGTTAATACATGTCTTATAGCTTGAAGTGCGCCAACCCTAAAAGGGAAAAGACCATAGATTTTAGTTTGAGCATTTAACGAAGCGCTGCCAGTATGGCGTGCCTTAAAACCATAAACTTTGTTTTCACTAACAAAAACTCCACTAGAATCGATAACTGGCTCATAATATTCATAAACCCATCCTTCATTAATGCTCATATTCTGATTTAATATTATAAAACTGAGCAACTTTTGGGAACTGTTTAAAGAAATATTATGCGTAATAGCATTTTTTGCTATATCTTGCTTCTCCCATATCAATGAGTCCTCTTCAAAAGTTTTACTCTGATAATAAATATCCTGTTTGTTTTTCAACCGTGAACTTATGCTAAAATATATGTTATTATACCATTTTGACTTAGAAGCATCTTTCCACGGTTTCAAAGGTATAATTGACTTCTGGCTTCTGCTGAAAGAGATGTTTGGCAGAGAACGATTTACATATTTAATATTCTGACCAATATTTGTTGGGGGAGAAAGAATCTGAGTATTTGCCTGAAGATTTTTGGTTTGATTAAAGTTCATTGAAAGAGAATATGGCTTACCTGGCCAGGTTTTAGAAAGGGTAGCATTACTGATAAGCTGCTGGTTTAAACGTGTATCTCTATTTATTCCCATGTCTCTATAGTATGAATCGCTGCTGACAAAACTTCCATTAATACTTAGACGCATTGTCGGGCTTATTTTATGGCTGTGATTCACATTAAGGCTCCACTGCTTTGTAGGGAAATTTGAGAAAAAGTCGTTTGAATATGAGCCATTAAGAGAACCATCAAATTTATATCGCAGAGAGTATCTGGTTTTATAGTGAAAAATAATTCCTTTCTTGTCAAAAAAATCACCTGTAAAGCGGAAATCCATATAATCATTTGGTGCCCAAAAATAGCCAAGCCCTTTTAAAAATCCGCCAACGTTTTTATTTTCTCCATAAGTCGGCATTATCCATCCGGAGTGTCTTCTACCGCCTTTGCTAGGGAATATTCCAAAAGGTAAACCGAGAATGGGGATGTCATAAATATAAAGAACAATTGGACGAGCAATTATTTTATCTTTCTGTATCAGCTTCATTTTTTTGCTTTTGAAATAGTAATGGGGATGATCAGGAATGTCACACGTTGTATATATTCCCTTTTTGACGTAAAAGACCTTCTTGTCCGTTTTGCGTATATCATCTCCATAATAGAAACCATCCTCAACTTTCGTTGCACCCTCAACAATTCTGCCTTTTTGTGTTCTCATGTTATAAACCATGTTTTCACCTGAGAATGGTTCGGTACCTTCCTGATTGAGAGTAGGAATGTTACCGGGAATTGAATCGTATGGTGGAACGCCTAGCGGAAATGCATATAGAAGATTTTTATTCCAATCGATAGAAATTTTACCAGCAGTAAGTGACAAATCCCCGGATTTAATTGATGATTTCTTAATTAGGTCGGTTACTTTTTCATTTAAGAAATAATCAATTCTTTCAGCTGAATAAATGGCCGTTGTATCGACTTTTTCGTTAGTTCTGTCAGGGATAAATCTTCCCTGAGTTCCGCCTATAACGGTTATCATGGAAAGTTTACTATTCTGAAAAGTCATAACGACGGTATCGCCGCTTGTTATATTCACACCTTGAATTATGCTGTCTTCCAGCACATTATAATAACTTGTTGCCATCCCTGAAACACGAATTGAATCGGTTTTACCATTTTCAAAATATATTTCCATGTTCTTACCAGTAATCTCGTCGTGTACTTTTATTGATTCTCGATTTACTGTCTCGGTAGAATCGGAAGATTTTGCAGGCAAATAGGCTTTAGATGTTGATGTAGCCATCGCACTTTGATTTATAAAAAGAGAATGTAAAGACTCATCTTTAAGATATAGAACCATTTCTTTGCCAGAAAGCTCCTGACCATCACTTACTACTCTCGGATCACCTATCAAAGTTGCTGACTCCAAAGAATCAATATAATCTACTATTTGGGAATATGCTTTAAAGTCCTCTCTCCAGATTTCGACGTTACCCTTTGAAAGAAAATTCCCTTCGTCTTCATGTCCCTCAATTATATCTCCTTTTATTCTAAAGGATTCTGTTCCTGAAGAGTCTCGCCTTATCAGCACAGGTTCTTTAGTTGCCTCAATATTTCCGGATTCGCTGAAATAGATTAAGCTGTCAGCAAAAAGTGACGTCCTCCTCTTTTTATCATTTATCACAGCGTTATTTACTGCAACAGCCTTTTTATCATTTGAAAAATAAGTGATGAAATCTGCCCGAATGTCTCTATCTCTATCCTCTAAAAAAACATTCCCGTTAGCTTCCGCTATATCATCTTTAACGAGATATGTCATGGATTTGGAATTTATTTTCAGTTCCTCCTCTTTAAATGAAGTGCGACCGTTAGCGACAATAACCTCATTATCACTATAGTAAGTCAGAGTATCAGCCTGAAGTATCTGAGATCGTTTAGTAACTGTGACATTATGATAGAAATCCGCCTTCTCCTCTTTCTCAAACCAGTAAGCCAGGTCACATTTAAGGTCTACCTCGCCTTTTTTAAAGTGAACATTTCCGGTAAGCTTCTTAATTGATACTCCATTTCTTGTAAATTGCTCAAGCTTGTCCGCTCCGATTAAACGTAGCTTCCCTTTTGGAGCTGTTGAAACAACTCCAGCAAGCAGAAACAGAACGGTAAAAATAATCGTTGGTCTATATTTAACCTGAAAGTTCACTGTTATTCTCTAAAGCATTCAAATGGGCGATATTACTTATCATCGATTATAATATATGAATTCTTTTGAAATCTTTTCAGTCCAATTTTTTATTTATTTCTCTTTAACCCATAATTCACATAGTGTATTTTTATTTATTCAACGCTGTCACCTCATAAGACCATCAAGAGCCGGACAGATAAATAGAGGTGTTAATAAAAAAAATCAATAAGCTATTAGAACATAAAAATTTTAGTAACCGTTCACCCCGTTAGATACTTACTATTTTAAACAACGAATATCTATCAAGGGTTGTTATCTCACGGGGTTCACGGACAAATTAATATTATATACAATAAGATTCTCCGGTATGATTATAGAAAGACAGTTGAGACAACACCCAAATTTATTTGGGTGTTATGAACGAATGTTACCCACAAACTCGAACCGATTTACCCCGTTAGATAGAATGTATTTACAAATTCGTTTTTTTCATTTGGCAGAGGTATCTCACGGGGTTTATCGGTTTATCTATTGCTGCGGTTTTTCATATTCCATCTCGGGTAAACCGCTGAAGCGGTTATAGTTGGCGTTGTGCCTGTTGTTTCCTGCCACCACAGTGAATTGTGGTGTTGTCTCAATCCTGACTTGGGATAAGTTGCATTAATTTTTATCCTATATCAGCTCAGAAGGAACCTCCGCTGGGGGAGTCCTTTATTAATTAAGTACTCCGTGAACGGTTACAAATTTTATTAACACACCGATTTACCGGGGTGGTTTAAAAACATCTACTTAATTTTACTAACCCTTTCTCTCATCTCAAAGAGATCACTTTGGGATAGAAATACCCACAGGAAACGGTTTGCCATGCATTTCCCCTTTAAAAGGAACATTATTAATTGATAGAGAGGTTCTTTTTACTTGTTTTTATCGAATGATAAAATAAATTTAAGTAAAGAAGATGAAGAGTTAATTTTAGGAGTGTATATGAAAAAAGTTGCTGTTTCTACCGGTGTTTTATTAATACTTCTCGCACTATTCAGCTGAACAGACAATTATCAAAGGCATTATCAACTTGGCAAGTAGTATTACGATAAGGGATTAATCAATGAAGAAATCCTCGAGTTCAAAGCAGCCACGCAAGGTAAACCGGACAATCAGAAGGCACACTATAGCCTCGCAATTGCATATACTAAAAAGGGATGGTACGATTACGCTTTGAAGGAAGCTGAGGTTGCCTTTGATCTTTACCCAGCCGACGAAAATTACAAACTCATTCAGGTTATAAAGCAAAAGCAGAACCTGGATGCGATTGGGGTACTGGAACAGGAATAATTACAATTCGACGACTATAAATCTATTTAATTCCTCAAAAAAGAATCCTTACTTGTATTATGTTGAATTAAACAATCTGAACTTTTTAAAACTGATATAAAATCTAATCAAAAAAATATAATCTCTGCAAGCCGCAGGACTGATATTCCAGCCTTTTATGGAAATTGGTTTCTGGAACAAGTCAAACGAGGTTCTGCAAAAGTTAGAAATCCGTTTTCCGGGAAATATAGTGAAATATCCCTTATGCCGCAGGATGTGGGAGCAATTGTTTTCTGGTCAAAAAATTATCTGCCTTTTTTACCAATCCTCGATAAAATTGACTCCATTTATGAAAAACGACTTGCTTTCCACTTTACTATAACCGGGTTCTCCGAAGAAGTGCAGAAGATTCTTGAACCGTTCGTTCCACATTCATCGGTTTCCATTAAAACCGCCAAAATATTAGCTGACCGCTATGGTGCGGAAAAAGTCCTATGGAGATTTGATCCGATAATCTTTTCTAATTTATCTTCGTTTGCGGAAAGGTTGGAAACCTTTTCAAAACTGGCTACATCTTTAGAGGGCTTAACCAGAAGATGCTACATAAGCTTCATTGACCTTTACGGTAAGGTTAAGCGAAAATTAGATAATATTACTGCTTCCGGGAAAATGTATTTTATCAAACCAACGATCAATGAACAAGCGGTGTTTGCAAAGCGAGTAAAGGAAATTGCATTAAAGCATGGAATTCAAGTGTACACGTGCTGCGAAAATGCTGTTGGTAAAATGTCAGGTATTCCAAAAGGGCACTGTATTGATACTGACCTGCTTAGCAAGCTCTTTCCTGAAATACAATTTACAGATACTATTCATCCAACGCGTAAAGAATGCGGCTGCTATGAGAGTAAAGATATAGGGACATATAATACGTGCCGACATGGATGTGTATATTGCTATGCGAACAGGTAATAGGATGTTAATAAGTCCACTTATTCCAGGAAGATCTCTTATGAGAAAAACAGAAAACCGCTAATACCCAAGAGAGGTCCTCTAAGGACTTCTGTTGAAGGATCCCGTTGAGAAAACATGACAAAAGTAGGAAAGCACTTTTTGAGTGGATTCAATTATTCAAAAAATTATAATCAATAAAAAACCACATAACCAGCGAATTAAATAGACTAAAGGATGTGTTTTAAGCTTGTTGCGCTTAGTACGTTTTTCAATTGCAAAATAGACAATTTTTATTAATTTTCAAATTAGATATGAAATGCAAAACTATAATATTGTTACTACTATTATTTAACACAGCCTTTCTTCAAGCACAAACAATTGCTGACTGGATAGATTTGGAGATTAAAAGTAAACAGCGTTCACTTGAAAAAAGGTGGAAACTTTCAAAAACACTGGTAGCAAGCAATAGAAACTATTACGATGTTGGATATTATGGACTCAATCTGAATATTGATATTTCGAATGAAAAAATATCTGGTCTGGTGACTATTCGGGGAAAGTCTCGCATTGCTAATTTGACGCAAATTGATTTAGACTTTTATAATAATATGAATGTTCTGTCAGTTTCAGGAGATGCTGATTCGTTTTTGTGCTCTGACAATATTTTAACTTTAAATCTTGCAACACAGATAGGAATTGGGGAAGTTTTCGAAGTCTGTATTCAATATGAGGGAACTCCGCAGCAGGGCGGCTTTATGGGATTCAGCTTTGCTAACCATAATGGAGTACCGGTGATTTCAACTCTTAGTGAACCCTATTTAGCAAGAACATGGTTTCCTTGTAAAGATTTGCCAGAAGACAAAGCAGATTCTGCCGATGTTGCTGTTACAGTTCCTGATACTTTGATTGCGGTATCGAATGGAACTTTGAAAGAAGTGCGAAATAATGAAGATGGAACTTATACCTATTTTTGGGAGGAGAGGTATCCGATAGCGAATTACTTGATTTCCCTTGCCATTTCAAATTATACTCATTGGGAAGATGTTTATGTGGGTTTGGATAGTATTTTGATGCCAGTTGAATATTGGGTTTATCCGGAGTATGCTCAAAGCGCTGAGCCCAACCTTTCTTTAACACCGGAGATGATAACCTATTTTGCCGGATTATGGGGAGAATATCCTTTTATTCTTGAAAAGTACGGTCAGGCTCAATTTGCCTGGGGCGGCGGAATGGAACATCAAACATGCACAAGTTTAGGTGGTTTTAGTGAATTATTAATTTGCCACGAACTTTCTCATCAATGGTGGGGCGATATGGTTACCTGTGCAAATTGGCATAATATCTGGCTTAATGAAGGATTTGCGAGATATTCAGAAGCATTATGGCAGGAACATAAGTATGGGAGTGATGGCTTGATGGAGTATATGAAAATGCTGAACCGACCGCAAAGCTGGCAGCCGGGAACTGTTTTCATAGTGGATACTTCAATTGTTAGTTCAATTTTCAACCTTATTGTTTATGATAAAGGTGCCTGGATACTTCACATGCTCAGAAAAGTCTTAGGTGAAGATACTTTTTGGAATGTTTTTCCTGCTTATAGAGAAGCATATTATATGAGTGTAGCAAAAACCGAAGATTTCCAAAATGTGTGTGAAGAAGTATCGGGTAGTGACTTGAATTGGTTTTTTGATCAGTGGATATACGGAGTTGGTCAACCGAATTATCAAGTTTTATGGATAAGAGAGCAAGCAAGTGAAAATCGCTGGTCAGTTAAAATATCTATATCTCAAGTACAAACTACTTCTACTATATTTTCAATGCCTCTTGATGTTTTTGTAGAAACTGCTGATGGAGATACTATCTTCACAATTTGGGACAGCCTTAGGGTTCAAGAATTTAATTTCCAATGTTATGGTAAACCCACAGATTTGGTTATTGATCCGGATAACTGGGTATTAAAAAAAATCGCCTATTCTATGATTGATCATGATCTGGGTTATATTCCTGGAGATTTTCTTCTTTCAGAGCCGTATCCTAACCCTTTCAACAGTTTAACACACTTCAATATTTTTCTACCTTATGATATTGATGGAAATCTTAGCGTCTATGATATTTTAGGCAGGAAGGTTGACGTTATAGAGTCCGGTAAACTAAAGGCTGGATATTATACAGAAAATTGGACACCATCAGTCATTTCCTCGGGAGTATATATAATCAGGTTTGAAAGTGATGAAGTATCCATGGAACAAAAGGTATTATATATAAAATAGAAGAAGGAAATATGGTAATTCGATCTTTACCCCCCCTTCCCGGAACGGGCATAAATTTTTCTCCTTTCAAAATCCAGGTCTTTAACTCGCAAACGGACACATTCCATTAGTCGCAACCCACTGCCATATAATATTTTTGCCATCAAAGTATGAGTACCAAGAATTTGATCTAAGACGCGTTTTACCTCACCTTGTGTCATGACAACCGGCAGACGGCGATGTCGCTTTGCTTTTACCGGTTCAATATCTCCCTCAACAGGAATGTCAAGAACATCACGGTAAAGAAAAATAATGGCATTAAGCGCTTACCGCTGAGTAGATGCGGAGACGTTTCCCCTGACAGCTAAATAAGTAAGGAACGCTTCAATCTCAGATTTACCCATATTAACGGGATGCTTTTTTGAACCGTGAAACCTAATATATCGTATAATCCAATCACAGTAGGTTTTTTCCGTACGAAATGCATAGTGATGATAGCGAAGTACCTGACGAACCTGGTCCATAAGTTTTAATTTTGGGTCAGGTCTGAATTTTCTTTTCATTTCCATAAAATTTCCTTGACTTACATACTATATAAATATATATTAAAAATATGGATTTTCAATTAAAATATTTCCACATTTTCGTCAATATTGAAGTAATATGCGGAATATTTTGATTGCTATAAGGGTGATATGATGGAAATTTTTCCATCTATTGACAATGATAAGCGGACCGCTCGCTGATGCTCACTCTCGCTTCGCTCATCCGCTTATCGGGCTACGAGATGAGCCGATTGAATTTCATAGGCTCCGCTCACGCTCCGCCTATCAAACTCAATCGAGCCGACCCCCTTCGGGCTTCGCTCCGCTCGGTCGGTTGGCACGGTAAATTGCATAAATGCAATTTCCGCCCCCAACCGACGGCGGCTCATCTCGCTGCCCGTTAGGCTTATAAAAAATCTGAAATAAAAGCAGTCTGATATTTATTGTTACTATTTACAATATTAGGAAGTTGTGTAACTCAGCAATCCGCATTATAAAGTCAATCCTGCAGAGTCGAAAGGTTAATACGCCTGAGATACAAAAAAGAGAGATCCGAGCTTGTGTGCTGCGATGGAGAAGGCCATGGAGTAGTGAAAATTATAGAAAAGCCGTATGAGTGAGAACCACAGTACAGTAAGGAGGTTGTATAGATGCATATTAATTTCTTGATCATCATTGTTTGTGTGAGAATACGGGATTCCCCTTTTAATTTAATGTTATATAACATGAGTTTCGTATCAGTATAATCAATTAAGTTTTTCAATTAACAACACATTTTAAAATAAGGAGAATTGAAATGAAACGAAGAAAAAATTTCTATATACTAGCTTTCTCGATTGTTATTTGGATAATAATTATTGCAGGATGTTCAAAGATAGAAAGTCCAACAAGCAGCGAAGATTTGAATTTGTCCCAAGACCAGAATATTGTTCTTCAAAAAAGTAATGGAGATGACTATTATTTTCATTTAATATCCCCAAGTAATAACAGTTGCAGTGAACCTCAAGTGACTTTTCGTTGGGAAAAACATACTCCTCCTCCAGGGATGGGTAGTTGGTTCTCATATGATGTTTATATAAATGATAGTAGAGTAGCGTTCATACAGAATCAAAATTGTACTCAATGGTCTACAACTTTAGAAAGAAATCAATCTTATGATTGGAAAATAGTATCACGTTATGGTAGACTTGGTAGATTTGTTCAATTGTCAGAGGAAGAATGGACCATAAAAATAAGACCAGCAAAACCTACACTAAGTAGTTCCTACTATTCTAATATTTGGATTTCTTTGTCATGGAATTCCATTCCAGGTGCAGTTCAATACAAATTATGTAGAATAGGTGATATAAGAGGAACGATTAATGATGGATGGAATAATATGGGAACATCTCTTTCGGTTAAGGACTATCCATATGAAGAACCAACATTTACATCCTTCGTACCTAATGCGTTTGGCTTTGCAACGTATAAGGTTGTTGCAGTTAATAGTAATGATGTTGAAAGTTTGCCGAGTTATGCCGTCTCATATGGTGTTGATTATGGTGGGGGAGGATGGTAGTGATCTGATTTTTAATGATAACAACTCTTGTTTATTAAAATCATTTGTTATATGAGACGTGTAGCAAAAGTACACTGGGGGTAACCTCAGTGTACTTTGTAATTTAAATAATTAAAAAATGTGCCTTAAAATGAATTGATAAGGATTTTAGGGGCATGATTTAAAATTGAGTTTTTGGCTCAGTTTGTGGTTTTGTGGTATGGTTAAGTTTTGTAGTTCTATTTAGTTACGTTGGCCTAACCATGCATCAACCTGACGCAGGGGCTCTGGCGTGAATCGGACGTCCAGAGCATTCTTGGAAGTTAAGATTTAATCCGAAAGTCCTGTGCGCTTAAATCCCTGCGCAGGTTATGCTTTAGTTGCACTAAACCGCTTCGCGGTAGTCATATAAATGTTTTTTGACAATTGAATTCACAGATTGAGTTGAATGATTATTGAGTTGACAAGATGATTTAATCTTCTGATACTATAAAGTAGTATTAAAA
>Ga0315547_1000093_pt1 | contig 101671 bp, 66 predicted proteins | sample SalMarSW160240MG_2_FD_202542 | JGI IMG/M metagenome (GOLD analysis project Ga0315547, IMG submission 202542) | Salt marsh sediment microbial communities from the Plum Island Ecosystem LTER, Massachusetts, United States - Salt Marsh Sediment SW1601-240 ...
ATTCGCCCGACTTGACCAGCCGGTTGTCCCAGTTGCTGGTGGGGTCGTAGCTGCCGGATTTGTCCCTCGCGGTGGACGTCGCCCGGCGGCTTCGCCCGTCGCGGAGCCTTTCCAGACCCTCAAGGCCAACGCCGCGCGCAACGTTCTGACAACATAGAGCAAAACCGAGACTCAACAGGACCAAAACAGTTCGCTTCATTGCCTTCCTCCTTTTTCGCTGCTGATCAATGTTCATTCCTCTTGCGACGCATGTTTTCCGACTCTCTCCGACATCGAGGCAGGTGTTCGGGGCGAGCGGCGGCCGCCGGACTGGCTTCGCTGGGAAGCGCTCATCTCACACCGCCCGGGACGAAAACCATTCTCGCCTCAGCCAGCTCTTTTTTCCAGCGGGCTTCATCCCAACCCAATTCCGCCGCGACGATGTCCGCGCATGCGCGAAGTGCAGCTTCGCCCGGATGACCGAGGCAACCGAGGTCAGTCCGCCGCATGACGACATCCGTGAGTCGGCAAGCCATTTCCTCCCGCACACTGTGAACGACTTCCGCCTTCAGGACTTCCTCCGATCCCGGAACAGTCTCGCCCCATCCGGCATCCTCCTCGACATACCGGAGAATACGCCGATATTCCGAGCCATGGTTGTGGATGAGACGCCGCATGGCATTTTCGCTGATGCCATCCGGCCTTTCTCGGAGCACCCGTCTCGCATAGTTTTCAAACCTCTCCATCCTCCCTCCGAAAACAGGCTTCCTCTTGGTGAGCGTCCTTGGGGGATGGGAATAGCCGAGCTTTCTGAAAACGAGGTCAACCGCCTTCTCGGCGAGGAGGCGGCACGTCGAGTACTTCGCCCCGACGACGCTTATCAGCCCTTGAATATGGTCGCGCCTCGCGTGGTCGCGGATTTCCGATTTTAGGGAAGCCGTCGGCAAATCCCGCCCGATGCTTTCGTGGGTTCTCGGACGCAACCCGCCGTGCCAGAACGAAACGTCCTCCCGCTTCAGAGATGCGCCGGGGTAGGCGGCATTGACCTCCACGACGAACTCCGCTATGTCGCGTTCTGTTATCGAGAAATCGTCAGGGTCGCCCCTGTAGGGGGCGTACGAGGCGCCGATCAATGAGCGTCCCCGCCACGGCGCGACAAAAAGCAGCCTCCTGCCTCGGGCGAGCGCCCGAGAGTGTCTGTCCTTGCTGCGGATGCCGAACGCATATTCGTCGCATAGAGGGGGGGCGACGATCTGGATGCCCTTGGAGCGAATCACCGTGCGCTCGGGCGGGCGATATCTCGTCAACCCGAGCACGATGTTTGACCAGGGTCCCGTGATGTTGGCGAAAACCTTTGCCTGAATCTCGAACTCCTCGCCCGTCAGAACATCCTCCACCTTTGCTCGCCTGACACGGCGGCCGTCGAGGGAAAATCCCACGACCTTCGCATAATTCGCCATGCCCGCCCCGGCTTCAGCAGCCGAACGCGCGAAGGAAAGAGAAAGCCGCTCCAAGTTGCACATCTGGGCGCCGTAGAGAATCGCCCCGCCCGTGAGACGGCTTTGCTCGAGTCCGGGGAGGACCCGCCGGCATCTGTATCTCGAAATAAGCCGACCGTTCGGAATGGATTTCTGCCGGTCGTGAAGTTGATTTCCGTCAAAGCGCATGAGGCGATTGACGAGCATAGCTATGGCCAGAACTTCGATGCCCTGCTCTCCATGCCCATAGGTCGGAAGCAAAAAAGGAAGGGGATGAAGGAGGTGCGGGGCGATACGCATGAGAACCGCCCGCTCGCGGAGGCACTGCCTCATTCGCCTGAGATTGAGATGCCGCGAATAGGGCAGCCCTCCGTGAACCACCCGCAGCGTCGCTGCCAACGTCGCCTGCGCGAAATCGCCCTTCTCCACGAGCGCCACTGAAAGCCCCCGCAGCGCAGCATCCCATGCGGTGCACAGGCCGCTGATGCCGCCGCCGATGACCAGAAGGTCATATTCTTTTCGGGAGAGTTTTGCCAGGTCTCGTTTCACTACACCTCCCCTGATTATCATTGGCAAGAGACAGGGCAAGTATATAGAATCGCTCGCCGCCAGGCAACATTCTGGGAATCCGACGGAGGATATGAGAAGAATTGACGACAAAGAGCACAGAGCGCCTTGTCCCTGCGGTTACTCCGGCACCTCCAGGACCTTGTAAAACCTTTGAACGACATCCGGGTCGCCAGGGCGAGAACCATTCATTCCGGGTGAGGTACCCTTGTCGGTCCAGGTCATGAGGCCAGCGTCTTCCACGATGTCCTTGTAGGGATCGGGAACCTCATACCAGACCGTCTGGCTGTCCTTTAATTCGTCTGTCCAGAAGACGGAATACTGCGTTCCGGGCAGCGCCCACCATTGCACTTCGAGGCAACCGGGCCACTCGGTACTCATGTGCACGCTCTTCACGAGGAAAGGGATCCATCTAAGGTGGAAATCAATGTCTTCACGAACCTGGTAGCCAGACAATGTCACGGGCGTGGCGTCCTCGTACCAGTCCTGGTGGTTGTAGTACTGTAAGCCCCAGCGATGCGCCCACGACAAGACTCGGAAGGTCCCGGCCGGGGCAGGCAAGGTATAGCTGCCGTCGGCGCCGGATAAAGCCGAGCCGAGGTAATCGTCAGTTGCGTAATCCTGAACGGATACCCATGCCATAGGGAGGGGGGTGGTACCATCCTCCTGGAAAACGTGCCCATTGATGGTCGCGGTAGCCTCCCTCAGTGCGAAGTTGATGTCCGCTCTCTCCTCGGGAGCAGCAAGGGTCAGGATCGTCGCGTCCTCCAACCTGTACGTATCGTCATAATATTCCCCGACCCATCCGTCCGCCTGAGCCCAGACCTTGTAGCTCCCGCTAGGGACGGGGATGGAGTAGTAGCCCTCGTCATCCGTTGGAGGGCAGCCCCATCCCCGGTCAGACACCTCCTCGTAAGCCGTAACATGCGCTCCGGCAATGGGAGTTACCCCATCTTGCCCGTAAACGTGGCCGTTTATCGTTGCGGCTGGCTGGAGAACGAAGTCAATTCCGGAAGTCTGTTGCCCTCCGATTGCCTCGACGGGGGTCGCGTCATCGTCCAATGGAACCCCGTCGTAGAACTGATTCAACCAGCCGGAGACATCTTGAGCTGTGACCTTGTATGTCCCGGCGGGAAGAGTTAGGGTGTAGCTGCCGTCGGCTTCTGTTTGACCGGATGCCGCCCACTCCCACTCCGGGCCGAAGACAGATGCGTACACATAAGCGCCCTCGATGGCAGTCGTTTCGTCATTCTCGTAAACGTGTCCGGTTATGTAAGCGGCGCGAACGAGGACGAAGTCGATTTCGCTGGTCTCTTCAGGCGCTATAACGACGACCGGTGAGGCTTCCTCCGGGTCGCGGGTGTTGAGATAGTATTGGTCGAGCCATCCCTCAGCGTTGAAAACGGAAACTATATATGTCCCGGCGGGCGCCGACACACTATAACTTCCGTCGGGTTCGGTTGCGACTCCTGCGACCCAGTCCCATGTAGTGAATTCGAAAATGTGGACCTCCGCGTACTCCGGTGGTGTGACGAAGTCATCCTGGTAAACGTGTCCGGAGATTGTCCCCTCCCTTTGCAGGAGGAAATCCACCCCCACAACCGTCCCGGACGCGGGGGCGTGGACGAGCGCCTTCTGGGGCTTAGCGTAGCCCGTGCCTATGAGCGAATCCTCGTCAACGTAAACCCACCAATCGGCCTCGATTACTCCGACCTTGTAGCTGCCGTCCGCATTGGAGTACGTATACGTCTCTGGCCCGTCGCCTTCAACCTCTGCCCAAATCTCATACCCCTGCAAGCCTTCCATCGTCTCGGCGTCCTTGACTGTTCCGGTGATGAGCGTCGTCGCCCGCTCGCACAAAAGGCCTATATTCTCCTCGTCTTTCCCGGAAACCGTGACCGAGCGATGCTCCGGGAAAAGGTATCCGAACCTCGATATTTGGCCTTCTTCTACGGAGATTTCTTCCCATTCGCCATCCACGACGACCAGCGTGTAGTTCCCGTCGTCGTCTGTGACATCCAAAGAGAATAAGGTCTCCTCATCGGTCCAGCCCAAGACTATCATTCCGGGAATGCCCTTGGCGCTGTTCGAGTCGAAGACTTTCCCGGAGATGCTGCGGTTTCCGTCGAAAACAACCAAGGGGGCGGGAAGCGGGTTGCTCCCGTCTGATACCTCAATGACCCGGGCGCTTCCTTCCTCGAAATTTGACACCGAGCCAAGCACCATGGCGGAAAGAACGTATTCTCCAGGGGATTCCAACCGCAGCTCAAAGCTCCCATCCGGTCCTGTGGTAGCCATGCCGAGCTCATTGTAGGCACTCATGTCCATAGGTTGTACGATAGCTCCGCCGGCGGGGGAACCACCCAATTGGACTTGACCGGTGACAACGCAAGGATAAGAGCTGTCCTGGACCACCGTGAAACTCGCGGCGGCGCTGGAGGAATTTTGGTCTGTGACTTTGACGATGAAGTGGCCTGAGAACAACCAGTCACCGTTCAGGGTGAGAGTCGCGGTCACCGATGAGTTGGTCACGCTGTCCTCGTCGTGCCAGTAGTATTCGTTGCCGAGGTGAGGGGTTTCGCCATCCGCAATCTCGAAGCTCATAGATCGTGCATCCTCGGGGTCAAGCGTTCCGTCACCATCCACATCCATGTAAACGTCGAAGGTCAGCTCATTTCCCGGGGCGGCTGTGTTCGCTTGAACAGTCACGGGGGTTGTCGCATCCTCCAATGTCCAAGTTGGCGGCGAGACCGTAACGGTTGTGGTGGCGAGGCAGACATTCTGTACCAGAGCTGCCGCAATCAGAGAAACGAGTCCAAGTAAAATGGACGGTCTGCGACCAATCAGCGGGAACCTATTCGTGCTGCATTTTTTGCCCCGAGGGCAAACGGGCAAGGTTCCTCTGTCCCTGATCCGGCAAAGAGTCCTTGATAAATCCATGTCGCGTTCTCCTTTTTCACCTTGCAAATCTCTTTCAGGACACACTGCGGCCTTTCCCGTGCGCCCTCGAAGCAAAAGATAGCATCATGGGGGCATCGCGTCAACCGCCGAGAAGTGCGGCGACCAAGGAATACGCGAGAAAACGCCGGGGCGCCCCTTTTGATGGGGGCGCTCCGGCGAGATTGTAAGCATTCTGTCGCTGCCGGTTATTTGAATTACTTGGCTGTCACCAGGATTTCCTGCGGCGGCGCTTCATCCCTTACGTCGGGATCGTAGTATTCGTAAGCCATGCTCTCCGGCTGCCGGTAGTCATCAATCGGGCTCCTCTAACACCTTGTAAAACCTTTGACCGACGCCTGGATCCCCGGGGCGGGTGTTGTTCATTCCCGGTGCCGCGCCCCTATCGGTCCAGGTCATCGTACCTCCTTGCTGAATCATCTCCTCCGGGGCGTTAGGCACCTCGTGCCATATCATCCCGCCACCCGCCAGAGAGGGGGCCCAGTAGAGGCGATAGGTTGTGCTCCCACCGGACCATGCTTGCCATCCCAGGTCGAGTCCCCTCGCCCACTTAGTACTCCACCGCAGCACGTTGAACGTCAAAGGCGTGTACTCCAATGAAAAGTCAATGTTCTCGATAACGGCTCCCGCGCCGACACTGAGCGGAGATGGACTCCAGCAATCCGTATGGTCGTAACATTGAGAACTGCAACGCCAGCCGCTGGCCTCGACCTTGTAGGTCCCCGCCGGAACCTGCAGGGTATAGCTCCCGTCATGCGGGGTTTCTGCGACCGACACCTGTTCCGCTGTGGAGCTATCCTGGGCACCAACGTTTGCCCCCGCAATGGGTGTAAGCCCATCCTGGCGATAGACGTGGCCCTTGATCTCGCAGGCTTCGGCAAGAGCGAAGTCTATCCCGGACTTCTCTTCCGGCGCAGTCAGGCTGATGCTCGAGGCCTGGTATGATTCGCGCACCCCAGGGTAATATTCGCCCAGCCATCCGTCGGCTTCCGCGCGGACCTTATAGGTCCCGGTTGGAACGGAGATGGAATAGAAACCCTGGGCGTCGGTTTCGGCGGACGCAACCGAATCACCCGACCAGCTGTCCACAGCCTCAACTCGGGCGCCGGTCAGGGGAACCTCTCCGCCCGTCTGCCAAACATGCCCGGTTATCGTCGCCGGGACGCCCGCGGCTTGAAGAACGAAATCTATTCCGCTGGTCTCACCCGGCGCGGTCACCACAACCGGGGTCGCTTCCCCCCAGTTTCCCGTGTTGAGGTAGTATTGGTCGAGCCATCCCTCAAGCCCGAACGCCTTCACCTTGTATGTTCCCGAAGGGAGAGATAGCGTGTAGCTGCCGTCTGGCCTTGTGCCCGAATCCGCGGCCCAGTTGCCCCTCCCAGAGTCAAAGGCACTGATCTTAGCTTCTGATACCGGCGTCACGCCGTCATCCTGGTAAACGTGACCGGAGATTGTGCCCCCCTTTTGCAGGAGGAAATCCACCCCTGAAACCGTCCCGGACGCCGGGGCGTGGACGAGCGCGCTCTGGGGCCTAGCGTAGCCCGTGCCTACCAGCGACTCCTTCTCAACGCAAACCCGCCAATCGCCCTCGATTACTCCGATGTTGTAGCTGCCGTCCGCATTGGAGTACGCAAGCGTCTCTTCCCCGTCGCCTTCCACCTGTGCCCAAATCTCATACCCCTGCAATCCTTCGCTGGTCTGAGCGTCCTTTACGGTTCCGGTGATGAGCGTCGTTGTCCGCTGACAGATGAAACCTACGTCTTGCACGTTGAGGCCGGAAACCAGGACCGGGCGACTCCCCGGGAGAACGTATCGGAACCTCGATATTTGGCCTTCTTCTACGGAGATTTCTTCCCATTCGCCATCCACGACGACCAGTGTGTAGTTCCCGTCATCGTCTGTGAAAGCCACAGCAAACAAGGTCCCCTCATCGGTCCGGCCCAAGACTATCATTCCGGGGATGCCCTTGGCGCTGTTCGAGTCGGAGACTTTCCCGGAGATGCTACGGTTTCCGTCGAAAACAACCAAGGGGCCGGGAAGCGGGTTGCTCCCGTCTGATACCTCAATGACCTGGGCGCTTCCTTCCTCGAAATTTGATACCGAGCCGGGCGCCATGGCGGAAAGAGCATATTCTGCCGGAGATTCCAAGCGTAGCTCAAAGCTCCCATCCGGTCCTGTGACAGCCATGCCGAATTGCTTGTCAGTGCTCATGTCAGTGGGCTGTACGATAGCTCCCCCGGCAGGAGAGCCACCCAATTGGACTTGACCGGTGACAACGCAAGGATAAGAGGTGTCTTGTTCGACAGTAAGAGTCGCGGTGTCGCTGGAGGAATTTTGGTCTGTGACTTTGACGATGAAGTGGCCTGAGAACAACCAGTCACCGTTCAGGGTGAGAGTCGCGGTCACAGATGAGTTGGTCGCATGGTCCTCGTCGTGCCAGTAGTATTCGTTGCCGAGGTGAGGGGGTTCGCCATCGGCAATTTCGAAGCTCATAAATCGCGCATCCTCCGGGTCAAGCGTTCCGTCGCCATCCACATCCATGTAAACGTCGAACGTCAGCTCATTGCCCGGGGCGGCTGTGTTCGCTTGAACAGTCACGGGGGTTGTCGCATCCTCCAATGTCCAAGTTGGCGGCGAGACCGTAACGGTTGTCGTCGCGAGACAGACATTCTGTACCAGAGCTGCCGCAATCAGAGAAACGAGTCCAAGTAAAATGGACGGTCTGCGACCAATCAGCGGGAACCTATTCGTGCTGCGTTTTTTGCCCCGAGGGCAAACGGGCAAGGTTCCTCTGTCCCTGATCCGGCAAAGAGTCCTTGATAAATCCATGTCGCGTTCCCCTTTTTCACGTTGCAAATCTCTTTCAGGACACACTGCGGCCTTTCCCGTGCGCCCTCGAAGCAAAAGATAGCATCATGGGGGCATCGCGTCAACCGCCGAGAAGTGCGGCGACCAAGGAATACGCGAGAAAACGCCGGGGCGCCCCTTTTGATGAGGGCGCTCCGGCGAGATTGTAAGCATTCTGTCGGCGCCGGTTATTTGAATTACTTGGCTGTCACCAGGATTTCCTGCGGCGGCGCTTCGTCTCTCACATCGGGATCGTAGTATTCGTAAGCCACCGATTTGGCTGCCTTCGCTTTGATGGGGAATCTGGCCATGAGGCGGTACTTCAAGGTAACCGGCTGCTCCGCAGGCACCTCTCGCAGATAGACGATGATCTGCCTGCCGGTCAGGGAATACTTTTCCATAACTTTATCTTTGACCAGGGCGTTCAAATCCTCCGTCAGGACTGTGAATCCGGGTGGAAGCCCGAGGTCCACGATGACCATCTTCGCGGCGGCGGGGCGGTTGTTGGTGACGGTGACCTTGCATCCCACCGTATCGCTGACCGCCAGCTCGGTCTTATCATATTTCACCTCGATGCTCATCGGCTCTTTCCCGGGACGGAGCCCTCGGTAAGGCAGGTAGTAGCGTCCGACAACCTGGTAGAACATGTTCCCCTGTCCCTCGAGGCTCAATTCCACCGTGTTGTCGCCCTCGACGGTCATGCTCTTCAGGTCCACGAGCTGGAGGACGTCGGAGTTGGTCCGGTCTATTGTGAGAACGGCAGCCTCCTTCCCGTTGATGGAAACGTGTATCGTTCCCTCCATTTCCTGTGTGGCTTCCTTTATGGACATCACAAGCGTCTTCAGCGCCTGGATGGTCGCCTGGGTCGAATACCACGTCCCATTCGGATCCTTTTTCTTGACCAGATAATCGTTGATCTTGGAGACAATCGCGGGGTGCTTTCCGTAGCGAAGGAGCGCCTGACAAGCTAAGGCGGTGGTCTCGATGAGGCCGGATTTTCCTCTTCCAAAGGTCGGCGTCTCGCCCTTCATCGGCCAATAGACCAGCCCCTCCTCCTCCTTTTTCTCCTGGAGAAGCTGGCGGATGACAGCGGCCGCGGTGGCGCCGTCCCTATCGTAGAGGACGAATGCGTTCGCGAGAAGCGCCAGCGTGTAATTGTCGAGCGCCTTGTCCATGTTTTTCTCGATGTAATCCACGGCTTTCGCGATAGCGGGCCCTTTGTACTCGGTCGCCAGCAGCCCCCACATCGCATAGGCGGTCGTGCGGAGAACGTCGTTCTGGAACTTGTCAATCGCCCCCTCCCTGATTCCCCCTTTCGTGGGACGCCACGAACCGTCCTCGTGTTGCTGCTTCACTAACCATTTCTGCGTCCGCGTGACAATGTTCGGGTCAACGTCGTGGACCTTGCTCATGTCGTAGAACTCCATCAATCCGTAGGTCGTCAGGACGTTGTGGGCGGGGGCTTTGCCGAACCATTCGAAGCCGCCGCCGGGCACCTCGTAGCTCAGCAGCCTCTGGTAACCGGCGTTGACGAAGCCCTCGGCTTTCATCTGGATCTCGGGCGTGATTTTTCCCGTGGACTTCATGTAGTCGAGAACGAGGATGTTCGGGTAAGTGCAGGAGGAGGTTTGCTCGAAGCATCCGAATGGCATCCGCAGAATCTTGTCCATCCCTTCGACGATCTGCGAGAAGACGCCCGGATAAACCTTCACGAATATCTTGCTCGCTCCGTCAATGGCGCTGTCGGGGATATTGACCTTTGCCACGACCTCCTTCTCGAGCCGCCCGGTGAAATTAACCAGGTGTTCCTTCCCATCCGGCTCGACCTCGATAGAGCGGGAGATGGCGTCGCTTTTCTTCTCGCCGTATCCGTAAACCGTGAACTTGTAGTTCCCGATTCTCCTCACCTTCATTGTGAAATAGACTGCCCTGACCTCGTCGGGCCGCAGGATGACCTCCTTTTCCGGCTCGTCGAGAAGCACAAACCAGTCGGCTTTTTCCGCCTTCAGAAGGATTTTCTGATCGGTCGGCAGGTAGTTATAGACGGCCACCGGCACCGAAACTTCATCGTTCTGAATGAGGGAGATGGGGAAGTCTATGTCAATGAAGAAATCCTGGAAGACTCGCATCGGGAAGGTCTTCGAGCCGAGCATCCCGTCTTTTGAAGATGCCAGGGAGGTCAGCCGCCAGGTGGTGATGGAATCCGCCAGCTTTATCTCCGCGCTCGCCAACCCATTGGCGTCGGTTATGAGCAGCGGATTGAAGTAGAGCGTCTCCGGGAAGTATTTCCGAACCCGAGGCGGCTGCGCAGCTCCGCCCGCACCGGCGAGCGCTCCGCCCTTCTTCATTCCGTGCATGACGCCGCCAAAGCCGGCAGGAGCTGCGCGCGCTTCTTCCCTTTCCGCCATCGCCCCCAACATCACCATACCTTGCGGCTGCGGCACGGCGCCGTTCTGCAAGAACAGTTCCGTCCCCTCCACGCCGAGTCCCCTGGCTCGCCACTGCTGTCCGGCCAACCGCCGAGAGTATCGCATGTCCGGAATCCACACATCGTCCGCCGTCCCCTTGATTCCATCCACGCCGTAGGTCAGCAGTTGGAAGCCGTAATAGGTCTTCGCTCCTTCAGACCAGTTTCCCTTCAGCTCGAACTCATTTCCCCAAGGGTCGCTGATGTCCTCCTTCTTCAGAAACTTCTCCTCCACGAGCAACTGGAGCGTGACGGGCTTTTTCGCATCCCATCCGATCTTCTTGAAATACGCATCCTTCTCCTTCTGCGCTCTCCTGCGGAAAGACTGAAAAGCATTCGCGATTTTCTGATATTTTTTCGTCAGATGTTGGGTGATGGCGATGCCGTATGCGGCGTCCTCGCCCTTGAGGCGGTATGTATCAACGTCAATCGCATACTTCTTGAACCCCTCCGCCGATGCCAGAAGCACTCTCGCCGCCTTTTCCTTAATGGCAAGCTGCTGTTCCTCGGCTTCGAGGCTCTGTGGGGAAATCGGTTTGACGACCTGCTTCATGTCGTAAGCGTGAATCTCGTACCTGGGCTTCATTATCTGCTCTTCGAGGTAGAAATAGACTTTCTCCATGCCCGGCTGCATCTCCTGAAGGGCGAAGACCGACTCGTCCACGACCACGATACCGAGCGCCGCCAGAACCGGATGCCCCTCCTTGTCCGTGATTTTGAAATTGACCTTTGCATATTCCGCCGGCAGATACGTCCCCTTGTCCGAGGAAATGGCGAGGTTCAAATCGTTCGCCGGATCAACGAAAAGAAGCTTGCGGTCTCGCACGATGTTGCCGTCCCTGGAGATGATGTAACCGCTCACGCCGACGGCGCCGACGAGGCTCTCGGTCAGGTCAATCCGCGTCTCCGCCGCTCCTTCGGAAAGGGGCAAACTCTTCGTGAGAATCGTCTGGTTGTCGCGGATGAGGTCAATGTAAGCTGTCCCCTTCTTTTTCGTCGAGGCCACGCTGACCTCCATCGAATCGCCGACCTTGTAGAGCGCTCGGTTCGTCCTGACCAGGACGCTGTCGGCGCCCTGAGATTTCGGCTGGAGGTCAATCGTCCGGGAGAAGCGATTTCCCTTCACGTCTCTGCCCTCGATTTTCAGTTGCACCTTCTGCGTCTGCGGCACGAGTGATAGCTCCCCGAATCCTCCCTCGTCGGTCTTCACGGAAACGTTTTGCTGCGATGAAGTCCCTGCTCCCGCCACCAGCACGGTCATCTCGACTTCCGCCGGGCGATTATCGGCATACGTCGCCACGAAATAGACCTTATTGTCAACATTCGGCACGAGGTCTCCGCTTTCCGGCACTGCGACAACCGTTATCGCCGACTTCGTGATGCTGACGTTGCGGGTCAGCACTTCCTTGTGGTCCGCCGAATCAACCACGGAAACATCAACCTTCACGAAAGCCTTGCCTTGCTCTAAGGGCTGCCCGACGAAATAATCCGGGAGCTTCTGCTCGAACTTGTAATGCCCCTCGCTGTCAAGTTCTGCTTTGAGGTCTGCGAACTCCTCAAATCCGACGTCGAATTTCGAGAGTTTTAGGGTCAGCTTCCCTTCCGCCACCGGCTTGCCGAAGAAGTAGTCCACCTGCACGTCTCCTTCGACAGTCTCCCCCGGCTCGTAGTAATCTTTGTCGGTCTTGAGCACGATTTTGAATTTCGGCAGGACGTACCGCTCCACCGTCACCGTTTTGTCCTGCTGGCTTTTCCCGACGGAAACCCTGACGGTGTATCTTCCCTGATTCAACTCGTCGGCGAGTTGGAAGTCCGCGTGGGCGACGCCGAACTCGTCGGTCGTCGTCTCCTTCTTGAAAACCTTGTTCCCCTTGGAATCCATCACCGCGAAGACGGCTGGCGATTCCTTGACCGCCTTCGAGTCGGGCACAGTCAGAGCGAGCGACCTCATGTGGATGAGTTGACCCGGTTGGTACATCGGCTTGTCGGTCGTCAGGAGAATCTTGTTTCCGCTTTTCAGGCGGATGTTCTCCTTGACCTCATCTTTCCCGATGTCCGCCTCAACGACAACTTTTAGCTCCGCTCTCCCTTCCTCGCGGGCGGGCATCCTGAACGATGCGTCCAAGGTGCCTTCCGCATTCGTTTTCCCTGCGAAGAGTTGTGTGACCTCGTCGTCCTTTTTGAGGGAAACCGCGACATTCGCTCCCTTGATGGCCTCGTCCGCGGTGTGATTTCGCACGATTACCCTCAGCCCCGCGAGCGATCCCGCGTAATACTCTCTCTGACCGAGGACAATGGTCTGCAACTTGTCCGCCAGATAGAAAAAGCTCTTGCGGTGAGTTTTCCCGCCGCGGCCAATCCGGTACGCCAGCACGTATTTCGCCAGTTGACTCCCGTCAATCTTCGCCGGGACAGCGATCTCGGCTTCGCCGTCGGAGAATCTCGCCGAGCCCTTGCCGATCTCCTTGCCATCCAAGTCGGCGATCTCGACATAGAGCCTTCCCTTCGCCATCGGCAGCCCCTCAAACGTCAGCGAGACATATCCTTTCCCCACTCGCACAAGCTTGACTTTCGCCGCCTCTTCCTCGGCGGCAGGCGAAACCCAAACAAATCTCGCTCCCCCGACGAGCAACACGGGGATAGCCACTGCCAGAACCGCATAAATGAGTTTTTTTCTTTCCATCTCATGCCTCCTCAGGATGTGCATTGTCGGCTATTTTTCGCCTTTTTTGTGACTGGCCCTTCGCCGCACAATCTTGGCATCCGCGGCGGCGAACCACCCCTCAATACTTTTGTACTTCTCTATCGGCCTTAGACAGCGGCCCAACGAGAATGTTCCTTGCTTCTTGTTGTACCGGCGGGACGGCGGCGTTACGGCGTGTCGTGATTGACAGGTGAACGTCAACCGCTCGCCCCGGAAGTCTTTCGCTTAAGGAGCCTTTTTGGTCCCAAGCACATAGGGAACGCAAGCTGCGGCAAACTGGCGGACGACCGGGTCCGGGTCCCTCTGGGCGACAGTTCTCAGAACCTGAAGAGCCTGTGCGCGCGCCCGAGGATCGTTGATAACCATCGGGTCTATCAGCGCCCCGCACGCCGCTTTTCGCCATAGCGGAAGCTGATGAGTCAGTGCAATCTTCTTAATCCTCTCGAAGTCGGGCCAGGTTTTCAGGGTAGTGACCTGACCCCAGGAGCTGAGCGACTCCCTTCTCGCCTCGATGTAGCCCTGATACTCCTCCGCTTTTTCCGCCTCGCCACGAGATTCGTAGAACCGCGCCAAGTAATCGTAGGCAACCCACTGGGTGTTAATGCCCACGAGGCTCGAGGTCATGCACTCCTCCTCCTTTTCGATGTGCGAGCCAAGGACAGCTATTCTTCTGAGAATGTCCAGCGCCTGCCGGTCGCGCCCTTCGCCCCAAAGCCTTTTCGCGCGATGAGCCATGATAACGGCTATGGCCCTCGCAGCTTCCACCTCCGGGATGGGGCTGGCCGGCATGATGTAGGGGAAGTGCTCCGGGTAAAGGTTGCACTTGCGGCAGCTCGTTCCGAGCATGAACCATTTCCGCTCATCGTCTGTAAGGGACTTTGGATTCTCATCGCCCGATTTGCGCGCAAGAAAACTCCTGAGCATCCGGCCGTAATACTCCCCTGCATCCTCCTTTTTCGTGAAGTTTGCCTCTATCCCCGGCAGGATTTTCACTCGCTCGCCGGCGGGCTCCGTGTTGCGCTCGCCTCTGTAAAATATGGCGATAACAGCCACACAAATCGCCGCCACAATCACCAAGGCCAGAAGATTCCTCATCGCTGTTTCCCCCTTTTGCAAACGGTGACTTATAATGGCAAAGGGCGCACCAAGAGGGCACGGATTTTGAGCGAAAAATGCGCTCGTGCGTTCATGTTGGCCCTTTCGCACGATACCATTTCCCACCGAATCTTTCAACGAAGCGGGGCCGCGCAATGTGGCTACGTTTAAGTGGTAGAGAACTCGCCCTTCGTTTGTTTGTTCCGCGTCGCAGAACTCGGAGTGAAGAACCGCAAGTCAAAAAAGAGGATGGACAGGACGCTTGGCTTCTTAGCGGGAGAAATGGGACGGGGGAGACCTCTCGCAAAGGCGCGAAGACGCAAAGGATATAAGAAAGAATCGAGGGCGAGACGCCCTCGAGACCGCCCCGCCATGGCGGGGCGGCGTTACACTTGGCAAGATCACCCACTCAAATGCACCCGCAGCCTGTGGCTGGAAGGACTTGCCAAAGACGCTGGCCAAATGGTATAGATTTTGCCAGTCGGCAGAGGGCGACACGGCACTCACGGCAATGGGAGAAGGAAAATGGCCGCAGAAGGAAAAGACTTATTGGCGGAAATGGACGTTCTTTCGGCGGAGATGGAGCGGTTGTTCTACCGGCTTTTTCATCCGAAGTTAGCGATGAAAACGCTGGGGGGACCGAGCTGGCAGCCGCTGACCGACATCTATGAGACCGAGGACTCGTTCGTGGTGAAGATGGAGCTTGCGGGGGTGAAGAAAGAAGAGGTGACGATTGAGCTCAAGGGAGGCACGCTGCGAGTCAGGGGGATGAGGCGAGAACGGCCTGCCGAGAAAATCAAGGCGTACCATCAGATGGAGGTCAACTACGGGCGGTTTGAGCGAGTGATATTGTTGAGAACGGCGATCTCGCGAGAGGAGATAGCGGCCTATTTTGAGGACGGATTTCTTCAGATAACTATCCCGAAGGCTGATTCGGGCAAGCAGGTCGCGAGAATCCAAATACTCCACGGGAAGGAGTAACGCACGGTGGCTCAGGAGGATAACAAAAGGATTGGTGAGCCGCAAGGGGAAGGTGCAGAAGTCGCGGAGCAGACGATACCGAAGGTGTTGCCGGTTCTGGCGCTGAAGAACTCGGTTGTTTTCCCGCTGACCGTCAGCCCCATCGCTGTGGGGGAGAAGCGGTCTGTGGCAGCGGTGGAGAAGTCCATTTCCGGCGACCGTCTTCTGGCGACCTTCGCGATAAGGCCGGAGTCGTCGGGTACGGAGATGCTTTCACGGGACGACCTGTATCATGCCGGCACGGCAATCTCTATCGCGAAGTTTCTGAGGATGCCGGATGGCACGATGCGGTTGCTGGTTCAAGGGCTTCATAAAGTGCGCATGGACAAGCTGTCTGCGGAGGAGCCTTTCCTTGCGGCAGAGATAACAGTGGTCGAGGAAAACCGGGAAAAGACGACGAGGGTGGAGGCGCAGATGCGCAACGTTCTCGACAGGCTCGGCCGTATCGTTTCGATAGTTTCGTATCTTCCCGAGGAAATGCACACCGCAGCGATGAGTATAGAAGACCCCCTGTCGCTCATCTACCTGGTGGCGACGACGTTCCGCTTCCCGCTGGCGGAGAAACAGGCCATCCTCGAGGCTGACAACGTTGACGACAAGTTTCTGAAGCTTCTGTCCGTTCTGAACCGGGAGCTTGAGCTTCTGGAGCTCGGCGGGAAGATTCAGTCGCAAGTTCACGATGAAATGACGAAGTCGCAAAGGGATTATTACCTGCGGGAACAGCTCAAGGCGATTCGGCAGGAGCTGGGCGAAACGGAAGAGGCGCCGGAGGATATTGCGGATCTGGCGGAGAAGGTCAAGAAGTTGAAGGCGGTGGCGGAGGTCAAAAAGCAGGCGCAAAAGGAGCTGGAACGGCTGAAGCGAATCCCTTCGGTTTCTCCGGAATGGCAGGTGATAATAACGTATCTGGGGTGGCTTACGGACGTGCCCTGGAGCAAGAGCACGAGAGATAACCTGGACCTCGCGAGGGCTCAGAAGATACTCGATGGCGACCATTACGACCTCGAGAAAGTGAAGGAGAGGATTATCGAGTACCTGGCGGTTCGGAAGTTGAAGAAGGAGATGAAGGGGCCGATTATGTGTTTCATTGGTCCACCGGGAGTGGGGAAGACATCGCTCGGTCAATCCATCGCCCGCGCTCTCGGCAGAGAGTTCGTTCGGATATCGCTGGGAGGTGTGCGAGACGAGGCGGAAATCAGGGGTCACCGCCGGACTTACGTTGGGGCTCTTCCGGGGAGAATCATCCAGGGGATAACCAGGGCGGGGAGCAACAATCCCGTGTTTATGATGGACGAGATTGACAAAGTGGGGGCGGATTTTCGGGGCGATCCCTCCTCGGCACTGTTGGAGGTTCTGGACCCGGAGCAAAACATATCGTTTCGCGACCACTATCTGGACGTTCCGTTCGACCTGTCGAAGGTGATGTTTATCACGACGGCAAATGTCGCTCAGACGATACATCCGGCTCTTCGGGATAGGATGGAGACGATTAAGCTTCCCGGATATGCGGTGGAGGAAAAGCTGGAGATCGCGAAGAAGTACCTGATTCCGAGGCAGATAAAGGAGAACGGTTTATCGAAACGCCACATTACTTTTGAAGACTCGGCGATTATCAAGATCACGCAATGCTATACCAGAGAAGCGGGAGTTCGGAATCTGGAAAGGCGAATAGCCAAGGTCTGCCGGAAAGTCGCGCGGGCGGTGGCTCTCGGGGAAAAGGCGCCGGAGACTATCAAAGCTCGAGACCTCAAAAAGTTCCTGGGGCCGGAGACCGTTTTCCCGGAGGAAGCAAGGCGAACTTCCATTCCGGGGGTGGCGACGGGATTGGCGTGGACGGCGGCGGGCGGGGACGTGCTTTTCGTGGAGGCGATTAGAATGCCTGGGAGAAGGACGGTGACTTTGACGGGGCAGCTCGGCGATGTGATGCAGGAATCGGCGAAGGCCGCTCTTTCATATATCAGGTCCAGGGCGGGGAAGTTTGGAATTGACCCAGGGTTCTTCGACAAGTGCGACCTCCACATCCATGTTCCCGCGGGCGCCATCCCAAAGGATGGGCCGTCAGCGGGGGTAACTATCGCCGCGGCGCTCGTTTCTATACTCACCGAAAGACCGGTCAACAAAGATGTGGCCATGAGCGGGGAAATCACGCTATCGGGGTCCGTTCTCCCTGTGGGCGGCGTCAAGGAAAAGGTGCTGGCGGCAAGCCGGGCCGGCATCAAGAGGGTTATCCTCCCCGCAAAAAACAAAAGGGACATCGAGGAAATCCCGAAACATCAGGTCAAAGGATTGAAGTTCGCTTACGTCGAGACGATAGATGAGGTCCTGGACCTTGCCCTGACCGATAAGCGGAAGCAACCCAGGGGCGGTGCAGCGCGAAAGGGCAACAAAGTGTAGAAGCGGCGGCAAAAGAGCAAAGGCAATTAGAAACTGAGAGTTAGGACCGACGAGGGGATGGAAAATGAAAATCGGGACAATTCTGGACCAGATTGACCTTGGAAGCATAGCCCTGCCCAAGTTTCAGCGGGGCTTTGTTTGGAACAGAGACCAGGTGCGAAGTCTTATGCACTCCTTGTACCGCAAACATCCAATTGGCAGCCTTCTTGTCTGGGTGACCAAGACCGAAACGGCCTCGGCTAAAGGTCACGCAGGGTTGTCGCCGGGGTTTGTGAAGTTGCTGCTTGATGGCCAGCAAAGGATGACGGCGCTATACGGGATCATTCGCGGCAAGGCACCGCAGTTCTTCGATGGTAATCTACGCGCTTTCACGGGGCTGTACTTCAATCTTGAGGACGAGCGCTTTGAGTTCTACGCCCCGACGAAAATGAAAGATAAGCCCCTCTGGATCAATGTGACCGAGCTAATGAATGCGGGCGTCGGGAAGTTCATCATGCGATTCTTGGGCAATCCCGAGCTGGAAGCGGAGCTGGAAACGAACACCATGCGTTTAACAGCGATCCACAATATCAAGGACATTGATCTTCACGTTGAGGAGGTCACGGGACAGGACAAGACCGTTGACGTGGTTGTGGACATATTCAACCAGGTTAACAGCGGCGGGACAAAGCTGTCGAAGGGCGATCTGGCGCTGGCCAGGATTTGCGCAATGTGGCCGGAAGCCCGAGAGGAAATGAAAGCTCGGCTGGATAAATGGGCCAAAAAAGGGTTCAATTTCAAGCTGGAATGGCTGCTCCGCTGTGTCAACACCATCGTGACGGGTGAAGCGCTCTTCTCTGCCCTAAAGGACGTACAAACCGAGACATTCCGAAAAGGATTGAATCAGGCCGAGAAGGCGGCGGACAAACTCCTCAACTTGGTGTCCTCGCGGCTGGGCCTGGATCATGACAGGGTTGTGGGCGGTCGGTATGCTTTCCCTTTGATGGCCCGCTATTTAACTCAGCGTGGCGGGCATTTGACGGACTACAAAGAGAGGGACGCGCTTCTATACTGGTATGTCCATTCTTTTCTCTGGGGACGGTACACCGGCTCCACCGAGAGCGTGCTCAACCAGGACCTAGCCGTGATTGAAAAAAGCGAAGCGCCCACCGATGGGCTTATCCAGCAGCTCCGCCAGGTCCGTGGCGATCTGCAACTGAAGCCGGAGGATTTCGTGGGCTGGAGTCGTGGAGCACGCTTCTATCCCCTTCTCTATATGCTAACGCGAGTGTACAAGGCGAAAGACTGGGACACCGGGGTGGAACTCTCGACCAAGTTCAGCCGATTGCACGTTCATCACATCTTCCCAAGGAGTGTCCTTTACAAGCACGAGTATTCCAAAAGGCAGGTCAACGCCATTGCCAACTTCACTTTCCTGACCGAAGAAACAAACCTTCGCGTCTCGAACCGTTTCCCCGAACAGTACCTTGAGGAGTTTGTCCAGAAGCAGCCCGGTGCTGTGGAGTCCCACTGGATACCGATGGACAGGAAGCTATGGCAAATCGAGAACTACCTTGATTTCCTGGCGGTCAGGAGGAAACTGTTGGCGAAAGCTGCTAACGATTTCCTCGAGACCTTGTTTGCCGGCGCTATACCTGAGAGGGAAATCCCGCCGGGTGGCATAGCGAGCGAGGAGGAAGGACAACTTTTGAGGGAGTGCAACGAATGGATTGTTAGCCAAGGGCTCCCCCTTGGTGAGATCGAATACCAGCTTGCTGATCCTCAGAGTGCCGAGCAGCTTGCAGTCCTCGACCTCGCCTGGCCGAATGGACTGCAGGAGGGTTACAGTCATCCCGTTGCTTTGCTGATCAACGAAAGCAGCGAGACGTTTGATGCGGCCAACCGGGCTGGGTATCGGTATTTCACGGACATTGATGCGTTCCGGAAGTATGTCGAGCGTGAGATTCTCGCACTGGAAGAGGCGGGCGACTGAACTTAGGGGGAACAGTGATCAAGTCCCCAGACGAGCACAAGCAGGGCGAACGCCCTTTTATTGAGCAACTCAAGTCAATGGGCTGAGAGCATGTCGAAGGCGACATCGGCGTGCGCTACATGAGCGAAACGCATAACTTTGATAAAAGATAGCATGGAGGATAAGGATGGAGTGGGTACGCGAATTTGGCTCGCGGTGCTTCGAGCAACACGAGCAGGCGAAGCGACCAGAAATGACGGGCGGGACTGGAGTTAGCGGTGAGGATAACGTACTACCGACAAAACGCTTTCAAGGTCGAATCGGCGGGGAAGCAGATTCTGATTGACCCGGGGAGGAGCCTCTCTTCTTTCAGGTCGCTGATTCCGAAAAAGGAGTGGAAGGGCACTGACATCATTCTGGTGACTCATGGACACCCGGACCACTTCGGGCTTGTGCCGACGATTGCTTCTCGGTTTTCGTGCGAGGTGGTGTGCGGCGCCGGTCTGAAGGCGACGATGAAAAGAAGGGGGATTGCAAAAGTTCACTTCCTCGCGCCGGGGGAGAAAATCGAGGTGCAGGGACTGGAGGTTCTCGGCATTTCCGTAATCCACGGTCCGGGAAAAGAGAACAACCTCCGCGATGCCGGAGAGAATCCGAAAGGTAGCATCGGGTTTTCGGTGCGAATCGAGAAAAGAAACGTTGTGAACCTCGGCGATACAATTTTCCTGAAAGAGTGGAAGGATGTTGAGGCGGACATTCTTATGCTGCCGATAGGGGGATATTTTACGATGAATCGCAAGGATGCGGCGATGGCCGCGAGGCTGATTAAGCCGGGGATGGTCATCCCCATGCACTTTCACTGGAAAATCGGCCCGTATGTGCACCCTGCGAGTGTGAAGAAGTTCGCCGAGGAGATGGCCGCAGAGGGAATCAGGTGCGCGGTTCTGCGGCGAGGTGAGAGCATTGAGGTATGATTTCTTCTTCGCCTCTGCGATGAGGATAGCAGAGTATGAAATGTTGCGGCTCTATTTGGGTGGCGGAATCTGGATGAATCCTTTGATCGAGAAGCCCCGCCTCGGCGGGGCTAAAGCCGGCTCCCGAGGGATGGCCCATTATACCCGATACCACCGACTAAAGCCGGTGGCTAAGTACATCGATTCGAAAATACGGTGACGTATAATGGTGCTGCGAAAGGAGCTATTTTGACGGGATAACAGGATAGACAGGATAGTTCCAGGCACGTGCGCCATCCAGTAAATCACAGGCCGAGGGCCGCTGGGTGAAAGATCACGAAGGCCAAGCGATTGACGCAGAAGTTGTTGGAGACCTTGCGGCCCGGTCATGGCTGAGGCGAAACAGGTTGGGTCATCGTCGAGCCCCGCGTGCCGCGGTGTCGAGCGGGTTGTTGTGGCGGCTCAGGAGATACAACTCGCTAAGAATGTCGTCGCCACCGGCAAGCCAGTATGTCAGCGGGAAGTTGAGGTAAAGCGAAAGCTCAAGAACGCTTCGCGAGGATAAGCCCCGCGGAACGCGGGGTTATCCTGTCAGAGGAAGAATACGTCGCCGAATTTATGAATGGGAGCACTAAGGTTGGCGCCGGCCAAAGCCCGGCTAAAATGCTATCCTCCTGTCCTTAATTGTGCGATAGAGATGGAGACTCGACGTAGGGAGGGCGTGAATGCCGCCTGCGAGAGGGACGAAAGAAGGTGTCATGGCATGCCATCGAAAGGCAGCCGGACCCGTATGAAACGCAGAGACGCAAAGGCGCGAAGGACAGCCGTGCCAGCTTTTTGCTCGGGGCGGCCCAATAGGGGGGAGATATGATCAGAGATGCCATTAGAAAGGTTGTGCGGGCTGAGGACTTAACGCAGGAAGAGGCGGCTGCGGTGATGACGGAAATCATGAATGGAGAAGCGATGCCCGCCCAGATCGGATGTTTCCTGACAGCCCTGCGGCTCAAGGGAGAAACGATTGAGGAAATTACCGGCTTCGCGCAGGTGATGCGAGATAAAGCGACCAGGATCAAATGCAGCCGAGAGGACGTTGTGGACACGTGTGGAACCGGCGGGGACAGCTTGTTCACGTTCAACATCTCGACGTGTGCGGCGTTCGTTGCTGCGGGGGCGGGGGTGGCTATTGCGAAGCACGGCAATCGCTCCGTTTCCAGCGGTTGCGGCAGCGCCGACGTCTTGAAGGAACTGGGCGTGAACGTGGAGGCTGAGCCAGCGGTCATCGAAAGCTGCATAGAGAAGGTCGGGATAGGTTTTCTTTTCGCCCCCAAGCTGCACCTGGCAATGAAGCACGCCATCGGGCCTCGCAGGGAGATAGGGATAAGGACGGTGTTCAATATCCTCGGTCCTCTGACAAACCCGGCAGGCGCGAAGCGGCAGCTCCTCGGAGTTTACGACGGGGCGCTGACGGAAACGATTGCGGAAGTTCTCGACAACCTGGGAAGCGAACGCGTGTTTGTCGTCCACGGAGAGGACGGCCTCGACGAAATCTCCACGACGGGACCAACCCACGTGGCCGAGCTGAATGAGTCGCAGGTTAGAACGTACAGCGTCCATCCGGAGGACTTCGGGCTGGCGGTAAGCTCGATGGATGACCTGAAGGGCGGCGATGCGGCGACAAACGCGGCCATCCTGAGAGAAGTGCTCAGCGGGCAAAAAGGCTCGAAGAGAGACATCGTGTTGCTAAATTCTGCCGCGGTGATTGTGGCCGGGGGAAGGGCGAATGACCTGAAGGAAGGACTGGACGTTGCCGAGGAGTCCATTGACTCCGGGCTCGCCATGCAGAAACTCAATCAACTAATCGAAGTGAGCAATTCCGGATGACCTCCGCGGCGCCTGTCGGGCGCAGGCGAGCAGAGAGCGCCGGGTGACATCATGATTCTCGATGAGATTGTCGAAAACAAGAAGAAAGAGGTTGAGAGGCGGAAAAGGGAACTTCCGGAAGCAGCCCTCGTGAAGATGCTGGAGGAACGAACCCGTTTCGCGGATTTTCGAGCCGCGATTTCCGGCGATAAAGATAGGCTGAAGTTGATATGCGAGATCAAAAAGGCTTCTCCTTCGGCAGGTGTGATGAAGGACGATTTTGACCCTGTTGGCATTGCGCGTGCATACGAGGCAGGGGGAGCGGACGCGCTTTCCGTTCTTACGGAGGAGAAGTATTTTTTGGGTCGGCTGGAGCACATTTCGGCGATAAGGGACGCCGGTATAGCACTCCCCATCTTGAGGAAGGATTTTACGTGCGATCTTTACCAGGTGGTTGAGGCGGCGGCTTTCGGTGCGGATGCGGTGCTTCTGATTGTGGGGGTGATGTCACCGGCGGAGACTCGCAATGCCTTGCTGGCGTGCAAGGATTACAACCTCGCGACGGTGGTGGAGGTTCATACGGAAGAGCAGCTCAGGGAAGCGATTGATATTGGCGCGGCGATAATCCAGATAAACAATAGAGACCTTCGCAGTTTCAGGGTGGATCTCGGCACAACCGAAAGGCTTGCCCCTCTTGTTCCGAAAGGGACGATTGTCATAAGCGCCAGCGGCGTAAAGACGCCTGAGAATGTGCGGTTCCTCAGGACGCTCGGCGTAAACGCTGCGCTCATCGGCGAGTCACTCATGCGCCATCCTGACCCTGCGGGGTTCCTCAAGGAACTTGCCGGTGCTTTGCGCTCTTGGCGTCTTGGCGAGAAGTGAAGGGGGGGCGTACATCTCGCAAAGGCGCAAAGACCGCTAAGAAAAAAGCCGTCTCTGTTTGCGCCTCTGGCGTCTTGGCGAGAGAAAATGCGCGACAAGAGACCTCTCGCAAAGGCGGGAAGCTCGCTAAGAAGAAAGTCGTCTCCACGATAACGCGGTGGGAAAATGGAACGCTTCATCAAGATTTGCGGGATAACAAATCGTGAGGATGCCCTGTGGGCGGCGAAATGCGGCGCCACAGCGGTCGGATTTATATTTGCCAAAGAGAGTCCGAGGCGAATCGGATTGGAGGCGGCGAAGAAAATCGTCTCAGCTTTGCCCCGCCGAGACAGGGTGCAGAGAATCGGCGTGTTCGTGAACGAGCGAGTCGAGATTGTCAACGAGTGTATTCGCGAGTTGGGTTTGGCTTACGCCCAGCTTCACGGGGAGGAGCCGCCCGATTATTGTAGAAGGGTGGAGGGAAAGGTTATAAAAGCCATCCGGGTCGCCGATCATCCTGACCCTGAAAATCAGACAGAGAAGATGCTTGGCGTCTTGGCGTCTTGGCGAGAAAAGACGGGAGAGGCAACCTCTCGCAAAGACGCAAAGGCGCAAAGGGTGAGCGACGCAATGAGGCAGTACACGGTGAGCGCGTTTCTCCTCGACACATTCTCACCGGAGAAGCGAGGCGGCACGGGAGAGACGTTCAACTGGTCTCTGGCGGTAGAAGCGAAGGAGCGCGGCGTGCCCATTATCTTGTCGGGAGGGCTAAATCCCGAAAATGTCGTCGCGGCGATAGAAACCGTCGCCCCCGCCGGCGTGGATGCGAGCAGCGGGGTGGAGATTTCGCCGGGAAAGAAGCACCAAGAAAAGGTGAGGAGTTTTGTGGAGAGGGCTACAAGGGCGTTTGAAAGGCTCGCGGCCGCTCAAGGAGGCCGCAAGACGGAGAAAGCATTTTGAAAGTATGGCCTCAGTCTCTGGCGGATACCGCGCCAAGGCGGGGGAGAGAACAAGGGAAAAGGAGGGTAACGCAAAGGCGCAGAGTCGCAGAGAGAAGCATGAGAAGGACTCCGTAGTCGCCTGCCGTGGCATAGGCATCTTGCCCATGATTCCAACGGGAGTTCAGTGTTGCTATCTATGTAACGCCGCCCCGCCATGGCGGGGCAGTCCTGAGGGCGTCTCGCCCTCGGCGGGGGCAGGATGCCCTCCCGCGGAACGCGGGACAAGATGCCGGCGGTACAATGGCACCTTGGCGTGGTCTGCGGACTGTGCGGTTCCAACCTCAGCGGCCCGTAACTGAGGCATTACCTTTGAAAGGCGTGTTGAAAGGGGAAGTGGAAGCAAAATATATGAAAAAAATGCCCGACAAGACAGGACATTTTGGAATCTACGGCGGGAAGTACGTTCCGGAAGTGTTGATGGCGGCCCTCGCCGAGCTGGAGGAGTCGTATCTGAGGGCGAAAAGGGATGCCGGCTTTCAGAGGGAGCTGAGGTATTACCTGAAGGAGTATGCGGGACGGCCGACGCCTCTCTATTTTGCAGAAAGGCTGACTGAAAAGTGGAAGGGCGCGAAGGTGTATCTCAAACGGGAGGACCTCTGCCACACCGGGGCGCATAAAATCAACAACACCATGGGGCAGGTTCTCCTCGCCAAGAAGATGGGAAAGAAGCGCGTCATCGCCGAGACAGGCGCCGGACAGCACGGCGTCGCCGCGGCCACCGCAGCAGCGCTGTTCGGTTTGTCGTGCGAAGTTTACATGGGCACCGAGGATATGGAGAGGCAGGCTCTGAATGTTTTCCGGATGAAGCTTCTCGGGTCGAAGGTGACGCCGGTGGACGCCGGAAGCCGGACGCTCAAAGACGCCATAAACGAGGCGATGAGGGATTGGGCGACCAACGTCAGGAGCACCGCGTACATTCTGGGGTCAGTTCTCGGACCGCACCCATACCCGATGATGGTCCGCGATTTCCAGAGGGTCATCGGAAAAGAGGCTCGCCGCCAGATTCTTCGTAAGGAGGGGCGGCTGCCCGACCTGCTTCTGGCGTGCGTCGGCGGAGGGAGCAATTCCATCGGGCTTTTCTACGATTTCCTGGGCGACGAAGGCGTGAGGATGCTCGGTGTTGAAGCGGGGGGATTGGGAATCGAGACCGGAAAGCATGCGGCAAGGTTCGCCACGGGGAACTTAGGCGTTCTTCATGGAACATACACGCAAGTTCTTCAGGATGAAGATGGACAAATCCTTCCCACGCATTCGGTTTCGGCGGGACTGGATTACCCGAGTATCGGGCCGGAGCACAGCCGACTTCGCGAGCTGGGAAGGGTGAGCTACGCCAGTGTTACGGACGAGGAGGCCCTGGAGGCGTTTCAGAGACTTGCGGAGCTGGAAGGGATTATCCCCGCTCTCGAGAGCGCGCACGCTGTGGCGTATGCGATGAAAGCAGTTCCGAAAATGAAGAAAAGCCAGACCGTTATCATTTGCATGTCAGGCCGCGGGGATAAAGATGTACAGCATGCGCTGAAGTTTATCCCGCCCCGGCGGGATTCCGGCACGCAGCCGGAGAAAGCATAGATTATGAACCGAATTGAGCGAACGTTCACAGCGTTGAGATCGGGCGGCAGAAAGGGATTCATCGCCTACATTTGCGCGGGGGATCCGAGCCTGAGCCGCACAAAGCAGTTGGTGTTGGAGTTTGAAAAGGTCGGCGTGGATATTGTGGAGTTGGGCGTGCCTTTTTCTGACCCTATTGCCGACGGGCTTGTCATCCAGAGGGCGGCGGAAAGGGCGCTCCGCAAGGGAGTTTCTCTCGCGGACGTCATATCGTTAGTGAGAGACATCAGAAAGAAGAGCGAGATGCCCATCGTGCTGTTCACCTACGTCAACCCGGTGCTGAAATATGCCCTCGAGAGTTTCTGTGGGGACCTGGCAGATGCTGGCGGGGACGGGGCGTTAGTGCTCGATTATCCGCCGGAGGAGGCGGTCTTGTACAAGGAGCTGATGGACAGCTACGGGCTTGCCACTGTCGGGCTTATCGCGCCCACGACTCCTGCGGGACGCCTGAGGTCAATCATCAATTTCTGTTCGGGCTTCGTTTATTACGTCTCAAGCACCGGGGTGACCGGAATGCGAGAGCGCGTCGAGAGGGGCGTGTCCCCGATGGTCAAGAAGATAAAATCGCTGACGAGGAAACCGGTGGCGGTCGGTTTCGGAATATCCAATCCGCAGCAGGCGAAAGCGGTGGCGAAGGCAGCGGACGCAGTGGTCGTGGGCAGCGCAATTGTGCGGAAAATTGAGCAGTTCGGCAAGGCGAAGGAGATGGTCTCGGAGGTCGGCGACTTCGCCGGAAAGTTGGCGGGGGCGGTCAAGGGCGTTGGCGGATCGGGTTTGGGGTCTGGGGTACGGAAGTCCGCAACCACATAGAGGAGATGCTTAGCGTCTTGGCGAGAGAAACCGCAGAGGTGAGACCTGTCGCAAAGCCGCGAAGGCGCAAAGATGAATGAGTGATTCAGGAGGAAGATAAGTGATTCATGCCGCAGTATTGGCTGGGGGCAGAGGCCAAAGACTCTGGCCGAAAAGCAGAAAGAATCTGCCCAAGCATCTTTTGCCGCTGCTCGGCGATAAGACGATGTTACAGGAGACCGTCGCAAGGCTCGAGGGCGTCGTACCCGACAACAATATCTACATCGTCACTGAAGAAGGACAGGAGAAAATCATTGCCGAGCAACTTCCTCATATCCCGGGGTCGAACATCCTCGTCGAACCGGAGGGAAGAAACACAGCAGCTTCAATCGGTCTGGCGGCTGTTTACATGGAAAAGCGGGACGCGGATGGCATCATGATCTCTCTTCATTCCGACAATTGGGTCGGGGACGTGGAAACTTTTCGCAGAATCCTGAGAGACTCCTGCGCGGTAGCGGAGCGAACCGGAGGACTCGGCACGGTCGGCATAACGCCGTCTTACCCGGCGACGGGGTTCGGATACATTCATACAGGAAGGGAGTTAGATGTTGACCTGCCCACGACTTTCTGGGAAAGTCGTAGGTTCGTCGAGAAGCCGGACAGGAGGACTGCCGAAAAATATGTCGCCAGCGAGGAATACTTCTGGAACGGCGGGATGTTCATCTGGAGGATTTCAGCAATCCTCGATGCGATACGGCGGCACATGCCGGAGCTTTATGAAGGTTGCCTCGCGATAAGGGAAGCCCTCGGCAGCGATTCGGAGAAGAAAGAAGTTGCGAGGGTCTATAACGGGCTTGAGAAAGTTCCCATTGACCGAGGAGTTATGGAGAAAGCGCACAGCATCTTCGTGGCGAAGGGAGATTTTCCGTGGGATGACGTGGGGACGTGGGCTGCGATAGAGAATCATTTCCCCGCCGATGCAAAGGGGAACGTTGTCATCGGCGAGTTCGAGGAGGTGGATAGCGAAAACTGCATCATTGTGGGGGATAAGAGCCTGATAACGACGGTGGGCGTGTCAAACCTCATTGTGGTGAAAACGAAGGATGCGCTTCTGGTCTGCGGCAAGGAGCGCGCGGAGGAGGTTAGAGACCTGGTCGCCAAGCTGGCGGATTCTGAGAAGTTCAGGAAATACCTGTGAAGCAGAAAAGAATTATCGGCGTGGACCTCGGGGAAAAGAACGTTGGCGTGGCTGTCAGCGACGAGCTCGGTATCACAGCTCAGGGATTGACGTGCCTGAGAAGAGCAGACGAGGCGAAGTTTCTCGAGGATTTGTGTCGGCTGGTGAGGGAAAAGGGGGCGGAGCTGGTGGTGCTGGGTCTGCCGAGGAACATGAGCGGGGAAATGGGGCCGAAGGCTCGCGAGGCGGTGGCGTTCGCGGAGAAGCTCAGAGAAGCTGGGCACATCGAAGTCTCCTTATGGGATGAAAGGCTCACTACGGTGCAGGCGGAGAGGTCCATGCTGGAGGGAGACCTCAGCCGAGAGAAAAGAAAAAGAAGGCGTGACATCATCGCCGCTCAACTGATCCTGCAATCGTTCCTGGACTCTCGTCGGAGGCCCGAACCCTCCGAGGAGAAGGCCGACTCGCCCGGAGGGTAGCGAGCGAGACGAGGGCTGAATTGCGGATTGCGGATTGCGGAAGCCGACAGGCGGAGGTCAACAACCGGACTAGTCTCCCGGGTCGGCGGAGCTGATTACAATCGAACCTAGCCACCGGCTTCAGTCGGTGGTATGCGAAAGGGTACACGAATGAGATTCTCAGGCGAGCCTGAGGGGGAACCGGTCACAAAGGTAGGGACGTTGGAGAACGGACTGCGGGTAGTGACGAGCCACATGCCGAGGATGCACTCGGTGGCTATTGGGGTTTGGGTGGGGTGTGGACTTCGGTACGAGCCGAAACGCCTCAACGGCATATCCCATTTCGTGGAGCATCTGGTTTTCAAGGGAACGAAGAACAGAAGCGACCGGGAAATCTCGCAATCCATCGAAGGCGTGGGAGGGGTTCTGAACGCATCCACGGGGGAGGAATTGACGTTCTTTTTCTCGCAGGTGCCTCGTGAGAAGTTCGCATTGGCGCTCGAAGTGCTTTTGGACATCACCGTCAACCCGCTGTTCAAAGAGGACTATCTCGAAAAACAGCGGAGCATCGTTCTGGAAGAAATCCACATGTACGAGGACAGGCCTTCGAGTGTTGTGCAGGATGTGCTCAACGAGGTTATGTGGGGAAGCCATGCCCTGGGAAGGCGAATTCTGGGAACGGAAGAGAGCGTGCGGCGAATCACACGGAGTGAAATCCGGGAGTACCACGAGAGGATGTACCGGCCGGGGAATTGCGTTGTATCTGTCGCAGGGGCGTCCGCACATGACAAGGTCATCGCCGAGGTTCGCAAGAACACCCGCAACATGACCCCTGGGAGGAGGCGGAGATTGGTCAAGGTGAGCGACGCGGTGAAGGGCGCGAGGGTCCTCACCAAGCATAAGAAAACCGAACAAAGCCACTTTTGCCTGGGGGTGAGGGCGTTCGACCGCGAACACCCGGACAGGTTCGGGCTAAAGCTCATCAGCACGCTGTTGGGCGAGAATATGAGCTCAAGGCTGTTCCGGGAAGTGCGGGAGAAGCGGGGGCTGGCTTATTCGATCCACACTGACATTGACCGCTACGTTGACACCGGCGCCTTCGTAGTCTCTGCGGGAGTGATCCTCGACCGAGCGAAGGAGGCGGTCATCACGGTGCTACGGGAACTGAGGAGGTTGAAGGCAAAAGCGGTCCCGAAAGCGGAGCTCCGCAGAGCTAAGGAGTATGTGCTGGGTCAAATCAAGATGGGGTTGGACCGGGTCATAAGCCAAATGGTTTGGTCAGGCGAGAACCTCCTTTTGTCCCGCAAGGTGATGAGTCCCACGGAGATAATCAGCAGATTTCAGGCGGTTACGCGCGAGGATATCCGGAGGATCGCCAACGATATCTTCGTAGAGGATCAGCTCAACCTGGCTCTGGTTGGGCCGAGCTTTGAGGCAAAAGAGGCGGTGAAGTGGCTGAAGGTTTAAAGGTCAAGATTGCGCCCTCAATCCTCGCTGCTGACTTCGGCAAGCTCGGATTCGAAGCGAAACGTGCAGAAGACGCCGGAGCGGACCTGCTGCACGTGGACGTGATGGACGGGCATTTCGTTCCGAATCTGACCATCGGTCCCGACGTCGTGCGGGCCATCCGAAAGTGGACATCGCTGTCATTAAACGTGCACCTGATGATAGAGAACCCCGAGCGTTTCTTCCGCAGCTTTTCGGAAGCGGGCGCCGACAGCGTCGTCTTTCATGTGGAGGCGGCTGAGGACGTTTCACGAGCGATAAAGGCGTTGCGACGACTGGGGATGGGATGTGGGCTTTCTCTCAATCCTGAGACGCCGGTGGAGGCGGTTCTCGACTACCTGGAGGATATTGACCTGCTGTTGGTGATGACGGTCCACCCCGGTTTTGGAGGACAGGAGTTCATACCGGAGTCGCTGGGGAGAATCAAAAGGGCACGTGAAGAAGCACGAGCGAGAAATCCCAGCCTCGATATCGAGGTGGATGGCGGCATCAACCGGGAGACCGCAAGGATGGTTGTCGCAGCGGGGGCGAACGTGCTGGTCGCAGGGACAGCTCTTTTCAGAAGCGAAAACATGGCCGAAGCGATAGGGATACTGAGAGGATGACGGAGATTAAGTTCGGCACCGACGGGTGGCGAGGCGTGGTGGGGGAGGATTTCACGCTGGACAACGTGAAGGTCGTCGCCCAGGCGATTGCCGACTACGTCAATTCCACCGGCGATTCGAAGAAAGGGCTTGTGGTCGGGTACGATGCGCGCTCTCTCTCGCCGGAATCGGCCGCGGCCATTGCGGAAGTGTTGGCCGGAAACGATATTGGCGTGCTGCTCAGCAAGAACATTGTGCCGACGCCGACGCTGGTTTATGCGATAAAGCATCGCTCTCTTGGAGGGGGGGTGATGGTCACCGCCAGCCATAATCCGCCTCGCTTCAATGGTATCAAGTTCAAGCCGTTCTATGCGGGCTCCGCCGACGAGGAAATCACGCGGGCAATCGAGAAGCGTCTCTGGCGTGAGCCGCCGAGAGTCATCCCCATGGAGGAAGCTAAACGGAAAGGTCTGGTGCAATTGGTGGACCTGTGGGCTTCGTACGAGGTAAACCTGAAGTCCTATGTTGACATGGGCGTCCTCAAAGACGCGGGCCTGAAGGCGGTCGCCGATCCGATGCACGGGTGTCAGGGAAGACTCTTGGAGCGAATCCTGTCGGCAACCTCGTGCACGGTAAGGACTGTTCACGCCGAGCCTGATTCGTCGTTTGGCGGCTTATCGCCTGAGCCGATTCCGCCGCACTTGAAGGAGCTTCAGCAGGCGGTGGTGGACGGGGAGGCGGACGCCGGCCTGGCGGCGGACGCGGATGGCGACAGAGTTGGCGCAGTGGACTCGAGGGGAGAGTTCGTGACGCCGCACCAGATTATCGCTATGCTGCTATTGCATTTCCACAAAAGGAGGGCGTGGAGCGGAACAGTGGTCAAGACCATCACCACCAGCACCCTCATCGAGAAAATTGCCGATGACCTCGGCCTCCCCTGGAAAGAGACGCCGGTTGGCTTCAAGCACATCTGCCAGATTATGAGAAACGAGGACGTCCTCATAGGCGGGGAGGAGAGCGGCGGAATTAGCTACAAGAACTATTTCCCGGAGCGGGACGGGGCACTTTCCGGCCTTCTTCTTCTGGAGCTAATGGCAACCGAAGGCAGGAAACTCGAAGAAATCGTGGCGGAGATTGACGCCGCGTACGGCAGTTTTCGATACCGCAGAAAGGACATCCATCTGCCGCAGGAAAAGAAGAAAGAACTTTTCGACGGTTTGAAAAACAATCCCCCGGGGCGTATAGACGAGAAAAAGGTTGTGCGAGTGAAAGCGTACGACGGGGTGAAAATGATACTCGAAAACGACGACTGGTTGATGCTGAGAGCGTCGGGGACGGAGCCGATTGTTCGCATTTACGCCGAAGCCAAGAGCTTCGAGGAAGTGGACAAGCTTTTGGCGATAGGCAATTCCATCGCCCACCGGGTAGAATAATCGGATTGCTGATTTCGCGTTTTCGGCTTCCGGAATCCGCAATCTGAAATCCGCAATCGAGATCATGGACAGGTCAAGGATAAGAAACTTCTGCATCATCGCTCACATTGACCACGGGAAGTCAACGCTTGCCGACAGGCTTCTTGAGCTAACCCATACCATCAGCCAAAGGCAAATGCGAGAGCAGGTCCTCGACGATATGGACCTGGAGAGGGAACGGGGAATCACTATCAAATCCCATCCGGTGAGGCTCATCTACCACAGCGCCGCCGGCGAAGAGTACGTGCTGAACCTCATAGACACGCCGGGACATGTGGACTTCACCTATGAGGTATCGCGCAGTCTGGCGGCGTGCGAGGGAGCGCTTTTGGTGATTGACGCGAGTCAGGGAGTGCAGGCACAGACCATCGGAAACCTTCATCTCGCGGACGAATGGGGCGTCAAGCTGATTCCCGTCATCAACAAGATTGATCTGCCGAGCGCGGATATTCCTCTCGTGACGCGGCAGGTGGATGAGATCGCTCACCTCTCGAAGGAGGACATTATTCTCATCAGTGCCAAGTACGGCACCGGCGTGGAAAAGGTGCTGGAGGCCATTGTGGAGAAGATTCCGCCGCCAGGTGGCATCCCGCCTTTGGCGGGACCCGTGAAGAATCATGGGCAAGATGCCCATGCCACGCCAGAGCTCAAGGCGCTCATATTCGACTCGGTGTTCAACAGCTTTCGCGGGGTGATTGTCTATACGAGAGTTTTCAGCGGGGAAATTCGCCCCGGAATGGGCATCACCATGATGAGCACCGGCAAGAGCTTCGAGGTGGCGGAGGTCGGCTTTTTATCCCCTCGGATGCGTTCGGCGAACTCTCTCGGCGGGGGAGAGGTCGGTTACGTCATAGCGAATATAAAGGACGCCGGCAATGTGCGCATCGGCGATACGATAACCTCTCGCTCGAAGCCGGCGAAGCTGCCGCTGAAAGGATACAAGCAGATGCGGCCGATGGTCTTCAGCGGTCTTTACCCGTTGGACGCGTCGGATTATGACTCGCTGAAGGAAGCTCTGCAAAGGCTGCGGCTCAACGACGCGTCGTTTGTATATGAGGCGGAATCGTCGGTTGCGCTCGGCTACGGATTCCGATGCGGGTTTCTCGGGCTGCTGCATCTCGAGGTGATTTTTCAGAGGATCGAGAGGGAATTCGATATTTCCACGATTTCGACGAAGCCGAGCGTCAGCTATTCCCTGCGGATGACCAACGGAGAGGTACGGACTATTGATAACCCGACTCGCTTCCCGAATCCGTCGGAGATCGAGGCCGTGGAGGAGCCCTACGTTCTCGTGTACATCATCGTGCCCAACGAATACATCGGGGCAATAATGCAGTTGGCGCTCGAGAAGCGGGGCGAGTGCGTCGGCACCGATTCCATTGACCCCACGCGAGTGATGCTGAAATTCGAGCTCCCCCTCAACGAGATTATCGTGGACCTTTACGACAGGCTGAAGTCTCTGACAAGGGGCTATGGCTCGCTCGACTACGAATTCATCGGGCATCGAAAAGCGCAGATGGTGAAGCTGGACATTCTGGTGAATCGCGAGCCGGTGGATGCCTTCTCCAGCATCGTCCATGCCTCCAAAGCGGAAAGCAAGGGACGGGCAATCGTTAAGCAACTGAAGGAGTCCATCCCTCGGCAGCTTTTTTCCGTGCCCATTCAGGCGGCTGTCGGCAGCCGCATCATCGCCCGCGAGACTATCAAGGCGATGAAGAAAGACGTCACCGCCAAGTGCTACGGCGGCGACATCACCCGCAAGAGGAAGCTCTGGGAGAAGCAGAAGGAGGGGAAGAAAAAGTTGAAAGAAGTGGGCAGAGTTCGCATCCCCCAGAGCGTCTTCATAGATGTCTTGAAAGCCGGGGCGTGAACAACGGCGGTGAATGTTGTGTTCCTGTGAAAGGAAAACCGGGAGTGGGTTGGGCTTCGTCCTGTTATGCGCTACGGAAGTTGGCAGCCTGGGGGCTGATGCTAATTTTCTTCCTCCCCGGTCGTGTTTTCTCGGCGGCAATCAGTATCCATCCGGAGCATCCGCGGGCGCTTGTTTATAGAGGGAAGCCTATATATCTGGTCGGGGATTACAATTGGGGGACGGTGGACGTGCATCCGTCGGCGGTTGAGGCGGAACGCGGCCTCACGGGCTACGATTACCGCCGTCTGTTCGACGAGATGGCGAAACGAGGGCTTAATTTCAAGCGAGAAGCGTGGGTGAATTGTTGGGAGGGGCGGCCCTACCTCATGACCAGAGACGGAAGGCGTTTCGTTCCGTTTGACCTGGAGAAGTGGAACGAGGGCGGCTGGAAGTTCGATCTGACAAAATGGAATCCTGATTACTGGAAGCGGCTGAAGGATGTCGTGGATTACGCCAATAAGAAGGGAATCATCTTCATGCTGGGGCTCTTCGACGGGGATACCGAGGACGCTTACGCCTGGCCGCGCTATCACGGCTTCCACAGGAACAACAACGTCAATGGAATTGACGCCGACGCCGACGGAGACGGCCGCGCCTACGAATATGGGCGGATTGACGCGAGCGCCCCGCCGAGCCAGCGGCGGAAAATGCGGTCTGTGCTTCGCCTCCAGGAGCGATTCGTGAAAAAGGTTATTGATACCGTGGGGATGTGTCCGAACCTCATATACGAGCTGATGAACGAGCCGGGGCACGGGGCGGTGTACGGCCCGAAGGAGCGCCGGTGGCATTCCCATATCGCGACGCTGGTCAAGGAATACGAGAAGGGAAAGGGATTTGAGGAGCACCTCGTCGCCGTCAACGGGGCGCCGGTGGATTATCTGCTCAGCGAGCCGAACATTGATGTCGCCTGTTATCACCGCCGACCAACGACGCCCGCCACCGCAAGCCGCTTTCTGGCGAGTGTGGCGAAGTTGCCGAAGCCAGTGATTTACGACACGGACACCGCGGACCATTGGGGGCCAAAGATCGCTCGCGTGGCGTGGACTTGCTTCGTGTCTGGGGCTTACTTCGCGTGGCTCGACTTTCATGAGGATAACCTCTACCCCGACCCGATAAAGTGGGGCCAGAAGGACGTGCGCATTCAGCTCGCAAACCTTGTGAAGTTCGCGTCTCGCACGCAATGGTGGAGGATGGCGCCGCACAATGAACTGGTCTCCGGAACGGAAGCGTATTGCTTGGCTTCGCCAGGCGAGGAATACGTCATTTACCTGCCGAGAGGGGGCGATCTGGTGGTTCGTATTCCGCGGGCGAGAGATAGCTTTCGGGCTTTCTGGTACGACCCAGCTCGGGACAAGCTATTGCCCGGCCGGAGCGTCCGGAGCGGCGCGCGGACGAAGCTGACTCCGCCTTCGCCTTCCTTCCGCGTTCTACACATCGTCACAACGCAGGTGCACGCACCGTCTCAATGAACTCGGGCAGGGCTGTATCTCCGTTTTGGCGGCACGCAGGTCGGCCCCAAAGATTCCTCCAGGCGGGCCGAACCAACCCGGGGGTCTTTTTGTCGTTGTAAAGGGGACCTGCGGGAATCCGGACGGGATTCCTTCCCGGCCCGGAGTCCGAGGACAATCCCGCCACTGAAATGGAGCGAAACCCCTCCGCAGGGTGGAGAACCGGCCAGTGAGTTGACGTTGGGAACTTCCGTGAAACTGGGCCACCATGGGGGCATCTCCCTGGAAGTGTTTTTGCCGCCGAGGAGTTCGTAAAGCAGAAACTTCTACAGTCCCTTTTCTACATTTGGAGTTGGCGAAGGCGGTTTTTCGGGGAGTAAAGTCAGCGTCGAAATCGGCATCGTGCGTGGCTGGACATTGAAGCGGTTGCCTGGCACTTCGCCGTCGGGTGAGGCGGCGCACTAACGATCCGGCGAGCCGACGAGAATCTTCCTGGCCTTGCTGCCGTCGGCTGGTCCGACGATGCCCCTCTGTTCCATCATATCAATGATGCGCCCCGCCCTGGCGTAGCCTATTTTCATTTTCCTCTGAAGGTTGGAAGCGGACGCCTGCCTCGTCCGAAGGACAACCTCGACGGCCTGGTGGAACAGCTCATCCTCAATGGCTTGCTCTTCATCTTCGGGAGCTTTGCCCTTTTGCTCTTTCACGAGCACTCCCTCGAGGTACGAAGGGCCGGCTTGGTCTTTGATGAATTGGACGACTCGCTGGATTTCCGCGTCGTCCACATAGGTCCCCTGTGCGCGAATGAGCTTCGAGGTCCCAGGCGGGAGAAAGAGCAGGTCGCCGTTGCCGACGAGGGTCTCCGCTCCATTGGCGTCAATGACGGTGCGAGAATCCACTTTGGTGGCGACCTGGAACGATATTCTCGCGGGGAAGTTGGCTTTGATGACGCCGGTTATGACGTTGACGGAAGGGCGCTGGGTGGCGATAACGAGATGTATGCCCACCGACCTCGAGAGCTGCGCGAGGCGGGTGATGGCCAGCTCGACGTCCACGGGGGAAACGATCATCAGGTCAGCCAGCTCGTCAATGACTGCCACAATATATGGAAGCCTGTCCGGCAACTGTTCCTCGTCATTTTTTCTGGAGCGGTCAATAGGCCGGGCGTTGTAAGCGGCGATATTCCTGACTCCGGCTTTGGAGAGATAGTCGTATCTTCTCTCCATTTCGGCGACGAGCCAGTTCAGCGCCTGCGCCACTTTCTTGGAATCGGTCACGACAGGAACGAGTAGGTGAGGGAGGCCGTTGTAGCAGCCAAGCTCGATTTTCTTCGGGTCAACGATAAGGAGTTTCAGCTCATCGGGGCGCGCCCTGTGGAGCAAGGTGATGAGGATGGCGTTTATGCAAACGCTCTTTCCGGAGCCGGTCGCACCTGCGATAAGGACGTGAGGCATCTGCGTCATGTCGGCAACCACTACCTTGCCCGCGACAGACTTCCCCAAGCCGAGGGGAATAATGGCTTTGGAATTCCGGAATTCCTGCGAGGCAAGAACCTCGCGGATGCACACGAGCGAAGCCCTGGAGTTCGGAATCTCCACGCCAATAGCCCCTTTACCGGGGATGGGCGGGGTGACCCGTATGCCCGCGACTTTCATGGCGAGGGCTATGTCTTCGGCGAGGCTGGCGATTCGCGTCACTTTGACTCCGGGAGCGGGGTGCACCTCGTACCGCGTTATCACGGGCCCTCGCTGTATTTCTCCGACGCTGGCGTCAATCCCGAAATCCCTGAAGGTTTTCTCGAGGACCTCCGCATTTTTCCGGAGGTCACCGACAAGGCCCCTCTTGGGAAGCGGCGGCGGCAAATTGAGCAGCTCCGCCGGAGGGAGGCGATAACCGCTCACGGCCGCCTGCGCGGCCTTTCTTTGCCTTGCCCCGCCGAGGCGTGGTGTGGAAGGTTGCTTCCCAATGGCCGGTTTTTCGCGCGCTTTCGCGTCTTTGCTCGTTTTTACGGCTTTTGGCTTTTTGGGAGGATGGGTTTGGTTTCGGTGGTTCGCTCCGAGCAGTGTCTTGGCGCCGCGCCCGACAGGCGCCGCCAGCTTCGTGACATTCCTCGCGAGAAATATCGCCGTCCTCCCACCGGCTCGCCCTATCAACTTTGCGTAAGGGTAAAACTCCACCCGCGTCAACAACATGGAAGAGACGATGAAGCCCATTACGGCTGCGACAGCCGCACCTCCCGGTCCAAGATATGCCCTGAGGACATCTCTGCCGAGCTTCTCGCCCAAAACGCCGCCGAGGGACATCCCCGCCATGAAAGGGAAATGGAGGCTTTGCTGCAACTCCGCGATGCACGAGAAAGAGGCAGTCAAGATGAACGCATAGCCGACCTTGACAACAAGCCTGCGAGGTGGCCTTCGTATGATGAACGAGACGCCAAGGCAACACAAGAACGCTGGAATCACGAACGCCCCAAGACCGAAGGCCAAGTAGAGGAAGTACGCGGTCGCCGTGCCCACCGGGCCGGTGTAACCTCCTTCGGCGGCTTTGAAATCGGTCGTCAACAACAGATTCCTGTGCGGGTCGTAGTCAACCAGGCTCAGCGTCAGAAGCACAGCCGCTCCGAGAAGGAGAAATCCCCATACCTCCGCGTACCTATGCTCGGTTGCGGGTTTATTCTTCTTTGACCTCAGCACCATTCCATTTCTCTCAAAGCGCGGTCCGAAAAAGAATAGTTGCTTTTTGCCCCGGGAGGTTGAACTTCTCCGGCGAGCTCAAGTCGCCAGATTGTAAACGATCAACGCCGCTCCTAAGAGAAAGCAGTATGCGGAGAAGAGCCACAGCGTCCTCTTTTCGACAGCTTTCAGGAAAAGCCGCAATGCCGCGTAGCCCGCGGCCGCGGACACGAGAACGCCGACAAGTCCGGTTCCCAAAACCTCCCCGGTCGCGAGCGCCGAACGGCACTTTATCGTCTCCAATCCTGCGGCGCCGACAATCGCCGGGATCGCCAGCAGAAACGAAAACCGCACCGCGACAGCTTGCTCCCACCCCATAACCAACCCCAGACAGACAGTGCTGCCCGCCCTGGAAATACCGGGCAGGATAGCGACGCTCTGCGCTACGCCCACAGCCAACGCTCCCTTCGCTTCCACTTCGGCGGGCTTTTTCCTCCGCCTCTGGGCGATACTTCCCACGGCGAGTATCAAGCTGTTGCCCATGAGCAATCCCGCGACAGCCAATACGCTGTCGAATACGCTTTCGATGTACGGCCTCAGCAACAGGCCAACAATCGCCGCGGGCACGGACGCCAAGACCAGATATGGAATCCATCTCTTGTTCGATGAAAAAAGAGCCACTATATCTCTTCCAAAGACGACAAGAATGGCAATGAGCGTTCCCACGTGTAGGAAAACGTCGAGGAGGATTCTGTTTTCGGTTACGCCAAGAATCCCCTGAGCTATGGTGAGATGTCCTGAGCTGCTCACCGGGAGAAACTCCGTGGCGCCTTGCAGTATCCCCAGCATGACCGTTTTGAGAATCGAAGGCAAACTATCCCTTTGCTCCTTTGTTATTGTTGCTCACGCCGCCTTCAACGTCATCGCTTCTGCGAGCGTCCTGTGAAAGGCGGGTGGCCAGTGTTGGTCTCCTCAGCCCAGTGCGAGCTTATTCGCATCTATTTCCAACTGCTTGATCTTGTAACCAAGAATCCTTCTGGTGGTCTTGAGCAGTTTTGAAGCCTCGGATTGAACGCCTTTCGACTCTCGCAGAGCCTCCTCAATGAGCCGCTTCTCGAAACCTTCCGTTGCCTCTCTGAGCGACTTCTTGCCGACGAGAGAGCGGGGGTCCATATTTCCGTTCCCCCTTGCGTTGGGCACAATGTCCCAGAACAAGTGCTCCTTCGTGATGACCGCTACGCCCCTGTTCAGGACGACGATCCTTTCTATCACATTTTTCAACTCTCTTACATTCCCCGGCCAGTCATATTGCTCAAGCGCTTGCAGGGCTTGTTCTGAAAGCTTTGGCTTATTGGGATTCAACTCACCCGCAAACATGGAGAGGAAGTACCCTGCGAGCTCTCTTATGGACTCCTTCCTTTCCCTGAGAGGAGGAAGAAAGATTGGCACCACATTGATGCGATAATAGAGATCCTCCCTGAAATTCCCTTTTTGAATTTCCTCCTTCAGGTCTCTGTTGGTCGCCGAGACAATGCGCACGTCCACCGAGATAGTCTCTGTCCCCCCGACCTTTCGAAATTCCCCCTCCTGCAAAACTCTCAGGGCCTTCGCCTGGACTCGTGGACTCATCTCCCCGATCTCGTCGAGAAAAAGGGTGCCTTTGTCGGCAAGCTTAAACTTTCCATCGCGGTCGGCAATGGCGTTTGTGAAGGCGCCTCTGACGTGGCCGAACAGTTCGCTCTCGAGGAGCGTCTCCGGTATGGTGGCGCAATGAAGCGCCACGAAGGGATTGTTTCGCCGCGAGCTCTGAAAGTGCAGTCGCCTGGCGACAAGCTCCTTGCCCGTGCCGCTTTCGCCTGTTATGAGAACGGATGCCCGGGAATCGGCGACCTGTTCGATTTTCTGGATGACGCTCAACATCCCCGCGGATGAGCCTATAATCCTATCGGAACTCCGGTTGAGGTTAACCTGGCTTCGCAGGTAGCTGACTTCGGCTTGGAGCCTCTTGCTGCGGGCGGCCTGCTCGACAATCATTCGTAGCTCGCTCACGTCGAAAGGCTTGACGATGTAGTTGTAGGCGCCGAGCTTCATGGCGTCAATTGCCTTCTGCACGCAGGTGGTCGCGGAGACCATAATCGTCTCAACGTTTTTGTGCTGCTTCCGAATCTCTTTGAGAACTGCTAACCCGTCCAGTCCGGGCATGAGAATGTCGAGCAATACCACGTCCACATGTCGCCGCTTCAGGAGCGCCAGACCATCTTCCCCGCTGGCCGTCAGCGCGATGTCATAGCGGTCCCTGAGGGCGATTCTCAGTGACTCGCGCGCCCCCTCATCGTCGTCAACGATCAGAACGCACTCCATAGTTTCTTTCTCCTTCCTTCACTGCCTGAACGCAAGCTCGCATGTCCTCTCGGCGGGCTTTTTGGTTGCGAGTATCCCCATCGGAAATCTTCCGCGGAACTCCCGTTCACGGCGTGTTTTGTTCTCGCGGCAGGATTATCCAGACAGTTGTTCCTTTGCCTTGTTTGCTTTCTATCTCGATTCTTCCGTGATGTCTGCCGACGATCTTTCGAGTGATCGCGAGCCCGAGTCCCAGGTTCTCGCCTCTCGTCGTGAAGAATGGCGCTCCGACCTCCCCCATCTTCGCCTCAGGTATGCCTTTACCGGAATCCCGGAACTCAGTCTCGACGAATATTTCATCGTCGGGGACGGTCCCGTCACCCCCGGTTATCTCCGTGCTGTCGAGGAGGACGCGGGAGGCGTTCCCATCTCTCGCCTTGCGAAGTGCCCTCGCCGCAACCTCCTTGATCGAGACGGTAATCGTTCCGTTGGGCGGGGTGGACTCGACGCTGTTTTTCAAAACATTTAGAAAGGCTGAGCGCATAAGTCGTCCATCAACCAGGACCGTCCCTGGCTTGTCGGGGCCGGGCGCGACCACGCGAAGTTTCCTGTCGCCGAGGCTCTTGCGCAGAGCGGCCACGGCGTTGTCAACCACCGCAGCGATGTTGGTCGGCGACAGGTCGAGGGGCGCGGTCTCCGCGTAAGACGTGAGGCCGTCCGCGAGCGAATTGATGCGCTCAACGGCTTTTCCCACGATGCCGGAGAACTTCTGTCGAAACTCCTGGTCATCGAACTTCTCGGGCAGAAGTTGTGAGAAGGTCTTTATCGAGGCAAGGGGGTTTTTGATCTTATCGGCAATGTGGGCAGAAAAGGCCGCGAACATCTCACCTTCAAGCCCGACGAACTCGCGCAAGCCTTCTCCGCCGGCGCCTGGCGAAACGAGCGGCACCGTCTCCGGAAGCGTCGTGAAGAAGAGAATGGCGCCGACAGGATTGGACCTTTCGTCGTACATTCTACAGGTAGTTATGGCGAAAACCCGTCCTGTAGCCCCGTCTCGGTAGGGCCGGTTCGCCACTGGCTGGTCATCCTTGATAGTTCTGAGGACCATGTCCGCCAGTACCGATCCGAGCTTCTGAACGCTTTTCCCGATAAGCTCCCCCGAGCCAACATCAAAGGTGCTTTCGGCGAAGTAGTTCATACTGGTAATCCTCGCCTCGGCATCCACGGCGACGATGCCACAAGCGATGTTGTTGAGAATCGCCTCGGCCCTGGCCTTCTTGATCGAAAGCTCTCTGTGGGCGAGAGAAGTGCTGATGGCGCCGGAGGCGCAATCGCCGATGACCGCCAGGAGCTCAAGGTCTTCCTCGTAATATCTCTTTCCGGTCATCTTCTTGCCGAGAGTCAGGAAACCGATAAGGTTGCCCCTCTCGAGCAGAGGCATGACAACCTCAGCCCTGAGCGTATCCATGTCTGTACTTACTTCGACAGCGACATCCCTCGGTTCACGGGGGAAAACGTTTCTAAGCTTGTCCCTGGTGAGAAACTGCTGATGCTCTATCAGCCATCTGACTATCCCCAGCCTGTTGCTGAAGGAGCATACCTCTGCGAGCTCCTCTCCCACGCCTTGCCATGTTCCCGCGAGATACCTCCCTTTGTCCGAATCCCAGATGAATATCGCAACGTTATTGCTGCCGAAAAGCTCCCTGACGGAGTCGGCAAACTTCCCAAGAAGCTCCTTGAGGTCCGTTACCGCGCTGACCGACCTCAAGAGCTTTCTGACCATCCCTTTTCCGAGAGACGCGGGGGCCTTCCCACGGTATTCCGTGGGCAAGCTGTCGCCCGGGCGAGCAAAACTCTCGTCGGGGATTCTCTCCGCGAAGGATCGGAGATACTCGACCCTTCTCGAAAGCTTTCTTTTTTCGATGGCTTTCTCCGCCAAAAAGCGTGCTATTTGCCGGTCAAGGGGTTTCCGGAGGCATGCGTAAACGCCTTGTTGCTCCGAAACGGCAGAGGCGCGGCTCTCTTCGCCCGGCGCAAGATAGATCAGGCATGTTTCCGGAAAAACGGACGTGATTTCCCGGATGGCCTCGGTTCCCTCGCAGTCGCTTAACCGGGTATCAACGAAAACTAAATCGGTAGGCCTTTTCGCCAAGGCCTCGAAAACCTGTGGAAGACTCTGCGCGAACTGAACATCGAAATCTTCCCCCAGCATTTCCTGGAGCGAAGTGAACGTAGCTCTGCTCCGAGAAGCGACGACCACAATATTCATTTTTTCCGCCTCACAACTCGTTGGTCGCCGGAAGCTTAACTGTGAAAACGGCTCCCTGGCCCAGTGTGCTTTCCGCGTCTAAGGTACCGCTATGTTCCCCCACAATCGCGTGGGAGACCGCCAGCCCCAGCCCCGTACCTTCTGGCTTGGTGGTAAAAAACGGATCGAACAAGTGCTTCAGGTCATCGTCGGAGATGCCGCAGCCGGTATCTGAGACCCTGATCTGAAATCTCTTGACATTGTTATCTCCGCGACTCTTCCCGTCCCCGTTATCTCCCCTTTCCCATACGAAGGCGGTGGAGACTTCTATTCGCCCGTTGTTTCGCACGGCTTGAACGGCGTTCAGCAACAGGTTCAAGAGTACTTGCTTGATCTGCTGCCTGTCCACTCTTATTGGGCTCCGCTCTTTTGCATATTCCTTACGCACCTCGATTTTCTTCTTCTTTACTTCCTCCTCGAGGAGAAGAAGAACTTCGTCTATCAGCTCGTGCATGTCGCACGGCCCGAGAACGGGCTTGGTGGGCCTGGCAAAATTCAAGAGCTTCTCAATGATCTGGTTGATCCTGTCCACCTCTTTCAGGACGAGAACCGAGAACTTGTTGCGAAACTCACCGTCGTCGAACATCTCCGGCAGAAGTTGCGAGAAGGTCTTGATGGGAACTAAAGGATTCTTTATCTCGTGCGCCATGCCTGCCGCGAAAGTCCCGACCACGGCGAGTCTGTCGGCGCGTCTTATTCTTTCCTGGAGCAGTTTGACCTCCGAAAGGTCGTCAAAAACAAGGAGCACCTGGCGGGCCCGGCTCTCTCCGGTCATGGTTGTCGCGACGACGCCCAACGGAACGCTTCCCCTTCCCTTCACTTGGGCGTGGAGCTCACCTTTGAAATGCCCGAAGCCCTCCTGCAATCGCTTGATGACTAACCTGCTGAGGTCCTTCCCGAGCACGGCTACATCTCGCTGTAGGAAAGCCCTGCCGGGGCGGTTGAGAATTTCTGCAGCGGGCCGGTTCACGGACTTTATCCTGCTGTCCTGGTCAACGGTAATCACCCCTGAGCGAAGATTCTGCAGGATTTTGTCCTGGTGCTTCTTGACGAGGAGAATCTCGTTGAACAAGCGTGAGTTCTCCAGGGATGACGCGACCTGGTTGGCCAGGACGGTGAGAAGACTGACGTCCTCAGCCGAATAAATGTCCGCTGACCTCTTCTCGCCGAGAGAGAGGATTCCCAGCAACTTGTCTTTGGAGGTCAAAGGAATTACGATGGCGGAGCGGAGCCATGCCATTTCTTCCAGAATTGGGCCTGCCAGCCTCTCCGGCTGGGTCCTCCTGACTTCCTGTTCTACGATGACTTTTTTGCTGCGCTTCAACTCCTCAAGCAGCTTGTTCCCGGGCGTGAGGACCCTGTCCATGACCAAGTGGGCCCCGGGAAAAACGGCGTACTCCGTTCGATAATCCTCCAGCTTGGCGTCGGCGACCAGAATTAGCCCATTGTCGGACCGCATCGTCTGCACCGTCTCTTCCACGACGCACTTCTCCAAGGCTGTCAGATCCAGTATCCGGCTCACCTTCTTGCCAAACTTCAGTATCACCTTGCGATAGTCATATCTTCCTTTGAAAACGTATCTGTCGGTCAGCGAGGTTACACGCTCCTTCAGCGGTTGGAATCCAGCCGCCACAATCGCTGCGGCGATGAGAGTTGACGCCGGCGCAGGAAACTTCAACAGACTATCCAAGAAAAACTGTGCGCCGAGTAGAGCAGCGGCCAGAAGGATTACCATGAGTGCCCCTATGGTCGCTGTTCGATAGACAATCCCCAAATCCATGAGCCTATGCCTTACAACCGCGTAAGTAATCATCAGGGCTGTAATGCTGCCGAAGAACGGCACCAACGACACGTAGCCCACCACGCCCACGGAGGGAAGAAGGATGCTGAATATAGCCGCCGGGAGGGCCAGAACCGAAAAGGCCAGAAAGGTATATCGAACCTGGTTTTTGGAATGGCCCTTGGGAAGGATGCGATAATTTGTTATCAGGTTGACCATGGCGGCTCCGATCGCGGTAAGCAAGAGCCCGGCCCATAGAACTGCGCCCCATCCGAGAAGCGGTTCGAACTCTCCTCCGATAATGCGAACGCCTTTCCAGAACCACGGCGTGAGGGCGGTCAAGGATGCGACGAGTCCAATCCCGTAGCTCGTCATCAAATTCTTTCTCACGTGCCGGTGCTTACCCACTCGAGGGAAGACCTGAGTGAAGGCCCATAGTGCTCCGCAATTCAGCCCGCCAATAGCGAAGGACAATCTGCCGATTATGTCCAACACGGCGAGTTTTGCAGATATATTCACCAGCGGCCCGCTTGCGGTCGTCCTAATGGCGTAAACAGCCATACTTAAGGCGGCCACGGAGAACAGGAACACGCTAAAAGTGATGCGGATCAGATCTCTACGGCCCCTGAGAAGAACAAGCACGCCCAGGGAAGCAATCGTGCCCACCGACAGCAGAAACAGTACCCTTTCCCAGAGAAGCATTCTAAGCCTCGCTTCAGTTAGCCTTCTTCACGTGTTCACTCGCGGCATTGCCTGCAGGCCTCGCTATTTGGTTCAGTGATCCATTCCTTGAACCGGGGCCATCGTACCTCCCAAGCACGAGGGAGGAATATGTCCCACCCAGGCCGTGGGAGTTGACCAGCGCGACGTCAATATGGCCGTATCGCCACTTGTTGGGGACGTAGTCCAAATCGCAAGCAGGATCCGGGTGTTCGTAATTGATCGTTGGGGGTATCTTCCCCTCCCTTATGGATAGCAGCGTAGCTATTGTTTGGAGGACTCCAGCGGCCGCGATTGGGTTACCTATGCACGACTTAATCGAACTGATGGGGACACGATAAGCCCTATGCCCGAAAACAAGCTTGATTGCTTCGGTCTCTATCCGGTCGAAGTGTTTGTCGGAGGGAGCGTGGGCGGAGATGTAGTCAACGTCCTCCGGTGAAACTTTGGCGTCGGTCATCGCCGCCACCATGCATCTCGCGAAGGCTTCTCGGGCCACGGCTTCGGTTCGCCTGCGATTGCCGTGATTTTCCTCGTTGACACATCCGAAGCCGAAAACCTCACCGTAGATCGGCGCCCCTCTGGCCAAAGCGTTCTCCAATGAGTCGAGAATGAGCGCGCCCGCGCCTTCCGAGACAACCCCGCCATCTCTCTCCAAGTCAAAAGGCCGGCTCGCCTTTTCGGGCTCGGAGTTGCGTTTACTCATTATGCCCGAAGCGCAGAATACCGCGTAGGAGAAAGGAGATAGCGGGGCGTCTGCGCTGCCGCAGACAACGGTCTTCGCTTGCCCGCTTCTTATCCTTTCCACGGCAAGACCGATCGCGTTCAACCCTGCTGTGCAGCCGCTGGCTATCACCACTGCCATTTTTGTCGTGCCAACCAGCTTGTTGATGGCCATTGCCACCGAGTATGTGTCTTCGGCCGAAAGCTTGTGCGGTGCAATTCTGTTCACGCCTTCTTTGAGGAAAAGATCTACGTCCTCCGCTATGACATCAATTGCCGGGCAACCGACTCCGTAAATGACAGCGCCATCCGCTCCGTTGCTCAGCCCTTCCTCCAATTTGCCATCTTGCAAGGCGAGGCGAACCGAGGCAACGGCCAGATGCACCGTCCTCCCTGTGCGGCGGAGGGTACGGCCGTCCACGAATTCTTCTGGCTTGAGGTCAATGGCCTCACCCCCTATGTGGCACGGGTACCCGGAGACATCGAACGAACGAATCTTTCTGACCCCTGATACCCCATTGAGCACCGAATTCCAGAAGGTTGTCGTCTCGGCTCCGTTTGGTGCAATGGCCCCTACACCGGTTATCACTACTCTTGTTGAAGCGTCCATGTGGGCTCCTAAAATTTGCCATCCACGCGCCCCCTCCTGCCGCTTCATTTTTCTATCTTTTTGAAATCTCTTCAAACGGGTTTTGCAACCCGGATATCGTCAAGTTCGGCTCTTTCTTTTCCCGCTTGTCTATTGACTTCGGTTACTACTTCGCCTATCCAGTCCACCTTTCCACAAACGAACGCCGCTTGAGTAAGATCCCTGAACTCCTTCTCTTTTCCTTCATATCCCGCAAGGTTCGCTATCAAAACGAGGTCGTCAGAAACCGACGTGAGAATGCCGTCTCTTTCGAGTTTCCAGGTAAGCCTCGCCGTTTCCCGGCGGATGGTGCTGAAATCCTTGCCGTTCATCGAAAATGGCAGGTCATCCCAGAACTCTGAAGGCAAAAGGGGTTTTGCCTTATAGGTCATTGCCGTGTCCACGTACTCCATCTCGTCAAAAGAGATGCCGAACCTTTCGGGATTGACCGCCCATTCGGTCCCCGGATAGATAATCGGAAACTGAACGACTACCGAGTCTGGCCTGACCTCCCGCAGAAACTCTATCGTCGCCCGTTCGCTCTCCTCGTTCTCAAAGGGAGCAGGGAAAATGATGCTTCCAACGGTAAAGATTCCCGCGCTCTTCGATTGTCCGATGACCTCCGCAATCTTATCTGGCTTCACTTTTTTCCCCATGCTCCGGCGCAGAATCTCCTCGCTTCCCGACTCGATTCCAATAAAGATGGAGGTGCAGCCGGAACGACTCAGGTCGGTGAAGCAATCGGGTCCGGCGTTCGCCGCATTGCCGAACGTGCTGTATAGGACTTTCATCCCCCTCATAGTGATCAAATCGGCTATGCGCTTTGCCAGGTGGGCCGGCGTGCTCGAGCCTGCGTAGCGAAAAGCCCCGCTCCCCACGTCCCGGATGATTTTACCCATTTCCTCGACGACGCGCTGTGCAGACTTTCTCCTCGATGTCGCACCGCTCTTAATCGGATGTATGCAGAAGTGGCAGCGGAAGGGACAGCCACGGCTCTCGTCGAGCACGATGACTTTCATTTTGCTGTCGCCGTTCATAGCGGGATAGACCGACTCGGCGTAGCAGGGGAAGGGCAAAGTGTCCAAATCGTCAATTCTCTTGGAACGAGTCACCGCGACCTTGCCATCTCGCTTGAAGATGGCGTTATCCACCTCCTCGATTCGCCGCTTGCCCTGGGCAAACTCGGCCAACTGCACGATGGTTTCTTCTCCTTCGCCGTAGGCCAGAGCGTCGAAGACCTCTGTAGCCCGGAATATGTTCTCCCGGAAAATATCTATATGTGGCCCCCCGGCAAAGAGCTTCACATTTTTGTGCCGGGCCCTCACCATCTCCGCTATCTCGACGCTGCCGAAGAATCCGTCTCCGTTCCACAGTTTGAACCCGAGGAAATCCGGCCTCATTTCCTCCACACGGTTACAAATCTGTTCGGCAATTTGTCGGCGGTGTTTCTCGGACACCTCTCGCAGCTTTGCATCCAACGCCGACAGGGCTTTCAGATTATCTTGCGTCAGGGCTTTGCCAGCACTAAGTTTCGCCATCGCCGATGCAAACGCCGACCTCGCCAAAGGAGCGAGCTCTCGCGGAAACATCGCCGCGACGTTTTCGACGGTGCCGTAGTCTAGGACCAGAGTCTCATGTCCTGCGCGCAACAGCGCCCCAGCAAGATTCGCCAGCCCATTATCCGGCATGAGGCTGTTGAAAGTGTAGGGATAACCTGCGTAGCTTATGAGGATGCTTGTTGTGGACAAAAGTGTTCTCAACTCTCCACAAGTAGGAAACAGTTAGCATACCACGCTCCAAAAGCTATACAAATTAGAACACACTGAGTTGCTTATGTCAAGGTTTTATTGTACTTTTTTGTTCACGGCTCGGGGGTGGGACAGCGGCTCCTTTGCGCACAACAGAACCTTCGATCCCCATTTCTCCCTGCGTTTGCGGTCAGCATCAGGGGGCAAGGCGTTGTTGTGAGGGCGCCTGTCCGTTGTTGGCACACCTTTTGCAAACTGTACAGCCAAACTGAAATCTGGCTCTGTTATTCGGAGAGGTGGTGATGATGAGGCGAAATGTTATTATTCTTGTATCAGCGTTGTTGTTGGTAGCTCCGGGCACGCGTTTGTGCGAGGCAACAGGTTTCTACAATCCCGACCAGTCTGTCTCGGCCCAGGCGCAGGCGGATGCCGTAGTTGCCCGCCCGCAGGACGCCTCCACGGTTTATTACAATCCGGCTGGCATGGTTCATTTGGAGCCGTGGGAGTTCACCCTGGGGAACAACGCCGTGCTGATGGACCTTGAGTACGAGAGTCCCATGGGAGAAAAAGAGACCGCCAGCGATACATTTTTGATCCCGCACTTCTACTTTTCTGCGAACGCCCCGAACAGCCGATTTGCCACCGGTGTCTCGGTCAACTCGCCGTTCGGACTGGGAACCGATTGGGGCGCAAAGAGCTTCGCCCGGTACGCCGCGCCATACTCAAAGCTTAATCTCATAATGGTCAATCCTAACGTCGCTTACAAACTGACGGATGGCCTTTCTATAGCCGCGGGTGTGGACTTCTATAGGGGGGATGTGACCTTTGACAGATATGTACCCTCCGCGATGCTGCCCCAGCCGGGTCCCCCTGGAATGGATGTCGGCACATCCGTAGGAGCGAACGGCAACGCATGGGGCTGGAACGCGGCGCTGCTCTACCTTCTATCGGAGCGATTGTCCTTCGGCGTCTCGTACCGCAGCAAAGCGGACCTCGACCTCTCCGGCTCGCTGACGACGAGCCCCGACCTGTTTTCGGTTGACAGTTCGCTCGAGATGCACCTTCCCAGCATGGTCAAAACAGGGCTGGCGTGGCGGCCGATTGAAAGGCTCACTCTCGAGCTCGACGTTGACTGGCTGGAATGGTCAAGGTTCAATAATGTGACGGTCTCCTTTTCCCCTCCGCTTATTCCGCAGGAGGTTTCGCCGAGAGATTGGGATGACGTTTTGCTGTATTCGGTCGGCGCACAGTATGCTTTGGACAAAGGGTGGAAGCTGAGGGCGGGTTACGGATATGCCGAGTCGCCCATCCCGGACCGCACGTATGAGCCGGGCATTCCAAGAAATAATCTTCACGTTGTCGCTTTCGGCGCCGGCAAGGACCTCGGCAAACTGAGCCTTGACCTCGCCTGCACATTCGTTATTTCGGAGGAAAGAAACGTCAACAGCGATGTCGGAACGCCGTTTTTCAGCGTTGACGGCAGCTACGACAGCCTCATTACAATCGTTGGAGGAGGGCTTTCTTACAGGTTTTGACAGATGCAAATAGAGAATAGTTCGCTTTTAGCGTATAGGGAATTAAGAAGTGTGGAAGGGAACGGCAAATCGAAAGTTTTGATTGTTGACGACAGACGCTCCTCACGCGAGTCCGTGAGGTTCGCGCTGACGAGGCGTTACGAGTGTGTCGTCGCCGAAAGCGCCGAAGACGGGCTTGAGATCATTAATGGGGGCGGCGTAGGCGTGGTCGTCCTCGACATTCGGATGCCCGGCCTGAGCGGAATCGAGGCCCTGGCGCGTATCAAGCAAAAGGATCCGACAATTGAGGTGGTCATGTTGACCGGCTACGCCAGCCTCCAGACCGCTAAGGAGTCCATAACCTTTGGAGCATACGGCTACTTAACAAAGCCGTTCGACCTCCCTGACCTGCGATTAACTGTTGATAAGGCGTACCAGAAAAGAACGCAGTCGCTGGAGGTTCTGCAAGAAAGAGACACCCTGAAAAAGACCCTGACTGTTATGCAAAAGGAAATCGGTGACCTGAGTCGGCTCGCAGACGTCGGCTGGCTCTCGGCCGGAATCATCCATGAGATGAAGAGTCCCCTGACTGCGATTCTGGGCTACGCGGAGATGATGCTCGGCAGGGTCAAGAGAGATGGAGAGGAGACTTCACTCCCGCCAGAAACCGCTCGTTACCTTGCCATCATTAAGGAAGAGACAATTCGTTGTGCGGAAATGGCCAAAGACCTCCTTGAAGCTACCCGGTCCAACGGACATCGCCCTCAGCCCTTCCCTCTTTCCCGCACCCTCGATAGTGTCGAGACCCTCATCGGGCCTCAGGTTCACGTTAATAACATCCGATTTCAGGTCGAACGCCCGGCAGATGACCTTGACGTCTTTGCCGACCCTGACGATGTTCTTCAGACGCTCCTCAATCTCCTTCTTAACTCGGTTCACGTCATTAATTCCGATGGAGGAAACCTTCGAATTGCCGCTTACGCCGTTGACGGCGACCATCCTCTCCGCGGTTCCACACCTGAGGAAGAGGATTTTCTTCGCAAGCACCCGGGACGCTGCTTCGCGGCGGTCGAGGTCCAGGATTCGGGTCCGGGGATACCGCCGGATCAAATCGGGCATGTGTTTGACCCCTTTTACACAACGGAGGCGGACGGAGCCTCCGCAGGCCTCGGACTTTCCATTTCAAGAGAAAAAATCGAGAGAAACTCTGGAAGTATCAACATCCTAACATCAAGCAAAGAGGGAACTACCATAAGAATACTCTTACCCAGCCCAGGTAACAATTAGCCAGATACCCCCCCCTGGCCAAGGCCGGCTGTCCCCCCAGCCGGCCTTTTCTTTTTATTCTGACGCTCGTTCGGTGCTCCGCTCAGGCGCCAGCCTATTTCTTCCGGCCCGGCACAACTTAGTACATGGATTCGCAAATCGGGTGAAGTATGAATGGTGTCGTGAAAGGAGCTATTTTGACGGGATAATCACGCCATCGGCGTGAACGGGATTGTCCCAGAGGCGTGAAGCATCCAGTAAATCACAAGCCGGCTGGCCGCTGGGTGAAAGACCACGAAGGGCAAGGAATTGGCGGAGATGTTGCTCGAGACCTTCCCGCGCGGTCATGGCTGGGTCGAAGGAGATACGGTCATCGTGCAGCGGGAGTCCGTTAGTAGACGCGGCATCTTGCCGCGAGGACAAGCGGCTGGAAGCCGCTTCTACCGTCAGGCGGGTTGTTCTGTCTGCTCATGAGATACAACTCGTCCATTGCGGAGTGCAGATTCCGGATTGCGAAATCCGAAATCGGAAGTCCGAAATTCCAGGCATCCTGTTATCCCGTCAAAAAAGGATACGTCACCGAACTTATGAAGCAAAGCACTTAGTGCCGTGGTTCTTGAACTCGGTCACGGATTTTTTCTTGACCGGATAACAGGATGAACCGGACTTTGCCTCCCTGCGAGAGGCCTCCCCTTTTTTCCATTTTCTCTCGTCAAGACGGCACGGGCGCCAAGGTCAAAAAAGCTTTCCCTTTACACCAACTTTCCGTTCACCCCGCCGCAAGCCGCGCGTGATTGACGAGCTATATCTCATAAGCCAAAGCGACCCGCCTCACGGACTTCAGCTCCATCCTCTTCATCCTGTCAAAGCCACGCTGTCGGCGTGGTCACACAAGACTGTATCTCACCATGTTTGCGAACTCATATACTCCGGCTCCATATCCCCCGAGATTTGAGCTTGACGGAAAAGCTCCATGCGAATCGAGGGCGTTCGGCCAAGATTAACGTTTTTTGAGCGTTACTCCGACGCCTGCGGCCTGCATGTGCAGGAAGATCGTCTCCAGGTCCGGATTGGTAGTGATGGCCTTGACGTATCTCGGGTCTGCCTGTCGTGGATTCATGTTGTGGGCGACGACCAGCCCGCCCGGCCGCACCAGCGGCAGAAGCTTATTGAGGTAGTCAATGTAACCTTCCTTGTCCGCGTCAAGAAAGAGGACGTCAATCGGCCCTTTCAGCTTCGTGACCGTCTTGTGGGCGTCGCCCTCGACGAGCGTGACAATCTTGTCAACGCCCGCTCGTTTGAAGTTCTCGCGCGCGAGCGAAGCCCGCCGGGCATCAATTTCGTGGGTAGTCAACTTCCCGCCTGTGGTCCTCAATGCTAAGCAAAACCAAATGCCCGAGTATCCGTTGGAGGTGCCGATCTCGACGACGTTCTTGGCGCCGACAGCCTCCGTCAGCAGGCGAAGCAGCCTGCCATCCTCCACAGGGACGTTCATCATCCCTCTCCGCTGGTTCTTGTCCATATCCTCAAGGACACTCAAGATTTTCTTCTCCGCCTCTGTCTTGGGCATTGTCGAACTTTCGAAGGACGATGTGCCAGCCCCGCCTCGCATAGGCCGACCTTGACCGGGCCCCATACGTCTGCCGGGCATGCCCATGCCCCCTTGCAGCCTTTGCCTCATCTGGTTCATATCCTTGAGCAGTTGCCCCATCTTTTCCTTATCGTCCTCTTCATAGGCTTTCTTGAACTCGTCCAGCGTCTGAAATAGCGGGAGCGGTCCCTCGCCGCGACGAAAATCCCGAGGTCTTTGCGGCACGGTTCCTGCACCGGCACGCGTCGCTGCCTGGGGCCGCCCACCTGTTTCCTCTGCTACGAGACCCAGAGTTCCCACCAGCGAACCCGTGAGCACCAGAGCCAAGATAATTCTATTTACCATCTCTTCCTCCTTTCAAAATAGGACCAAGGTTGAATTGATTGACTTTACGGGAAGACGGAATGCAATGTTCCAGCCGAATTTATCACATACTCTATGGCAACGAATTACACCGCAGACGGTGTGCAAAACTTGCGCGCCGCTTCTTGTCGCCACAATGCAAATCTTGCGTAGCCAGACCACCCTTTACTGGACAAGCCAGCGCACTGAAGCGGAGAAACCCCCGATACAACCGGCAAGATGCCGCCGTTACGCAAGGCGCCTCTGCGCGGTCTGCCAACTTCGCGGTTCCACGTTCAGCCACCCATAGCTGAGGCATTACGGCTCCCATACTTTTGCCCTTGACATCTTCGCCCACAAGAGTAAAGACGAACGAGGTGGGCAAAAAGTTTGAAACCGCAGCGAGCTTTCTTTTCAACACAGGCAGAACAACCTTCAAACGTCGCAAGCCGCACAGTGCTGACGAGATGTTCTTTTTCCTGTCCTCAGCAAGAGCCGCTGACCGGCGCGAAAGACCTGTGACATAGAAAATCAAATCACTGCAAAAAGGCGAAAGGAGCGTGACTACACTTATGGGCACGCGTCGTGATTTTCTAAAGACCATCTGGCTGGGGGCGGCAGGGCTGGTAGTGCCTCGGTTTGTGCCTGCGTCCGGCTCGTCAAAACCAAAACCGAATTTCGTTTTCATTCTCATTGACGATATGGGGTGGAAGGATGTGGGTTTCATGGGCAGCCGATATTACGAGACCCCGAGCATTGACAGGCTTGCCGGACAGGGCATCGTTTTCACCGACGCTTACACAAACGCGCCTAACTGTGCGCCGACGCGGGCGTGCATTCTGTCGGGCCAATATACTCCGCGCCACGGTGTGTACACGGTCGGCTCCTCGCAGCGCGGTCCGGCGAAGTTTCGCAAGTTGGTCCCGATCCCGAACGAGACAAAGCTCGCTTCCAGCTTTGTGACCATCGCTGAAGCGCTCAAGCCGGCGGGGTATGTCAGCGCAAGCATCGGCAAGTGGCATCTCGGCGATGACCCGGAGCTGGGGCCGGTAGGGCAGGGCTTTGATGTGAACGTTGCCGGCTATCGTGCCGGACATCCCGCAAGCTATTTCAGCCCTTACAAGAACCCAAAGCTCGAGGACGGTCCGAAAGGGGAATACCTGACCGACCGTCTGACGGACGAGGCGACGAGGTTTATCGAGAGGAACCGGGAGAAGCCATTTTTTCTTTACCTCCCACATTATGCCGTTCATACACCGCTTCAGGCCAAGAAAGCGCTTATCGAGAAATACAGGAACAAAAAGGGCAGCGGCGGGCAGCACAATCCCACCTACGCGGCGATGATCGAGAGCACAGACCGGGGCGTGGGCCGAATCATGGCGAAACTGGACGAACTGAAGCTCGCCGACAACACCGTTGTCCTTTTCTTTTCCGACAACGGCGGCGTGGGAGGTTACCGCGCGCTCGGGATTGAGGGACAGGAGATAACCTCCAACTCGCCGCTTCGCGGCGGCAAGGGGATGTTGTACGAGGGCGGCATTCGTGTGCCGATGATTGTCCGCTGGCCGGGCGAAGCGAGACCCGGCAGCGTTTGTAATACGCCGGTAGTGGGCATTGATTTTTACCGGACGTTTCTGGAGATGGCAGGAGCTCAGAAGAGACCCAGACAAATTCTGGATGGAGAGAGCCTTGTGCGGCTTTTGAAGCAGAGCGGTACGTTAAAAAGGGACGCCATCTTCTGGCATTTCCCGTGTTATCTTGAAGGAGGTCATGGAACCTGGAGGACCACCCCGGCAGGCGCGATACGCCAGGGTGACCTCAAACTCATTGAGTTCTTTGAAGACAACCGGCTGGAGCTTTATAACTTGAGGGACGACATCGGCGAGAAGCACGACCTCGCCAAAGTCATGCCGGAAAAGGCTCGACAGTTACACCGACGGCTCGTAGAGTGGCGTAAGTCGGTAGGGGCGCCGGTGCCGAGCAAGCCGAACCCCGGTTATGATCCTGAGGCCAAGCCCGATTCGGCGAATAAACGAAAGAAAGAAGGACGCAAAAGGACCGCGAAGACCGCATAACGCCTGCTCAGTGCATGAGTACCCCAATGCGGCGACGTATAGTGTTGCGTTAAAGGCGCTTCTTTGACACGATTGACAGGATTCCGAGAATCCCGTCCATCCTGCTATCTCGTCAAAAAAAGAATACGTCCGCGAGCTTATGAATCAGAGCGCTCAGCGAAAAAGGAGGAAAGCCATGGCCGTTGTCGGAGAGCCCCTGAATCCCTCGGTGCTGGACAGGATACGAGCCCTGACCGACTGGCCCCCTGCACCCGAACGGGTCAGCCCCGACGGGAACTGGGTTCATACGTACCGAATCTGGACCTGCCACGGATTCACGGATAGGGGCAACTCGAACCCAGGCGTCATCCGAATCGAACGCGTGGCGGGGGCGGCAGAGCAATTCTTCACCTTAAACGTTCGACAACGGGTGGTGCACGTCGGCGACATCGTGCACGAGCTGCGGGCGCGAATCGAGTGCCGAAACGACCGCCTCGCCTCACCGCAGAAATGGTCGCTCACCAGCCGCTTTTTTGAATCCAACGGCAAGGAGCGAGAAGGTTTGGTTGTCCAAGAGCAAGGCCGATGCCGGGACGAGCGAGTCGTCCGCACAATCAACGGTCGCGCACGGGAGATGACCGTCTCGGCGCAGACTACCGCGGACTGGTGTCTTTTTGAGGCGTTGCAGCGATGGCCGCTCAGAAGAGGCGAATCGCCCGCCTTCGACGTGCTGGAGGGGCTGAGCGTACACCGCCCGGGCCATCGTATAACTTACCGGGGGCAGGAAACAATCGAGCGCAGCGGTAAGCCGCTGAAGTTGCATCGGTTTTCTCAACTGGGACAAGGCATGCTGCCATACGACTACTGGCTGGACGATGCTCGCCGACTGGTGTTGGCCGCAACCCTCAGCCGAGTTTATATTCTCGACCCGCAAGCCGAGAACAAGGTCCGGTGGCGGCGACGGTCGCGTGCGAGAAAGGAGAAATGAGATGACAGCCCGTGACACAACTGAGAGTAAGCGACCGGCGGGCATGAACCGCCGGGCATTTGTAAAACTCGGCGGCGCAGCGGCGGTTGCTCTTGCGGCCGGCGTCGGAGCCGAGTCCACTTCGCAAGCGGTCAGGCGAGAGCGGCCCAACATTCTACTGATAATCACCGACCAGCAGCACTTCGACACCATCGCGGAGGCAGGATGTTGCCACGTGAAAACGCCCGCGATGGACGGGCTTGTCCGGGGCGGCACGAGCTTCCAACTTTCCCACAGCGCCAATCCCTTGTGCAGCCCGGCGAGAAGTTCTATCTTCACTGGGCGCACCTCCAGCGAGACGGGTGTTTACGTAAACGGCAAACCCGTCCGACCCGGCATCCCGAATCTTGGACAGTGGCTGAGTGAGAAGGCGAGCTATGAGACCGTTTACGCGGGCAAGTGGCACCTCCCCGCCTCGTACACGGCTTCCATTCCGGGCTTCCGCGTCCTGCATACGGGAATCGGCGGGCAAGGCAATCTCTGCGACCCGGCGGTCAGTCGTGCCTGCGAGGCTTTCCTGCGAGGACACCGCACGCAAAAGCCGTTCCTGATGGTCGCTTCCTTCTTACAGCCGCACGACATCTGTGAATGGCTGCGACTGAACACCGAGGTCCCCGAGACCCTCCGTTATCCGAAACTTGTCGGCAAGCTCCCGGCTCTGCCGAAGAACTTCAGCTTCGACCCGGATGAGCCCGCCATGCTCAAAAAGACCCGCGCCAGCAATGAGCCCGCAAAGGGCAATTGGACGGAGGACCACTGGCGGTACTATCTATGGAGCTACTACCGCCACATCGAGATGGTCAACGGCGAGGTCGGGCGCATCCTGCGGGCACTGCGCGAGACCGGCCAGGAAAAGAACACCTTGCTCCTGTTCACCTCCGATCACGGCGAGGGTTTGGCGCACCACCAGATGGTCAGGAAGTCCAGCCCTTACGATGAGGCATCGAGGGTTCGGATGATACTCGCGTGGCCGGGCCATATCCCTGCGGGCAAGGCCGACACGACGCACCTGGTCAGCGGGCTCGACGTCATGCCGACGTTGTGCGACTATGCGGGCGTTGAGCCTCCGAAAAACATGCGGGGCAGGAGCCTCCGGCCCGTGTTGGAGGGCAAGCACCTCAAATGGCGCCGCTATATTGTAACCGAAGTTAATGGCGACTCGGGGCGAATGCTGCGAACGCCGCGATACAAGTACATCACCTACCGCGCCGACCCGGTCGAGGCGTTGTTCGACATGAAAGCCGACCCCGAGGAGAAAAGTAACCTCGCCAAGAGACCCGAGTACGCAGCCGTGGTTACGGAGCACAGGGAGCTTTTGAGGCAATGGGAAGGCGAGTTGGACGTGGCGCCCAACGTGCCCCGCAGGAACGCCTGGTGGCGCCGGCCTAAGACAGGTTGAAAGAACTCGCTGCGATGCCCGAATTCAGAAAACCGCCGTGTCGGAGAGACCAGTCCGGGACAAAAAGATTTCGGTACGGCGCTGTGAAGGAGAGGGCGCCATGAAAAGCGGAACGAGACGCGATTTCCTGAAATTCGTGGGACTCGGCGCGGCAGGTTTGGCAATGTCGCGGCCGTTGGCTGCCTCGGGAGCTAACCGGAAAAAGCCGAACATTATCTTCATCCTGGCGGACGACCTGGGCTGGAGCGAATTGGGCTGTTACGGCAACACGTTCAACGAAACGCCCAACCTCGACAAGTTGGCGAAAGAAGGCGTGCGGTTCACCGATGCTTACGCCGCCGCCCCTGTGTGTTCTCCCTATCGGGCAGCCCTGATGACGGGGCAATACCCCGCGAGAGTCCGCATTACCGACTATCTTCGCCCCAACGATAAAAATCACCTCTCGACGAACTACACGACGATAGCCGAGATGCTCAAGAGCGCGGGTTACGCGACCGGTATCATCGGCAAGTGGCATCTTACCGGTTACGCCAACCACGGCGCGGAAGAGTTTCCTCCGTCCAAGCACGGCTTTGATGAGACGATTGTCTCCGAGAACCGAGGCATCGGCGGCGGCAGCTACTTTTATCCATATCACTTCAACCATGAAATCAAAAAGCGGCTGCCCGGAAAAGAGCATCTCATTGACCGGATGAACCTCGAGGCGGTGGACTTCGTCGAGCGCCACAAGGACGAGCCGTTTTTTCTTTATCTCAGTCACTATGCCGTTCACACCACGCTGAGCGGCCGACCCGACCTTGTCGAAAAGTATCGGAAGAAGCCCGGCGCCGGCAAGAGCCCGAAGGGTCGCGGGGCCGCCGCGCTCGAAGACCAGCGGGCTAAGTCGAACAACCCGCATCTGGCGGCTCAACTGGAGGCGATTGACAGCGGCGTCGGCATGATTTCGAGGAAATTGGCAGCCCTCGCTCTGACGGGGAATACGCTCGTTGTATTCACCGGTGACAATGGCGGAGAATCTCGCGTAACCAGCAACGCCCCGCTGCGAGCGGGCAAATCCACTCTTTATGAGGGGGGGATACGCGTGCCGCTGCTCGTTCGCTATCCTGGCGTCGTCCCTGCCGGGACGGTCTGTAGGACGCCGACAGGCAACATTGATTTCTATCCCACCTTCTGTGAGGCTGCCGGTATCAAGCCCGACCCGCGCCAGCGTCTCGACGGCGTCTCGATGATGCCGATGCTGAGGAAATCCGCGGCGAAGGTTCAACGGGACGCCTTGTACTGGCACTATCCCTTGCCGAAGCCGCACTTCCTCGGGGGACGCTCATCGGGGGCCATCCGCCAGGGCGACTGGAAACTCCTCGAGTTCTTCGATACCGGCGAGAGCGAGCTTTACAATCTCGCTGACGACATCGGCGAGAGGAGGAATCTGGCAAAGGGGATGCCGGGGAAGGTCGCGGAACTGAAGAAGGCGCTGGCCGATTGGCGAAACGATGCGGGGGCGGTAATCCCGCCGGGTTACGCAGGGTATGACCCGGAATCGGGGTCGAGACATCCTTGAGACAGCCTCGCCCAGGCGGGGGAGGGAAGAAAGCAGAAAGAAGGTAACGCAAAGGCGCGGAGATGGAGATGAGAGGGACCCCGTCTTCGAGTGCCGTGGCATGGGCATCTTGCCCATGATCTTCCCCACGGGTTCCGCCTCCAGCGGGATGCCGCGTGGGGGGAGGGCTGTTGTTTCCGCCCTGAAGGATACTGCTCGACCCCGGGGCTGAAAAATCCCGCTGTCTGTGCTTTCGCACCGCTTTCGCAAGCAAGTGTCGCTATGCCACCCGAGACTGAGGCGTTACCCCTCCGCGGAGAATCCAGTTGAAATGCGAAGGAGCCAGGTGATATGGTCCGGCATACATTCCAGTAACGCCCTTTTCTTGGTGGCCAATTTCAACGGAGAATTCAATGACGGACATCACGACGAGATATGTTGGGTTGACGCTGCGGTCGCCTATCATCGCGGGTTCGGCGGGGATTACTAAGGACGCAGAGAGAATCCAGCGAGCGGAGGAAAACGGCGCCGGCGCCGCGGTCATGAAATCTCTCTTCGAGGTTGAAGTGAGCCGGACTTCGCCGACTCCCCGGTTCAAGGTGCTTCGGCACAACCTCGACCGGCATCGCGCCTTCACGCTCTATTCCTACGAGCAAGCCAGCGAATGGGGACCGGAAGAGCACGCCGAGGAGGTTCGCCGCATCAAGAGCAAAGTCGGCATCCCTCTCATTGTCAGCGTGGCGTGCATTACCGAGTCAGCGTGGGAGAGCTACTCCAAGATGATGGAGGAGGCGGGGGCCGACGCCCTCGAGCTGAACGTTTCATGTCCCCACGGCTCGATAACCTTCTACGGCGGTGAAATCGAAAAGAGCATTCTGAACGCCGTCCGCATTGTCCGGGAAAGCGTTGGCATCCCGATTATCGCCAAGCTCAGCCCGCAGCTCACGTCTCCTGTAAGTATCGTAAGGGAACTGGAAAGAACGGGGGTTGACGGCGTAACAATCTTCAATCGGATGACCGGCATCGAAATTGACCTTGAGACCGAATCCCCTATCATGCACGGCGCCTATGCCGGCCACGGCGGGCCGTGGGCGATCCAGTACCCCCTCCGCTGGATAAGCGAGGTGTCGCCGCAGGTGAAAATGGATATCAGCGCTTCCGGCGGGGTCAGCTCGGGGGAGGACGTGGTCAAGTATATTCTCGCGGGAGCGACAGCCGTCCAGACCTGCACCGCCATCGTCATGAACGGATACGAGATCATTGGTGAGCTGACGCGGGGACTTGAATCCTTCATGGAAAGAAAAGGGTACGCCACGCTCGATGATTTTCGGGGAAAACTCTGCTCGCGAATTCTGGATGGGAGAAGCGTTGACCGCCGGCAGAAAGTCAAAGCCAGGATCGTTCGGAAAATCGCCCCCTGCGAATCGGCCTGCCCAATCAATACGGGCGTGCAGGGATACGTCAATATGATTGCCGCCGGTCGTTTCGCGGAAGCCGCTGAGATCATCCGCTCCAAAAACCCTCTTCCGGAGACGACCTCACGGGTCTGCGGGCGACTGTGTCGGGAAAAATGCACTCGCTCGTTGATTGACCAGCCAATCGCCATCGCCCAGTTGAAGCGAGCCGCTCTGGAGTGGGGCAAAAGTAGCCATTCGGAAAAAAACACGGCGCCCGCCGAGAACGAAGCGCCTCGGAAAGAAAAAAAGGTAGCTGTCGTTGGAGCCGGGCCCGCCGGGCTTGCCGCCGCCTGCGACCTCGTCAGAGAAGGTTACGGCGTCGTGGTTTTCGATTCGCTGCCCGCCGCGGGGGGAATGCTCGTGGCGGGGATTCCGGCTTTCAGACTGCCGAGGGAGATTGTGAGCCGCGAGATAGAGGCAATCCGGAAAATGGGCGTCGAGTTCAGGCTCGGCACAACCGTGGGGAAAGACATCCCGTTCGACGACATTCTGCGGGGCGGCTTCGGGGCGGTCTTCATCGCCACCGGCGCCTACAAGGAGCAAACCCTCGGCGTGCCGGGAGAGGAACTTCAGGGTGTGGTGGGGGCCATTCCGTTCCTCAAAATGGTCAACGTTGAGGGAGAAAGGCCCCGCCAGGGGCGGGGAAGAAGGGTCGTGGTGATTGGAGGCGGGGACAGCGCTCTGGACGCGGCGAGGACAGCCGCACGCCTCGGCGCCGAGGAGACTTACATCCTCTATCGCCGCACGGCAGGCGAAATGCCCGCAGAGCCGCATCGAGTCCGCGAGGCGGAAGCGGAAGGCGTCAAAATCATGTATCTCGTCAGGCCGACGCTAATCCTCGGCGAGAACGGACACGTCAGCGCGGTCGAATGCGAGAATATGTTTCTTGGCGAGAGCGGTTCGGATGGTCGAAGAAAGCCGCAGCCCGCAAAAGCCAGCCGGTTCATTCTCGAGGCAGACACGGTCATCGCGGCGCTCGGAGAATCTCCGGACCTATCCTTTCTCCCTGAAGGAGCGGGCATCGAGACCCGTGGCGGGCTCATTGTTGTTGACCGTTTTCATAGTACGACGAACGAAAAGGTCTTCGGCGGGGGGGATGCGACCCGCGGCCCGGGGAAGGTCATCGAAGCTATCAGGGACGGGAAGACTGCGGCAAAATCAATCGCTGCTTTCCTCTCCGGCGCCCTTCCAGCGGTGGAGGAAGAGGAGGAGGCGCCCGAGGTCGTTGACTCCATCGCCGTGCTGAACCGAGGATTCGAGCGAAAGGAACGTGTCTCGCCGCGAACACTTGCAGCCGAGGAGCTACTCGGCTCTTTTGGGGAAACGGCGCCTGGCTTGACGAAAGAGGAAGCTATAAAAGAGGGCAGCCGCTGCCTTGTCTGCGGGTGTGGCGTTGGCTGCGGAATTTGCCAGAGAGTTTGCATCTACGACGCAATTGATAGAAAACTGGACGAGTTCGTGGTCAATGACAAATGCGTCGGATGCGGCTTGTGCGCGGAAGTTTGCCCCAATGATTGCATTCTCATGGTCAATATCGAGCCTCCACCGGCTTAAATCGCTCTTCTGCCGGGAGTGTCGAAAGCCTGGACGTATTCGCGCGGTCGGTTACCAACGCCACGGAGCGATTGAGGAGGCGACGGGAAAGGTGAGGATGCCTCGGGCGATTCTGCGGAGAAAAAAAACCTTGCGGAGTTTGGCGTGGCGATGGTATGTTTTGCTTCGTGCGATGCCTCGCTGATAAGAGTTCGGGCATCCAGCATAAACCAGAGAACTGTTGCTGATACGAAAGGCAACTCGAGCGATTTCAAAAGAGTTTTGCTATGGGATCAACCTTAAAAGCAATCGTCGTGCTTGTTCTTCTGTTGGGTATCATCGGCGTAGCCTCGTACTACGCCGTGACGCGGAGTAAACCTGATGAAGAAAAAGGCAGAGGCTACACCGCTGTTCTGATGTGCACCAACCCAGCATGCAAGAAGGAGCCTTTCCCCCAGAGAATCATCGCAGGCAGACGCCCCCCCTATAAGTGCAAGTATTGCGGAAAGAAAACTGCGTATCGCGCCGTTCGGTGCGACAATTGCGGTGCAATCTTCCCTTACATCGTGCAGCAGGTTACCACCGAATACGGGCCGGAGGAAGTTGGCACAAGCGAATGCCCCGAATGCCGATACGACAGGTTCACCCTGATTCGGAGTATGGCGGACCTCAAAAAATCGGCGGCAGAGCAGGAGTGACCGGTGAGGGCGACGAGGGCCGAGCGGCCGGGCAAAGCCGCCCCGGCGCGCTGGTGCAGTGCCGACACATTGTAACGCCTCAGTCTGGGGCGGAAACCCCGCCTTGGCGGGGGAGGGAAAAAGGGAAGAATAGGGTAACGCAAAGGCGCGGAGTCGCCGACAGCAGGATGAGAAAGACTCCGTCGTCACCTGGCGTGGCATGGGCATCTTGCCCATGATCCCCAAAGGAGTTCCGTGTTGCCAGCCATGTAACGCCGCCGTCTCGGCGGCAGTCCTGAGGGCGTCTCGCCCTCGGCGGGGGCAGGATGCCCTCCCGCGGAACGCGGGACAAGATGCCGGCGGTACAAGGCCGGCTCCGGGTGGTCCGCGGGCTGTGCGATTCCACCCTCAGCCGCCCGTAAGTAAGGCATTACGAGATATTGATTATTCTTATTGACCGGGCGGCGGGGCAAAGGTATAATAAAATAGGTTTTAAGGCGCCGAGTTTGCATCGGCTTGCAGTCATGATTTAGGAGATAGTGAGATGTTGGACTTAAATCATCGTTTCGAGAGGTCTTGCGGAAAGACGCATTTTGTCAACAGGTTGAATCGCTGGCTCTCCAATAGGCTGATTTGCGTCGGCTTCACTCTCATCGAGCTTCTGGTGGTTATGGCAATACTGTCCATTCTCATGGCTCTTCTTCTTCCCGCCATCCAGAGCGGCAAGGAGAAGGGGCAGGAGGCGCAGTGTATGCAGAATTTGCGGCAGTTTGGCCTTGCGTACGCGCAGTACACAAACGACTACGATGGCTGGTTTCCGCCGCAACCGGGGTGGGAAGGCGACACAATGGCCTATATTCGCACCTCCTGGATCACCTACGACGCCGGCGGCAATATCAGCAGCGGCGGCGCCACAAGACAGCAGATCAGGCAGGGTCTGCTCTGGCCTTACCTTCAGAGTTACGCGGTGTACAAGTGCCCCGGCGACAGAAACCGAGAAATCCGCAACTACAGCTATTCTCAAAACCTCGCCTACAACAACCGCAACCGCGACCGGATTGGCAGGTGGCTCACCCGGGTTATGTTGATGTGCGAGGAGCAGCGACCAAATGACGGAGTCTTCTGGTATAAGAACTCCGGCGCCGTCAGCCAGATGGATTGCCTTGCTTTCGACAGGCACGTCTCCTGCTCCAACATGCTCTTCGGCGATACCCACGTCAAGGCTATTCCATTCAAGAGAGCCGACGAAGTCGCCAAGTTAGAGTATGTCGGAGACTTCCCCGATTCGCCAACCCAGTAGTAGCGGCCACATGCCAGCCGCTCCCTGCTGAGGCGTCCTTTTCTTCCTGCCTTTTTAGAAACGGGTCAGCCGAGGCTCTCCCCTGCGCTCAGCATTGTCAACTACCTGCGAATAGGTCCTGGAGGAATGGCAGTTTCTGGGGAAAGAGCAAAAAGACCACCATACCAAGCAGCCCCACGACCACGAGAATGAAAATCGTGATCACCAGGGCGCTGAAGATGCGGGAGCCGGTCGCGCCCAGAACTTTCTCGAGTGCAAGCTTTTTTCGCGGCAGCTTCTCCGCGGAATCGGTGGCTTCGGGGACCTCCGCGGCGAGCTCGCCGGGCTTTTCCTCGCCTCTGCCCTTGACGAGAGAGGCGACGTATCCCCACGCTATTCCCACGAACGCCAAACCCAGCACCCCGAGAAAAATGTCCAACAACTTGACGCCCAGGAATTCGTTCGTGACCATCTTCTTGAGCGCGGGCGCATTGTCGTAACCTCCCGTCTTCCTCAAATTGAAGATAAGAACAGCTACCAGAGCGATGCCTGCCAGGTACAGTACGAACTTCAGGTGCTTTTTCATTCTACCTCCTTCCCGCCGATGAAAATGGCTTGCCATCCTTCCTCGTTTGCTTTCCTCTGCCCGCGGGCAATTCAGTCATCGGCCAAGTTCTGTCAGCAATACTCCGTGAATGAAACATAGCCGCCGAGGTGAGCAAAGCTTAGTGCTCTGGCTCATAAATTCGGCCACGTATTTTTTTTGACCGGATAACCCCGCGTCTCGCGGGGTGGCCACGAGATAATTGACAAGCTATATCTCATGAGGACTGACCAGGGGCCTCACGGACTTCAGTTCCACAATGACGGTATCTCCTTCGACCTCGCCGGGGTAGGGGAGTGCGAGCTCTGCGACAACTTGTCAGCCAATTGCTTGTTCTTCCTGGTTTTTCAGAGTGCCCCACGGGGGTTCCGATTTACTGGATACCTCACATTCCTCGAACGATGCCCCGCCGGAGGCGGGGTTATCCTGTCAAAGGATTTCCTTCCCCCCGCACTATACGTTACGGTACTTGCGAACGCGTGTAGTTAGCAAGCGAACATATCCGCCGCGAATCAAACACAGCGGCCATCCGACCTCCAAGTGCGCTCCCTCAAGGTTTCTCTTTCTTGGGAGGCGGAACGATGTCGGCTGTCCGTTCCTTGGGACCCGCCATCGCCGGAAGCTTCTCGCTGGGGATAGGCTCATACCAAAAGCTGGCACAGGACCAGTCATCCTGCCTTTCGTACAAACCGTTACGCCAGCCGATCTGCTGAATGGTAACGCGGCAATCGTTTTTCCAGTAAATGGGGTCGGGGAGATGCCAGCGATACATGCAAACGTAGCCGTCCTTGTTCAAGCTGCATCCGTTATAGCGGAAAGGCGTCTGCTGAACTCCCCACGAAAGCCCAATATAATCCTCACTTCCCGTTCCGCAGATGGTGGGGAATTTCTTGTCGCCGTCCAGGTAAACTTTGATCTCTCCCTCGCCCCACCAGTTGCCGGAGAGAGCGTGAATGCCGATGACCGAGCCGATGAATCTGCCCGCCCCCCTGCGGCGAGGCAGAAGCTCGAAATCTTTCTTCAGCGTTGTCGGGTTCTCTCGTCGGAACAGAACGTGGAGCCTGCCGAAACTCTCCGGCAGTTTCTCGTTGATGGTGTAATCAATCTGATAAAAGAGGACGGATCCTTTTTTAGCGTCGTTGGTCATAGTCATTCGCGCCCTCTTTGCGAAAGGCATGGGCAGCCAAATGTTCATTCCCGCCCTCTCGCCGACCGAATGAACCGCAGTTTGATACGCGACGACCCGCCCGTGAGCAATCCCCATGAAGTCGCCCAGGGGGCATTCGATGCTCGGGTATTCCTGTCCGTCCCAATAGGCGCGAATGACAAGGCTGCGGAGATTGACCGGTTCGCCGCGAGTCGTCATCCAGATGTGCCGAATAACCGCCGGTCCCTTTATATCACACAGCTCGAAGGTCGTACCCGCCGCAATGTCCACGGCAGGCGAGCCCTTTCGTCCGACGCCGAGATTGCTGGCTGCTTTACCGCCGGCTCCTTTCTCGCCCGCGCGATTCTCGTAGGAAATAGAGCGAGACTCAACCCCCGTAACTACCAGATAGGGCTTGTGGATCACATCGCCCACATCAACTTGCGCGTGGACGACGCAGAGGGCAAAAACTGCCGACAAGAAAACCGATGCCTGTGTAAGTAACCTTTTCATCTCTGGCCTCCTTCTGCTTTGACGTGATGGCTTTGAGTGCCTGTGCGTAACGTTCTCCCACGCTTCAGCCCGGCTTGTTGGGAAGCGAGGCTTACCCGCAGCGATTGCGCCGTCTCCGGGCTTATCCCCGGCGCCTGTGGGATATTAACACGAATCAGGCTCGTTTGTCTGTTTTTCGGTCCGCGGAGCAACTCCGGCGAACAAAAGGACATCGCGGACTCGGCCAAAGCATTTGTGAGGCGCAAAACGCGTGTCCGGCAATTGGTCGAGCTGGGCATTGAAGGCGGAGCCAGAAGTCCCGAATGGCGCCGATGGCGCCACCCAGGCCTACGATCTTCCCGCAGGGCGTTTGCGAGCGTGGACGTGGGTCCTGACCCGGCCGATGGCCAACTGCGAGATTTCTCGAGTCAGACGCTTGAGCCGACGGTGTTCCTCTATCCATCCTTTCACCTCCTCGACTAAGTCCAAAGGCACATAGACGGTACGGGTCTTCCCTTTCTCCTTGTAGGTGATGCAGTGGCCGGCGTGCTTCTCTCCCCGCTGGCAATGGCAACCGGGCCGACCGCATTGCTTGCGGATGATGACCGGACTGGCGGCCAGCACGTGACGAGCGGCCTTGAGCTGCTTGACTCTGGCCTGGCAGAGTCTTCGAATCAGGGTGGGATGTTTCAGTATCCTCCTCTCTTCCTCCCGGTGGAAAGTGTGCTCCGTTTCGGAAAAGCGCCATAACTTATCCGACAATGTAAGAAAAAAAGCCCGTGTGAAGGTAATGCCTCAGTTACGGGCGGCTGAGGCTGGAACCGCACAGCCCGCGGACGACCCGGAGCCGGTCTTGTACCACCGGCATCTTGCCGGCTGTCTCGGCGGCATCCTGCCCCCGCTGAGGGCGAGACGCCCTCAGGACTGCCGCCGAGACGGCGGCGTTACATGGGTGGCAACACGGAACTCCCCTGGGCATCGTGAGCAAGATGGCCTTGGCCCGACAGGCGACGACGGAGTCCGTCTCATGCTCCTCTCTGCGACTCTGTGCCTCTGCGTTACGCTCCTTTTCCCTTCCTCCCTCCCCCGCCAAGGCGGGGTCTCCCCCCGAGACTGAGGCCATACTGCCGAGGCGAAGTTTTGGTTGACATTAGCCGTCCGGCTTTGATAAAGTCAGGTGTAGTTGGGGATAGCCCGCAAGGTTCTCCAAAGAAAGGGCTGGCGTAGCTCAACGGTAGAGCAGCTGATTTGTAATCAGCAGGTTGCGGGTTCGACTCCCATCGCCAGCTTTGCCTTGTTCGTCAACATGCGCCTTACCCTTCGATGCCACGGGTGCGGATGCCTGGGAGGATACCCAAGCGGCCAAAGGGGGCAGACTGTAAATCTGCTGGCACAGTCCTTCGGAGGTTCGAATCCTCCTCCTCCCATTTCCCTTTTCTCCCCCTTCCTAATGTGTTGTTTCACGCAAAGTTAGACTTTTCGCTTCATGCACAGAGGAGCTCCCTCTCCCGTGGTTGCAAGAGTCTCCCCAGCACTTTCGATAAATCGTCCCCGGTGAACCGCTACTGGAAAGGCTCAGCTATCCATTGCTGTTTAACTGCGCAGTTCAGCCTGCCCCTGAGGGGGCCCACCTCGAGCTGTATTGTGCGTTCGGGAATCCGCTTGCCCGGGCGCTTCCGATTCACGTCTCGTCTTCTTCTATACTATGTACTCTCGAACGTGGCCTGCCTTCAACCTCTCTTGTCCAAAACACAGTCGCACTGAATACGGACATGCGGATTATGTCAAGGTTTTTGCGGGCGAGCCGGGCGCAAACTGGGCACAGAACTTTTTCTTGGGGTTGACCTATGATTCGAGATGTGGATCCAACTGCCTGATTCAGAGGGGTCGCGCTGGTAGCGGCGCAGGGACTCGAACCCCGGACACGAGGATTATGATTCCTCTGCTCTAACCAACTGAGCTACGCCGCCATAATGAAGGTTACTCGCCTTCGGAAAGGTAGTTACAAACACGGTGTCTGAGGCGATGAACCATGATTTTCTGGCTTCCGTGACATTAGTGCCAAAATTTCGCACTTCCCACGCCGTTCATCCTATCACGTCTTGAAGAATAACATAGAACGCACTATGTCAACAAGCGGTTTCTTGTAACCCCTCACTTACGGGTGGCTCGGGGTGAAACCGCACAGTGCGCAGAGCACGCAGAGAAGCACACGTATCGCCGGCGTCCTGTCCCGCCCCGCGTTCCGCCGGGAATATCGAGGGGCTCCTTCGCCCTCGGCGGGCTCGGGCTGTACCCTTCACGCCAAAAAAAGCCATCCCCCACGTGGCATCCCGCTGGAGGCGGGACCCGTCGGGATCATGGGCGAGATGCCCATGCCACGGCAGGCGACGACGGACTCTTTCTCATCCTTCTCTCAGCGACTCAGCGACTTTGCGTTACCCTTCTCTTCCCTTTTTCTCTCCATCGCCAAGGCGGGGTATCCGCCTGAGATTGAGGCCATACGGATTATGACTTTTTTTGCCGGACAACTTCTACCCCGGGAGGTCTTCTTTTTAATCATGCAGTTTCCCCATTTTTTTTCGCAAAAAAGGGACCTTCACATTTGCCATCTTCAATTTCTACCTCGCTACCAGTAGGTTGCAACGTCACCCTCACCGTTTCCGGGGAAACTCCTGTGATGGCTGCGGCCGTATTTGCGTGGCATACTTCGGATGAATCCTTTGGTCGAGAAGCCCCGCCTCGGCGGGGCTGAAGCCGGCTGTCACGAGAAAAATCTCGTGTCCGATACCACCGACTAAAGCCGTTGGCTAACTGGGGCGCCCGCCGAGGGCGGGCGAAAAGGAGGCGGTGGCCCTTTCCTTTCTATGATAGACGGACAGAGGGGACAGATCCACGGCGTCAACGTGCGACGGGAGAGGTTCAAAACGAGGCGTGAGGGCACGCCACGGAGACGCGGCCGCACCCCCTGTGATGGAACCGATTGACTTTCCGCGAGCCTTGAGTATCATGGGCATAAGAGTTCGGTATCACACCTTTTTCGCCTGTCTGAAGAACGATAACCAATGAGGGTCATAACCATGAGAAATCGGGAATTTTGTTTGGAGATTCAGTTTTTCGCCATTGCGCTGGCGCTGATGGTCGCATCGAGCTGTTTGGCGGCGCAGAAGGGATTTTTGCTGAAGGACGGCGACACAATCGTCTTCCTGGGCGACAGCATCACTCAGGCGGGGACGAGCACCGAGGGGTATATCACGCTGTTCAAGCTGGCGTGCGACGTTACCGGGCACCCGGTTAAGGTCATCAACGCTGGAATCAGCGGGCACAAGTCGAACGACATGCTCGCCCGCCTTCAGAGGGACGTGATTGACCGCCACCCGAGTTGGGTCAGCATTTCCTGCGGGGTCAACGACGTCTGGCACGGCAAGCGAGGCGTGTCCCTGCCCGACTACAAGGAGAACATGACCAAGATAATTGACCGCTGCAAGGCCGCCGAAATCAATATTCTTCTCCTCACTGCCACCCCAATCTACGAAAACCCCAAAAGCCCCGAGAATCAGAAGCTCGCCACGTACAACGATTTTCTGAGGCGACTGGCGAAAGAGAAAAAGCTTCTTCTGTGCGATTTGAACAAGGCTTTCATGTCCCTTTATGTCGAGAAGCGCACCGAGAAAAACCTCTGGACTATTGATGGCGTCCACATGAAACCGAGAGGAAACCGCCTCATGTCTCGGGAGATATTTCGCGCCCTGGGCGCCAGCCGTCAGGAGATTAACCGAGCCAACTGGCGATGGGAATTGCAGGGAAATATGTGACGAGCGGTTTCCGATTCGCGGACGGCTTGCTCTTCGGGCGCTTTTTGTGTTTCGTGATAACTCATCCTTTCTTATGGAGGTCGTGAAATGAAAATGAGCTCACCCAAGAACCTCACCCGACGAACCTTTCTCAAAGGTGTCGGAGCCGCAACCGTGGCTCTGCCGCTGACGCGAAATCTATCCGGCTCCGCGGCGGAGGCTGTCCGGAAGAAGCGCAACATCGTGTTCATTCTCATTGACGACATGCGGTTCGATTCAATGAGCTGTATGGGACATCCGTTCCTCAGGACCCCCAACCTCGACCGCATGGTCAGCAACGGAGTGCTGTTCGAGAACGCCTTCGTGACGACATCGCTGTGCTCGCCCAGCCGCGCCTCTATTCTCAGCGGACAATACGCGCACATGCACGGCGTCCTCGACAACGCAACGCTCCTTCCGGCGGGGACAAGGACTTTCCCCGTCGAGTTGCAGAAGGGGGGATACGAAACTGCCTTCGTCGGCAAATGGCACATGGGCGGCAGCACCGACAAGCCGCGTCCCGGCTTCGACCACTGGGTAAGCTTCCGGGGTCAGGGCACATACGTCAACCCGACGTTCAACGTGGACGGGCGGAGAATCCGCCGCGAAGGCTACGTCACCGACCTCATCACAGACTACTGCCTCAACTGGCTCAAAAAGAAAAGGGACAAGCCCTTCTTCCTCTACATGTCCCACAAAGCTGTGCACGCCTCGTTCATTCCCGCGCCCAGACACAACGATGCCTTCTCCGACGTGAAAGTTCCTCATCCGCCCTCCATGGCCAACACCCCCGAGAATTACAGCGGCAAGCCTCTCTGGGTGCGAAGGCAGCGCCATAGCTGGCACGGCGTGGATTACATGTACCACGACAGCACGGACTTCGACCAGTTCATCATTGACTACCATCGCACGATGCTCGCGGTTGATGACAGCGTCGGCGCCCTTTTGCGGGCGCTTGAGCAACTCGGAATCCTCGATTCCACTCTTATCATCTTCATGAGCGACAACGGCTTCCTTCACGGGGAGCACGGTCTCATTGACAAGCGGTGCATGTACGAGGAATCAATCAAAGTTCCCATGATAGTCCACTGCCCCGAAATCGTGCCCGGCGGACGGAGAAGTCGGCGACTCGTGCTCAACATTGACATCGCCCCGACCATCCTCGATGCCGCCGGTCTTCCCATTCCGAAAACCGTTCAGGGCGAATCCTTCCTCCTCGTGGCGCGACGCGAGAACGTCCCCTGGCGTGATGCCATCCTCTACGAGTATTTCTGGGAGCGACCTTTCGTCCAGACGCCGACGGTTCTTGGAGCACGCACCGAGAGGTACAAGTATTGCTGGTATCACGGCATCTTCGACCTCAACGAGCTTTACGACCTCCGGGAGGACCCTCACGAGATGCGTAACCTCATTGACGACCCGGGCCACTTCACGCTCCGCCGGGAGATGGAGAGGAAATTGCGAGACCTCGTGAAGAAGTACGGCGCGACGATGGTCCCGAAGTTCAAGGCGTGAATGAACGCCACGCGAAGCGGGGAAAAGAGACCTCTCGCAAAGGCGCGAAGACGCAAAGAGGTGGATGGACGGGGACGTAGGACGCTGGGGGCGGTATTTACCGGGGAATTGTCGGCAGAAAATGCCTTGACAGGCTTCAACGGCGGGCGACAATAAAGCATGCGATCGAAGACCTCACGAGCAAAAGTGAGGCAAAATCCGAACCGTTCGGAGGACCGGAAAGCCGTAGGACTCTGATTGGACAGAACTTACGTGGACCAAGCTCAGTCTCGCGAGTGTTCTTATGCACAAAGAAACAGGGTTCCTTTACCGCTTTGTGGAAACTGTGCTGCCATTTTTCAGAGGGAGCACCACATCGCAGTCGCCGTATGAGCGTTGCCCAGAATCCATGCCCAGGAGGATAACGTGAGACGTTTTTTCACGCTTGAGTACTGGGAAGACGATGGCTGGTACGTTGGGAGGTTGCGCGAGGTTCCGGGAGTGTTTAGTCGGGGCAAGACCCTCGAGGAGCTTCAGGAGAATGTCGCGGACGCATATCGAATGATGTGCGAAACCTCGGAGCTGGCACACGCCGGCGCCAAGACAATCGAAGTCCCGGTGGACCTGTGAGACACGCTGAGTCCATTCGGTTCCTTCTCGCTCGCCGGTGCTACCTGAAGCGGCATGGAAGTCCCCACGACATCTACGCCAATCCGGCGACCGGAAGGCAAGCTTCTGTCCCCCGTCACAAAGAGCTCAAGGAGTCGCTTGTGCGGCTCATCGAGAAGCGACTCGGACTCCGAGAGGAGCCGCGCAGATAGATTGGACAGAACTTATGCGAATCAAGCTCTGTGTCGCCAGTGTTGCTACACAGAAGCAGACAGCCTGCCTTTAGCGCTTTACGCAGGCTATATAATGATTGTTCAGCAGAATTGGCAGAATCCCCGGTACTGGTTAGAATGCCGGCATGCACTTTCAGCTCCTGAGCGAACCAGTTCGGCTCCGGCCGTTGGAGGAAGCTCAAGGGCATCGCGCGCGTGCGACTCGCGAGCGGAAACATCAGAATGGCAGAAGTCCACTGGTACGAGGCTCACGGGACCGGCCGGAAGAAAATCAAGAGCAAGAGGTTCCTCGACTAAAACCATGACAGCACAACCAACACTCAAGCAGTTCGCGCTCTGCGTGAGGAACGATGACTGCGAGGACCTTGAAAAGCGCAAGGTTTACCAGATCATCCCCGATGAGGAGGCTGCCAGGGACGGATACATTCGGGTCCTGGATGAATCGGGTGAGGATTATCTGTACCCTGAATCGTACTTCGTTCGCATCCAGCTTCCCGAAGAGGCAGAGAAGGCCCTGAGAGCAGGGGGCTGATTGGACGATTCGCTCAACCGTTGCTTCGAGCAGACTGGCGATGGCCCGTACCCCCAGCGCCATCCATAACATCAGATAGCGCAGATGTTTAGCGTCTTGGCGTCTTGGCGAGAGAAAGGGCAGAGAGGAGATCTCTCGCAAACGCGCGAAGACGCAAAGGACGTTCACCGGACGCTTACGAAAAGTCTCACCCTGAAAGCCGGAAAGGGGCATTGTCGCTCAGCTAACTCAGCAGCCCATCCTTACGGGCGGGAAGTAGCCCCTGTTCGTGACGACCAGATGCCGTAAGCTGGTATCGTCGGCCTTCGATATTTCCCCGCGCACGTGAAACCCCATGTGACATCCTTGGGGTTCTGATTCAGGATGAGGATTTCGCCATCGTTGAAAAGCGTCCAGAAGAGATTCTCCGTTTTGGCATCGAGCGCGATGATCTCTCTCGTGTCGCGTGAAAGGGCTGGCAGGTTCGCGAGGGTTTTGGCCGCGAAAGCGAAGTAGCCCGCTCTCGGCCCTTCATCCACTATCGCCCCGTCTGTTTCAAGGATTCGCCGGTAGAGCGTGTCGTCTCCCTCGACGGTCACCATAGGGCCGCTGCTCTTGGATGCCATGACAACTCCCCCCTCCCAGAGGCACCACGCCCTTATCCGCCGGAGGGTTGTTATCTCGGCGGTGCGTCCGCCAGCGAGGATAAGCACTTTGTAATGTTTCAGCCCGCCATCGCGGATCATGTCCTCGCTGAGAAAGTCGAAATCGAAAAAGTCTCTCAGCCGCCTCGCGTAGCGCAAGAAGTTCTGCCCGTGCAGTTGGATGTCGGTTTGCGGGTAGAAAAGGGCGACCTCGACCTTCGGCCTCCTCTTGCACAAGAAATGAGCGGCCTTCTTCCAATTTCCCTCCGCTTGCTTCCCGCCGAAGATGTTTCCGAAATAATAATGGAGCTGCCTGGCGCCGGAAGCCGTCGCGTTGTAGCAGCGAGCGGCGACCGCCTTGGCGCTGACCCCGCCAGCCGGCTCGAATCCGTAGTAGGCGCCGTACAGTTTTCCCCCAGACGCCACCCATCGCGTCAGAGAGAAGTTATTGACGTAGGAACTCCCCTCGTTGGTGATTCTGACCCCAGCGTTCACGGAAGCGGCAATCTTGCACTGGTCGCCGAAATCCGAACCGTGCATCGCATTGGCGTCGCCTCCGGTGCAGAGGTAAATGTCGGTATCGAGGAAATGCTTGCGAGTGGTCTTCATCCAGAAAGCAGCCCAATCGTTCATGCTCCCCTTGTACCAGGCGAGCATGTCCAACCACGCTCGCGTGGAGGGAGCGTCCTTTTGAAGGAACGTCTTGATCTTGGTAAACTGGCGATAGTTGGTTTTCCATTCTCGGTTGAGGGGAGCGATGCCGCGGTACTTGTTTTTCAGCCAGGTCTGGAAGCTCGCGATGGCGTACCGGTCACCCGCCCAGTAGCCCGGGTGGGAATGGTATTTGCCGTGCGTCTGCGAAGTCCAACCCTCCCCGGACGTCGCCGGATAGATGGCTTCCCCGAAATTGCCGGTTATGCCCAATAGAACTGATTCGACAACCCCCTTCGGCTCGTAATGTGCGGCGAATTCCTTGATGAACCGTGAAATATGCCCGCGGAGGTGCGGATTCCAGAGGGACTCGATGGAACTTTCCTCGCCGTGCTCGAGACAGATGTACCTAACAGAATCTTTGCTGTTGTAGAACCAATCGGGTGTCGCGTAAGCGGGTCCGATGATGATAAACGGAACCCACTTGATTCCGAAGGATTCGTCGAGCTGCACGATTTGGTCGTAAAGCGAGAAATCGAACTCCCCGGGGGAAGTCTCCACCAGGTTCCAGCGCACGTAAGTCTCGTGGCTCGTGACGCCGGCGGCTCTCATGCGAGGGAGCTCTCGTTTGAGCCTCTCCAAAACGCCCGGAACATCGGCGGCGCCGGAGATGTCGAAACCGCCGATTGTGAATTGCGTTCCTGGTCCAACCTTGACCGTGAGACCTGTCTTCACTGGCGGCGCGGCGGATTGCAACCCCGAAACAGCCGCAGCCGCACGCACTTTCCACCCGACACTAACGAGAATAACAGCCAAAACCGCCCCGATAAACCAAGCGAATGCTCTTCCCTTATTCATGATTCCTCTCCCGATGTAGTTTTCTCCTTTTCTATGAAGGTAGCAAATGGCGTCGTGCGAATCAACGTTGACGGTGCAGGGGGATGTGGCCGCGTCTCCGCGGCGTGCTTGGAACGACGAATTGAGCCGGGGAAAGGGGCACTTGGGAAAGCACAGCACAGGGACCAAAGCGGCTCATGTGATCGCCTTGATGAAGACGCTGTCTTGGGCACGCCTACACTTTCAGCGGCTTCTCCTCTTTTCCGGCGGGGATGGATTTCAGTAGCCGCTCGATGATGTGGTCCTGGTCTATGCCTTCCGACTCCGCGTTGAAGTTGGTGACGATGCGATGCCGCATGACCGGATGTGCGATGGCGCCGATATCTTCGGTAACGGCGCAATATCTTCCATGAAGGACCGCCCTCGCCTTTGCTCCCAGGATGAGGTACTGAGTGGCTCTCGGCCCGGCTCCCCAACTCACCCAGGTATCTATGTAATCGGGCGTTCCTTGCCTTCGCGGTCTCGTGCTGCGGGCGAGCTTGAGGGCATACTTGTACACGTGGTCCGGGACGGGCGTCCGCAGGACAATCCGCTGAAGCTCGATGATGTCCTGACCCGTAAGGACCGGCTTTATCTCGGGCATAAAGGAGGTTGTTGTTGTCTGGACGATTTCCAATTCCTCCTCCTCGCTCGGGTAGTCCACGTTTACGTTGAACATGAACCGGTCGAGCTGAGCCTCCGGGAGCGGATAGGTTCCCTCCTGCTCGATGGGATTCTGTGTGCCGAGTACCAGGAAAGGCTCGTCCAACTTATAGAGCCTCCCGGAGGCGGTGACCTGGTGCTCCTGCATGGCTTCGAGGAGGGCAGCCTGAGTCTTGGGAGGCGTTCGGTTGATCTCGTCCGCGAGGAGAATGTTTGAGAAGACGGGGCCTTTCAGGAAGACGAACCTACGCTGTCCGGTTTCGGGGTCTTCCTGGATGATGTCGGTTCCGGTGATGTCTGCGGGCATGAGGTCGGGTGTGAACTGGATTCGCTTGAAAACGAGGTCGAGAGCTCGGGCAAGGGTGCGGACCATGAGTGTTTTGGCAAGACCCGGCACGCCCACCAGAAGACAATGCCCCCGGCAGAATAACGCGATAAGGAGTTCTTCGATGACCGCGGTCTGCCCCACGATGACCTTTGCCACTTCGTTGTTGAGCGTCCGGTAAGCCTCCTTCAGCCTATCCACCGCTTCCACATCACTGCGGGTCAGTGGGCCTGCGGAGCTCGCCCGATTGTCGTTTGCCTCTGGCATCTGCTCTTGCACTCGTATCCTCCCTCCGGATTTGGGATTGCGGATTTGGGATTTCGGAATGCTAACCCCCCCAATCGGGGGCCGCTCCCATAGGGGAACCAAATCTGCACCCCGCAATCCGACATCAGAAATCGGCTCCTGCTCGCTTTGCGTCGCTGCGTTCGCTATTCTTATGTTTTTTCAACCACGCCTGGGCGTGGCTGAGACGCAGAGTCACGCCAAACGTTTTTCATCTCTGTGCGCTCGGCGGTTACTCATCACTTGTCAAGAATTGCCTCGCCTTTTCGGCGTATTTCGTCAAACCGAGATGCTTCAGCCTCTCGACGTAGCTCTTGGCTTTCATCATTCTTCCCTCGTTGACATGGCTTTTCACCATCTCGAGGTAGCTTTCGCCGAGGAGCTTGTCGTTGCGTGCGAGCTCGGCGTTGTATCTCGCCAGGAGCGTCTCCATCTTGCCCTGCCCCTTGAAAAGTCCGACGAGCTTCGAAAGGGCTGCGGTACGGACGTTTTCTTGTTCGATAGGACTGACGATGACCCGGCGAAGCTGCTCCGCTGCCCTGTCAAAATCTTTCCTCTTGATGTACACATCGCTCAGGTCCATCCTGGCCTTGCCGATGCTTATTCCGTACGCAGGGAGGTTGACCGTCGGGGCGGAAAGCATCTGCTCGTATATCTCCGCGGCTTCCTCGAGCCTGCCCATTTTCAGGTAAGCGGTGAAAAGTTTCGTGTAAGGATAATAGGACGTGGGGGATTTTTCCAACATCTTCTCATAGGCTTCTACGGCGGCCTCGTACATATTGGCAGCGAGAAACTGATCGCCGATAACCTGGAAGGCGTGTTGGTTCCTGATGTAGGAGGAGGCTCTTCGGAACACAAGGAGAGCTCCTCTCCTATCGTCGTCCTTTAGAAACGAGTTGACGAGCGAAGAATAGACCTGCTCGTAGATGCTTCCGGTTGCAGCGGACTTCCCGAGGACATCCATGAGCGCTTCGGCAACCCCTCCCGCGAAAAACTCCCTCGAAAGCTTTGCGTTGTGCACCGACCGGAAGGCGTTGACGCCAAACCTCACTTTTTCGCAATAGGGGGGGTCGAGAATGAACTGTCCGAACTCGAAGCCCACCATCTTTCCGGAAACGACATCGCCATTGGCGAAGATGACCCGCACCCTGTCCGCTTTGCTTATGGGTTGCCCTTTCTTCTCGGAGGCGAAAACAAGATAATCGAGCTGCCTCACCTCCACCTTGACCATTTTGTCCTCGGCGAAAAATGTTTTGATGGAGATAACGTCGTCCTTTATCTGCTCTACCCGCCCGGAGAGGCGGTCGCCGTTGAGATTGTGGAGCACATCGCTTTCACCGGTGAACTGTAAAATCTCTCCGCCACGCTCGGTGCTGCGGGAAATGCCCTTCACGGCGGAACGCTCGATGACCAACCGCCCGCAACGTGGAGTCAGAATGGAGAGAGAACCTTCGTCGAGGCTCAGCTCCTTGGCGGAGACACGGTCCGCATTATTGAGGTAAACGTGCAGCTCGACCGACAGTGCTCCCGAGGGAAAAAGGAGGACGGCCACGATAATGGAGAAAACCTCATTCCGAATGCCTGCGGCACCTATCATGATACAATCTCAGAGCAGCGCGTTGCTGCCAGCACCCCCTGGTTGTGGCGCGTGCGCCTTTCAGGGTCCATTTTTGTGCTTTTATCTCTTTTTTGGGCGCCTGCGACAAGGCGGCGAACATAAGCCCAGAGCGCCCAGGGCATTGCCAACAACCGCCTGCGATTTCCAAGGGGAGACCTAACAGCCAAGGCAAGCGTTCGACGAACAGGCAGAAGTCAACTCCCGTCTGGTCAGGCCGGCTAAGTTCAGGCAAAGCCCACACAAATTGCTATCGCTGCGGCGATCTCATCGAGTTGCGTCGTCGTGAGATATCCGATTTTACTCTTGAATCGCGCCAAAGCCACGGATTTCACTTGAAAGCAGTCCGCCGTAGATTCTTTGCGCAAGCCGTTACGAGCGGTCGGGGCGAGATACACCAGCCATGGCTTCCTGTTGTAATCCTCCCTCCAGTTCGTTATTGGAACCACGATACGAAGCGGAAGCCGACCGACGCCGGCAACGTTGACGACAACCGCCGGACGCCTCTTTTTAATCTCCGCGCCAACTTTCGGGTCAAAATCCACCCACCACACTTCGCCCCTACTCGGATTCGTCATAGAGGTCTTTCTCGCCAAATGCGTCAAAGTCCGTCAACTCCCGATTGGTCCTGTACTGTTTTTCCGCCAGCGCCGCGGCCTCGCCGAGGATTATCTCGCGAGCCGGCTTGGCCAGTTTCATGACTTCCAGGGCCGACAGGTAAAGGGGCGGCCGCTTAGTCCCTTGCTCTTCGATTCCCTCCGCGCGGCCCGGAAAGAACTGTTCAGCTTTTTCTGGAGTAATCAGACCCTCGGCGAGTGCTCGCAAGGTCATTTGCCGCAGCCTTGTAGGATGTTCTCGGCCGGCAAACTCAACGGGTTCCCTTTGCCGCCAGCCGTGGGCGCTGAATTGGATGCAGAGGGTTCGGAAATGCCCCGCGCTAATGATGCCCAGGTCGAGCGCCCTGCGCATCCACGCTTGCATGCTTAGGCCATGCTTTTGCTTGAGAAGCGCCAGTTCCTGGAAAGTCACCCTGCGGCGATGGTCGCCAAGCTCGCGCTTTGCCACACCTGGGGGCACGAGGAATGCACCGGCAAAACGGTGGGCAAGCTTTTCGCGTTCGTTTTCCTCCACGCCCTTGCACTCCATGACCAAGTGCCCGAGCTCATGCGCGAGGTTGAATCGGCACCGGTCGTCCGCCGCTGTGCCGCTCACCACTATGACCGGGTATCGTTTGTTCGCCCGACCGGAAAGGCCATGGAACTCCTTTTCATCTTCGGTGCACTCCACGACGATGCCATCGCGGTCCTCGATGGTCTCAACCACGCTTTCAATGCGCGACTCACCCAGCTTCCACGATTTCCGCAGCCTTTCCGCCGCGACTTCCGCGCCGTCTGAAGTACGCACTTCTGCGGGTCTTGGAAAGCGAGAGATGCTGTGTGGGTACAGCTTTTTCTGAAGCCAGACTTGCTTTTCTACAATCTCATGCGCCAGGGCCTTGATTCGCTCCTGGCGCCTTTTGCCGAGAGCGGCGAGCTTCCGGAAACCAAGCCACTCGACTGTGACTTTTGGCTCTTTCAGGAAGTAGTCCGACCTCACACCAAGCACCCGGGCCAGATTGACAAGGAGAGCGGCATTCGGGCTGCTCCCGCCGCGTTCGTACTTCGACAGACCAGCCTTCGTAAGGCCAACGCCAAGTTCAGATAGTCGCGAGACGACCTGCTCCTGAGTCAAACCCGCCAGCAACCGGGCGTGGCGCAAACGTTCACCGATCATGGCCGAGCCTCCTTCTGTTGACAATATCTAATTTCAATAGGGCCTAAATCAATGTTGATAATATACATAAGATTCACAGTTTTGTCAACACAAACCTACCAGGGTAAAATCAGCTAATGCCAATGGGCCTCTGGGGCCCCAATCTTGATGCTTGTGCCGGTGATTAGGGGAGCCGCTGTTCTATGTTCCCCCATTTCCGCCTTCTCTTCTTTTCAGTTACTTTTTTGCTGACTGTCCAGTTGCGATGCCACCGCCAATCCCGGGCAACCGATCAGCCATTTTCTGCCCCCGCGAACGACGCCTTCCCGCAATCTGCGGCTATCACGCCCGCCCGGAGACCACGCACTGCCACCGTCCTGAACCTTAACAAGGCCGGCGAAATTCGGGCAGGCTTCAACGCCGCCAACTGTCGGAATTCACAACACGAAATATCGCTGTATAGAACCTCGCGACGTCCTTCGTCAATCCCGAAAGGTAGCCCTTGAGAGTTATCCCTTCGGAAACGAAGCACATTATCAGCCCGAAAACAATCACATTGAAAAGAATGATTATGACCAGCGAGAAGAAGCTGCCGGAGATTCTCAGGTCTTCCTGCCCGCGTTGAATGATGAAGATGTTCAGCAAAAGGTGAAATGACCACGTGAACCCTATGGCAGCGACGACGAGGCGGTAATAATTGCCGAAATTGATCCATATAGAGAGAAGAGAGTAAGCCGCCATCAGGGCGATGGTGTACAGGGGGAAGAAATAGGGGGCGAGCGCGATGAGGGTGTTGCTCTTTGTCGCTTTTATTTGTCCCCCTCGCTTTGAGAGGCGAATCTCGCGGACTTTTCCCCTGAACAGAAACACCCACAGAGCGTGGGTCAGCTCGTGCCCGACGATGTAAGCGCGGACCGGTTTGCGAAAAGCGAGAAAAAAGGTGAGATAGGATGCGAATCCTATCAAAAAGAAGGCGATGGTCTGCCGGAAATCGCCGGAATGGATTATCTGCCGGAGCGTCGAGTAGGCGACCGCGACACATGATGGAAGGAGAAGAAGAGCGAAGAGAATGTAAATCCCTTTTCGGATGGCGGATCTCTTTTTCATGGTGAGGGAACGCGGAGGCACGATTCCTCTTCACAGGTTTAATCGCCGGGAAATCTCACGTTGCTGTAATCAACATAGACGTGAAACCATATTTCCGCTCGCTTGACTCCCTTTGGGAAAGCGGGAAAGTGTTTCGCGGCGGCTGCGACGCTCTCCATAGCCGCGCGGTTGACGACGTCATGGGTGGAGCGGATTTTGGCGTCCGCGAAGACCGGCTGGTTCAGCGCGCCGTCGCGTGAGAGGTTGAACCATACCTTGACTCTCCCTTCAAAACCCTCCTTGAGGACTTCCGGCGGAGCCTTTTGATACTGAGCGATCAGCCGCTGCAATTGCCGACGATAACTCTCCGCGAGCGGATGCGCCGAGAAATCCAAAAGAGATTTATCCTCGATTCTTGGGAGGTCACCCTCCACGCGGGAATCTTCTGGCGGGGCGACCTTTTCTTTCTCGGGGGAGTTCTTTTCACGCTCTGCTTCGGAATCTTTCGGCGGTGTTTCTCGTGCGATGTCGGGAACCTCCGGAGAGGGACCGATTTTCTCGTGGGAAGGAGCCTTTTCGGTTTCATCTCCTCCCTGCACGAAGGTGAAGGAGATGAGCTTTTCCGGTTGTGCGCGGTCAATCCCCCATCCGCTGACCCGGACAAGAAAGACGGCGTGCAGCCCCAAGGAAATCAACAGAGTTGCCCTGAAAACTTTCGACCTGCACCAAAACACGATCCCCCACACAACCAGCAGAAGCGGATAAAATTGTGATATTGGGAAACTCATCCTCGATCACGAACGCCCATTGATTTCTTCCGACTGGACAACCGAATGGAGCGGGCTTTCCCTATCCTGTTCATCCTGTCCAGATTTTCTCATGCCCCTCGGTTGAAGCCAGCGCGCCGAATCCGCTCTTCCGAAACTCCCGGAAGTTTGCCCTGCCTCGAGAGAAAGTCATGCAAATATCGGGCGAAGATATCAATCTCGATGTTCACCTTTTCACCCGGCTTCCTCGCCCGAAGGTTCGTGGCGTTCAACGTGTGGGGGATTATGTGCACCGTGAAGCGACGCCCCGCGATGGATACGACAGTCAGGCTTATGCCCTCCACGGCCACGGAGCCTTTCGACGAGAGTTTTGCAACGATTTCCGGGGTCGCCTCGACCTCCAGGACCAAATCCTCACCTCCTCTTTCAAAGCGAGTGATTATCCCCGTCCCGTCCACGTGTCCGAGGACAAAATGTCCGCCGAGGCGGGACTGCGGGGTCAGGCTCCTCTCCAAGTTCACAATATCCCCGGGGCGGAGCCTATCGAGGTTTGTCCTGGACAAAGTTTCGCCGAGGAGGTCCATCTCGACTTCATCCCCAGAGATTGACGACACCGTCAAACACGCCCCATTGACAAGGATGCTGTCGCCCAGAACCGTCCCCTCAATGACCTTTCTCGCCTGAACCATGATGCGCCCCCCTGCCCCCGACTTTTCGAGGGAGACGACCTTTCCAACTTCTTCGACTATTCCGGTGAACATTCGCCTTTCCTCATCAACAGATTACTTTTCGAGGGGATAACAGGATGGGTGGCATTTCGGATTTCGGATTCCCCATTCCGCAATCTGCAATCCGCAATCCGCGATTTCCCGTCCATCCTGTTAGGGAAGCTGCTTTTACACATCATTATACGTCACCGTATTTGCGAACCCATCTACTTAGTGCTCCCATTCATAAATTCGCCGACGTATTCTTCCTCTGACAGGATAACAGGATGCACATGATTCTTAGAATCCTGTTTATCCTTGCGAAGCGTTCTTGAGCTTTCGCTTTACCTCAACTTCCCGCTGACATACTGGCTTGCCGGTGGCGACGACATTGTTAGCGAGTTGTATCTCCTGAGCCGCCACAACAACCCGCTCAACGCCGCGGCACGCGGGGCTGGACGATGACCCAACTTGTTTCGGCCCAGCCATGACCGGGCTGCAAGGCCTCCAACAACTTCTCCGTCAACTGCTTGCCCTTCGTGATCTTTCACCCAGCGGCCCTGGGCCTGTGATTTACTGGATGGCGCACATGCCTGGAACTATCCCGTCTATCCTGTTATCCCGTCAAAATAGCTCCTTTCGCAGCACCATTATACGTCACCGTATTTGCGGACCCACCTACTTAGTTGCGCCGATGTACCCTTCGACGAAAATGTCATTTCCGAACCGCCTGATGGATATATCGGTCACCGCCAGAGTGTCCTTCATATATCTCGCCCCTTTGCCCTCGACGACGGAACGAGCCTCCGAGCCCCCGATGATCTTTGGCGCATAGAAAAATGCTACCTTATCTACGATGCCGGCTTCAAGGGCGGATGTGATGAGCCTGCTCCCGCCCTCGAGAAGGACATAAAGAATCCCCCGTTTGGCGAGCCTTCTCACAAGGTCGCGGAGGCTGACCTTGCCTTCCTTTTCACGGCACAGCACAATCTCCGCCCCGGTGGAGGTGATGGCTTCCAGTTTAGCTTCAGCGGCGAGACGTGTCGTGGCGATGATGGTCGTCCGAGCTGCCATACCGGAGAGCAGCTTGCAGGTCAGCTCTATGGATGCCGAGGAGTCAACTACGACTCTCCGGGGTGTGTGTATCTCCCGGAATTTTCCTCGGACAGTGAGCGAGGGATCATCCTGTCTCACGGTGCCGATGCCGACCATTATGGCGTCGCTCTCGTTTCGCATACGGTGGGCGTGCCGGCGGGAAAGCTCATTGGAAATCCATTTCGATTCTCCGGTCGAGGTGGCGATTTTCCCGTCGAGGCTCACGGCGGCTTTGGCGGTCACGAGGGGAAGACCCGTCGCGATATACTTGTTGAATCCCTCATTGAGCCTTTCGGCTTCGGTTCGGAGAATGCCTCGGCTGACTTCTATCCCCTTTTTTCTGAGCATGCGCAGTCCGCGCCCACGGTGGGCTGGCCACGGGTCAGTCGCCCCGACGACGACTCGTTTGACGCCCGCCGCAACGATTCTATCCGTGCACGGGGGAGTCCGCCCGTACGTCGAACACGGCTCGAGCGTCACGTAAAGCGTCGAACCGGCGGCGGATTCACCGGCGCCGCGAAGAGCAATAACTTCGGCATGAGCCTCGCCCGGTCGTTTGTGCCAACCTCTCCCGACGATAACGCCGTCCTTCACAACGACTGTCCCGACGCGAGGATTGGGGCTGCTCGTGCCCTTGCCCCTTGCGGCGAGGCGAAGGGCAACTCGCATGAATTTCTCGTCAAGGGCCGTCATCGGTCTTGTTCCTTCCATGAACGCGCCGCCGGCGCCTAAGTGCTCTGGTTCATAAATTCCGTCACGCATTTTTTTTGACGGGATAACAGGATGGACGGGATGTTCTCAATCCTGTTGATCTTGTCAAAGAAACTCCTTTCGCACAGCATTACACGTCACCGTATTGGGGAACGCGTGTACTAAGCTTCCTCCGCCGGGGCCACTCTGCCCCACTCTGCACCTTTGCGTCTCTGCGTTTCATCCTCTGATACTGTTCAACCCAGAGGCGAAGAGACGCGGAGCATTTTCAGTTATTAGCCGAAAAGTGCCTGTGCGAAATCGGACGGAACAAAGGGCTCGAGGTCGTCGAGATTCTCTCCGATGCCAACGAACTTTATCGGGATGTCAAGCTCCTCCTCAATGGCAAGGAGAATGCCGCCCTTGGCTGTCCCGTCGAGTTTCGCCATAACGATTCCCGTCAAACCGAGCGCCTCGTGGAACATCCTTGCCTGCTGGAGCGCGTTCTGGCCGGTCGTCGCGTCGAGAACCAGCAGCACTTCGTGCGGGGCGCCGGGCATTTTCTTGCCGACGACACGCTGCACCTTTTTCATCTCCTCCATGAGATTGACTTTCGTGTGGAGCCTTCCGGCGGTGTCTATGATTAGGAAGTCCATCCCCCTCGCTGTGGAGGCTTCGGCGGCGTCGAAAGCCACGGCTGCGGCGTCTGCGCCGTGCTGGTGTTTGACGATGGAGGCGCCGGCTCGCTCGGCGAGGATAACGAGCTGGTCAATGGCGGCGGCTCGGAAAGTGTCACACGCAGCCACAAGGACTTTCTTACCATCATCGGTGAGACTCTTTGCCAGCTTAGCAATGGTCGTGGTTTTCCCTGTCCCGTTCACGCCGACGACGAGAATCACAGTTGGAGGCGACGCGGAAACGCTCAGCGGGACGCTTTCCGACCCGAGCGCGCAGGCGACATCCTCCCGAAGCCTTCCCAGAAGTGCGTTCTTATCGAGTCCCCTCTCGCTCTTGTAAACCTCCCGCACCGATTCCATCAGGCGTGTTGTCATTTTCACGCCCATGTCCGTTTGGAGGAACGTGGCTTCGAGTTGTTCGAGGAGCTCCTCGTCAATCTTACCCTTCCCGGTGAGAATCCTGACGATGCCGGAACTCAGACGGTCTCTGGTCTTTTTCAATCCGCGTCTGAGCTTCCCCAGCAGAGCTTTGCCCAAAAATCTCTCCTCTCTTGCACCGAACAGATGACCGCCGAATGCCACGATGCTTTCGAGCGGCAATGTCTTGCACTCCTCAATATTATAGCAAAATTATAGCAAAAGCGCGCCGTGTTGGGTAAAAGCATGATGAATTGCGTCTGGCCGCGTCTCCGTGGCCTGCCAGCTTGTCTTCTTTCGCTCTTCCGGCACGTGGCCGAGGCGCGATACCTGCGTCGAGCCAGCGACCTTGTCCTATAATGCAGAGCATCGGGCTTGGATTTTTGCCGGGCTTGAGCCGGCAGCACCCTTAGCCACCGGCTTCAGTCGGTGGTATCAGACACACCATGCTTTCTCTGAGGAGCCGGCTTCAGCCGGGCTTCTCGACCAGAGGATTCATCCGAATTATGCCGCGCAAATACGGCCTAACCCGATGAATTCAGGCGTGCAACCCGAAAATTGCAGCCTGATGATTTCCCGCCCCTGTCGGTTCGAGTTGGCGCATCCGTGATTCGGAGTATAATTGGCGCCCCGCGGCGACCGGGCTGCGGAGCGGTTGTTCAAACTGAACGCATCTGTTGGAGGAAAACATATCATGACAGCGCGTCCAACCTTATCGAGGCGAGCCTTTTTGAAAGGGGGACTCGCCGTGCCTTTTGCGCTGAAGCTCAGTCGCGGCAGGTCCATCGAGAAAGCCCCTCGCCCGAACATCGTCATCATCGTCTCCGACGACCAGGGCAAGCTGGACCTCGGCTGCTATGGGAACAAGTTTTGCACGACGCCAAACCTCGACTCACTCGCTCGCGAGGGCATGCGTCTGACGAACGCTTTCATTCCCACCGCCATCTGCACGCCGAGCCGCTCTGCGCTGCTCACCGGCCTTTATCCGCACCGAAGTGGAGCATACGGCTTTCGGAGCATCAAACCGGGCGTTCACACGCTTCCTGAGCTGATGTCAAAGGGGGGCTACCGCACGGGCATCATCGGCAAAGTGCACGTATCTCCGTTGAGCCAGTTCCCATTTGACGTGCTCGTGGGCGTCGGCGAGCTTGGATTCGGGCGCGACGTTGACAAATACGCCGCCGAGGTCGAAAAATTCCTCAAGAAGACCAACGACAAGCCCTTTTTCCTCATGGCCTGCTACGCCGACCCGCATCGTCCCTTCCCAAGAAAAGGCGTCGGGAAGGGAAGGGCAGCGGAGGTTCCCAACCCTCACGACTCGCGGAAGGTTCTCATCCCGCCTTTCCTTTTCGACACGCCGGAAACCCGCATCGAGCTCGCCCAATACTATGATGCGATTCGCCGGATGGACCGGGGGGTCGGTCTTGTCCTGAAAGCCCTTCGAGACCAGGGCAAAGAGAACAATACCGTCATTTTCTTCACCAGCGACAACGGCATGCCATTCCCTTTCGCGAAGACCACCCTTTACGATGCCGGAATCAACATGCCCTTCATCGTGCGCTGGCCGGGCGTCGTCAAACCAGCTTCTGTATGCGATTCCATGCTCAGCTTCATTGACATCTTGCCGACCTGCCTCGACATCGCGGGCTCACCCATCCCAAAAGGCATTGACGGCCGCAGCTTTGTCCCGGTTCTGCGAGGCGAAAAAAAGATGTTTCGAGATGTGATTTTCGCTTCCCATACCGACCATGCCAGAAAACCGAGAGTCCCAAGCCGTGCCATCCGAGCCCGCCGTTACAAGTATATCTACAACTTCCGTCCGGATCTCGCGTTCCAAAACAACGCCATGAACAGCCCCACGTGGAAATCCATCCTCAAGAAAGCCGCCACCGACCCGAAAGTCGCCGCCCGCGTACGCTCCTTCAGATTTCGCCCGAGGGAGGAACTTTATGATTTGAGAACTGACCCATACGAGCTGAACAATCTCGCCGGAGAACCTTCGTGCAACCGCATTCTCGTCGGGCTGCGAACGCAGCTCAGGGAATGGATGAAGGAGCAGAAAGACCCTTTTCTCCCGGAGATGATGAAATGAGACGATTCCGGCGACGATACTCAGGCTGATAGCGTCTTTTTCCCTTCCGAGGTGCAGCCACGCGGTAATCCCTCGGTCTCAGGGGGAGATGAAGTCCCCGCATAGAGCGCATAGAGCTCGGAGGGAGTATTTGCCTATCTCCGATGAACGGAGAGGACGGCCCCACTCGCGGCTGACAACCCTGGGGGTGGCTCCGTTTTCCCGTATGGCCAGCTTTCGGCTCTGTGTCCTCTCAAGGCAAAATGATAGCCTGGCGCTCGGATCTGACGAGGCGTCCTCGTGGCACGGGCGTCCCGCCCGTGAACACTCATGGGCAAGATGCCCATGCTACGGCAGGCGACGACGGAGTCCTTCTGATGCTTCTCTCTGCGACCCTGCGCCTTTGCGTTGTTCTCCTTTTCCCTTCTTTCCTCCGGTATCCCCCCAAGACTGAGGCCATACGCCACACCCCTTTCCGAGGTAGCCGACAGCTCAAAAATAGGGTATTATATAAGATGCAGGGAGGAGCTTGCAGAATCGCCTCTTTGGCCCCGTTCGTTCGGTGAAACTGAATCTGCATGTTGCCAACGACGATTGCGATTTCGAGAGCTATAAGGGAGGCGACAGAAGGCTACGCATCACCATGAACTTACGAGAAACGCCCATCTTCACTCCACCTCGGTTTTTGCTCATGGGGCGAGCCTCCCTGATTGCGGGAGCTGCGATCCTTTTTGCAGCCATCAACTTCTGCCCTGATTTGTTCGGCGCCTCCAAGATACTGACCTTCAGCGACTGCCCTTACGCGGAAACGCCCTTGCCACGGGACTACGGCAGCGACAAAGAAGTCTCACTGACCTGGGGTACCGAAGGGCGAACTTCCCCGCTGATTACCTCCACAGGCGAGTCGCCGTTTTCTGACCATTCGCTCGATGCAACGAATCGCTTCATCTTCGCCCAGGGGACATCGGTCATTCAGTTCAATCCCACCGTCCGAGTGACGAGGGTTTTCGTGAGAGACAATGAACCCGATTTCCTCGAGTACTCGGCTTCGGGATTGACGATAAGCGGGGAACTGCAATCTTCCCCCGTTTTTTCTGAAACCGCAGACTTCGTCCCAACGGTTGACAGCGGAATATGGATTGAGGTGGAGGGCCAGGGGGCGATAGATACCCTGCGTTTCATATCCCACGACGACCTCACGAAAAGTTATCTCGTAGATGACCTCGAGTTCGAAATCTACTCAGAGACGGAAGTCATCGCCCTTGCTGGGCTCAACCAATCGGTGTTGGAGGGAAGCACTGTCACGCTCGACGGGCGCGGCTCGGTGAACGCCGACTCTTTCTCCTGGGCACAGCTCAGATTAAGCGACGAACCGCAGGTCACACTTGCATCTCCGGCCGAAGCGGTGACCACGTTCATGGCTCCGCCAGTGCCGACGGCAGCCGTTCTGACTTTCGAACTGACAGCCAGCGGCCCCCTTGGCTCCGACACAGACCGGATTGAGGTCAAGGTCAACATCTCAAAACCTCCCGCGACGCCGCCGGAGGGTTTGACCGTCCTGCCCGGTGAAGCGGAACGGGCTTTGAGAGCAGTCGTGGAGTGGGCGGCTCATCCGGATGCTGCCAGCTACGCCGTCTATCGAGCAGAGGGCGCCCCCCAGAGCGATTACGTGAAAGTCGCGCCGAGCATTCCCCTGGCGGGATACGAAGATGATTGGTTAGAGGAGGGGAGCATCTACTTTTACAAGGTAGCCGCAGCGAATGGATTCGGGTTGGGTCCGCCTTCGGAGCCGGTCGGCTTTGTGGCGTGCCGCAATCTGGCCCTGGATGCCGACGCGCTCCCCATGGCCCGGATCATCAGCCCCACGGGCACAGGCTCCAAGGACATCGAGGTCATACGCGACGGAGTGACGCAGGAGAGTTACGACAGCTATCACGGCGGGGTTACGGAGAGTGAGGACTCGTACGGCTACCTGTGGGAGCAACCTCGCTACTTCGACACCATCGTTTACTACGAGGGAAAAAACTTCAGGGATGGCGGGTGGTGGAGCAGCCTGACCGTCCAGTACACCCCTGACGGAGAAAACTGGATGGAGGTCGAAGGGCTGACCATCTCGCCCGACTATAATTTTCAATATGGGCTGGATGGGCGATGCGACTATATGAGATTCCTTTTGACATTTGAGAGGTGTCAGGGCATCAGCGTTCGCATCTTCGGGGAGCCGGGCGGAAACGCCGACTTCACTTCCATTGCCGAGCTGGAGGTCTATGGCGACCAGGCGGCGAACATCGTCGTCGCGGACGCGGGGCCCGACCTCCGTCAGGAGGAGAGCACGCCAGTCACCCTCCACGGCGAAAACTCACTCAACGCAGAGGAACATTCGTGGGAACAAATCACATTGGGCGACGAACCGCAGGTGTCTCTCGCCGGCGCGGACACGCCTAATCCGACTTTTCTCGTGGAAGATGTTCCGGCGAATACGGTATTCACTTTTCGCCTCATGGTCATGGGCTTTCACGGCCCGAAATCTGACACCGTCCGAGTCACTGTGGTGAACAGAGAGCCGCCCGGGGTGACCGAAGGTCTTTCGGCGGCAGGGGGCGACCCCGCCTTCGGCGGGGTTGAGCTGTCCTGGCGACCGAATAACGACGCCACAAGCTATAACGTCTTGAGAAGCACCGCCCCGGCTGCCGGCGAGAGTGTCATCGCCTCCGGCATTACGACCGCATCCTACGTTGACGCCGACCCCGACCTCAAGCCCTACCACGCGTATTATTACCGCGTCGTCGGCGTGAACGACTACGGCGACGGGCCGACATCAACCGCCGCTTCCGGCACGCCCATAGAGAATCTTGCCATGTATCCTGACGCGCTGCCGATTGCCGCAATTCCGCATCCAACGGGAAGCGGCCAAAAAGACCTCGACGTCATCCGAAATGGAATCGTCCACGAGAAAGGATACGATAGCTTCGACGGAGCTAATCCCGCGGAAGAGGACTGGTATGGCTACCTTTGGAGCGACCCCGTTTACCCGGACACAGTTGTTTATACCATGGGCAAGAATTACCTTGATGGCGGGTGGTGGACGTTTCTCACCGTGCAATATACGACCGACGGCGAGACATGGCTTCAGACTCCGAACGTGACAATAACACCTCCTTACGATTCCGAGGATTATTACGCCGCACGACCCAATTACTCGCGCTATACGCTCACCTTTGATAGGGTGCGGGCGCTGGGGCTGAGAATCTACGGAAAGCCAGGGGGCATTGCGGAGTTCGCCTCAATCGTCGAGCTGGAAGTTTACGGGCTTGATGCCCCACTCGCTTGTACGAGGGAGCTCGTCCCGCTCTTCTATACTCCCGGTGGAACGGTTAGCATCGTCCTTTCCGTCGAAATCCACGAGCCGCCTCCCCCTGATTCGCTGACCGTCACCGAGCTTGTTCCCGAGCAAGCAAGCCTCGTAAATGCGGCCGGAGGAGACATCGCCGTTCCGGGACAAATCACGTGGAGCTTCGGCCCCGGCGAAATCGCGGAGATGCAGCTTGCCTATACCATTGCTATTCCACGCGACCATTCCGGAACGCTCTCCTTTCAGGGCTCGCTTTCCTATGGGGACGTGAGCGATCAGCGAATTCGCGGAGAAGATTCCCTCTATGCAAAACTTCCCCCCACCAGAAACCTCCGTCTGGAAATGACTCTCCTCGGACACCTGCGATGGTCGCCCGTGCTGGATGAAGGCGTCGTGGGCTACCACGTCTATCGGAGCATCAACGGTGAGGCGTATGAGGATATATCCGGGTTGCTCGCAGAGGCGTTTTTCGATGACGGCGATGTCGAGGAGGGGCCCGCTTACCGATACAAGGTCACAGTGGAGAACGCATCCGGAGTCGAGAGCGAGCTCGCCGAATCTGGAGCCGCTGGACCGGCGTCGGTCATCATGCGCCGAATCGAGTTCGAGGATTACGATTACGGACGGGGACTTTTCCCCGGCGGAGAGGGCCGCACCGGATTCCCCGCCCCGAGCAGCGACGACATATCGGGCGGCAACGACTATTTCTTCCATAATACCGACGCGACCAACGCCTACCGCCCGGGAGACGCCGTGGACATAACGGCTTTCGATGACGCCGGCCACTTCATCTGCGGCGCCGCGGAAGGAGACTGGTGGCGATTCAGCTTCGACCTCCCGCAAGCAGGATATATCAAAATAGCCGACCTGCGAGCAGCAAGTTCTGACGAGGCAACCTATGACTTCTTCTGGGACGATTTGCCCGCCGGAAAGTTCTCTTTCAACACCGGTGGCGAGGATACTTGGCGGACATATCAGATGGACATTCCCCCGTTCATGTCCTCCGAAGGCGTTCACACGCTGCGAATCCGCGCCGCCGCCGGCGTGAGCAGCGCAGACTCCTTCGGAATAGCGTTCGGCTGGTCTCCCCCGAAGAGGCAAGTGATTTTTGCGGACGATTTCGACAGGTACGCCACGTCCGACGAGGTTGTAACACTCGGAAAATGGGGCATCGTCAACGGAAGCGCTGAGCCGCAAGGCGCATGGCGGCTGTGGAACACAGGCGGGGAACCTCTCGCGGAGGATGAACCGGGGCCGGACTTCCCCGGCTTCGCTTCCGGCTACATGATTTCCAATGGCGACTTTGCCGGCGGAGTCCAGCTGGACGAGGAGCTTCTCTCCCCCCAGATTGACTGCACCAGGTACATCTGCGTTGCGGTGCAGTTTCTCGGCGCCATCAATATCTATGAGACCGACCCCGACGGCGACCTCCAGACCACCGACTTCGATATTTCGTTGTACGACGAGAAGACGAAATCGTGGTCCGAATGGGTGAACTTGTTTACGCGAGACCGCACCGGCGGGGATGATTTCTCCGCCATACCGAAATGGTTTGACATCTCATCCCTCGCCGACGGGAAGACAGTCAAATTCCGATGGCACTTCTACAACACAACCTGGGACTACTGGTGGGCTGTTGACGACGTGAGGGTCAGCGGGGAGAAGCGTCCTCCCCGAGTCATTTCCGCCGCTGTGGGCCCCCTCGGCTCAGTCACCCTTTCCTGGGAAAGTTTCGGGCAGGGACTCTATACCGTCGAGTTCTCCGACGACATTCTCGAAGGAACGTGGCAGCCGGTCCCCGGCGCCGACTGGCCGACTGTCGAAACGACCTGGCAGGGAGACGACCTTTCCGAGCAACGCCGCCGCTTTTATAGAGTCACGTCGGAATGAACCGTAAGGCCTTGGCTTTTCGACCCAATACTCGGGGAGACCGCGCGAAGAACCGACCGGACGTCTCGTCTTAGCGTTCCGATTCCTAAGTTCGCTGACGTATTTGCTCCGAGAGCATAACAGGACGCCCGGGATTTTGGATTTCAGATTTCGGACTGCCGATTCCGGCTCTCCCTTTAACCCCGAAAAGGGCCTAAAATTCGAGTAGTTTCCAGTAGTCTCTCGACGAGAGGGCATACTGGAATGCGTGTTTCGTTCCACTGCCCTGATTAGTATCGCGCTTCTAGCTGAGTTTTGGGCATATGATATCACAAATCTTGTCTTTTGTCAATAAGCTGGTGTCCGTGACTTTGCGGTGGTCTCGGGGATTATGCACGCGGAGTGTAAGGCCGACGCGCCGGCGAGGCGGGTCGGCGGCTATGCCATGTGATGGTCCTTTGGCAGAGGATGCCGCCATCCGCGTTCCTCAGTAAAAGCCTTATCGATCTCATCCAGAAATTGGGAAGGTAGGAAACCGCCCCTGTGGTCGTTTGCGGAGTCCGCGGTCTTCAGGGCGTAAGGGCAGATATCGCGGGGGCCCGAGCGGGCGTGGGAGAGGTACAGGGCTCTCCGGGCTCGCGTCATTGCGACATACATCATCCTTCTTTGCTCTCTTTCCTTTTCGGCCCCTTCCCCGATCTTTGGGAACGTGCCCTGCTCCAGCCCGATGACGAAAACGTAATCGGTAGTGAGGCCCTTGGCTTTCTGGATCGTCAGGATCCTGACGGGGTTGCCGCCGGTGAGGGACCGCGCGCGTGCGTCGTGCACCCATTCGGCAATTTCGGGGAACAAGCCCTTGGTGCTGGCCCAGGGGCGCAGTGCTCGGGTGGCGTTTGCGAGGTAGTCGTGCGGGTGGGCGGAGCGCTTCACCGACTCGAGCAGTTTCAGGACGTCGGCGAGGCATTCCGACTTGTGAGAGGCCTCGCGCAGGGCGGCGTACAAGGAGGTTTTGCGTTCCGCGGCGGCTTGCCATAGCTGGCTCACATTGGCCAGCAGGAGCTCCTTGTTGCCTTCCTTCTCCAACGGAATGGGCAGGTCGCGGTTCTGCAGAATCTTTTCGATGCATAGGCGCAGGGCCAGGTCATTCTCCGTATCCTGAAGCCAGTCCTTCATGCGATCGAGGAGAAACAGACCGGTCTTTTCGACGTCGACGTTGCACTCATAGGCTACGCGCTGTTTTCGCAGCTCGTTCTTGACAAGTGCAGCGCGTTTCATGGATGGGGTGAGGACCATCACTTCGTGGGACTGACTCAGCTTCTTGGCCTGGGCGGCGATGGAGCGCGCTTGCCGCACCGCGCTTGGAGAGTTAGAGACCAGTATCTTTTTGTCCTTCTTGACAATGCTGCCCAGGTTGGGTTTGCGTCGCCTATGGGAGCTGTTTTTGGCGATAAGGCTGAGGGCACCGTTCAGGATCGAGGGGGGGCACCTATGGCATTCGTTTAGCTCGCGCACCTTGGCGTGTTCGCCGAAATCGGTCTGGAAGCTCAGTATAAGTTTTGGTGAGCCGCCTCGGAAGCTGTAGATGCTTTGGTCGTCGTCGCCAACAGCGAAGAGACCTTCTTCTTGGCCATGGGAGAGGAGCCTTATCAGGTTGTACTGAGCCGTGTTGATGTCCTGGTATTCGTCAACGAGGAGGTAGGTGGCGTGCTTCTGAAGGTCCGCGCGCACATCGTTGCAGCCAGGGTTCCGCAGGGCCTCGACGGCGAGGTAGATTTGGTCGTCGTAATCGATCGCGTTTTGCCCTCGCAGGAGCCTCTTGTACTCGGAGCACACGTCACACTTGTCGCTCCTTATTGGCTGGCAATCCCCTAACTGCCTACAGTGCAGCACTTGTTTCGCCAGCGCTCTTTGCAGGCCGAGCAGGGATGCCGCGTCCGCCGCGATTATTTGGGTGGCGGTGCCGCTGGCAACAAGCCTGAATCCCTTGCGGAGTCCGACTTTTTGGCGGCATCTGTCTATGACCTCATTTCCGAGGCTGTGCATCGTGCGGATCCAGCTTGGCTGGCGTTCAGGGGCGACGTAGGTTTCCTGCTCCGCGTCATTGCTCAGCCGCTGGCAAAGCTCCGCGCCGGCCCCACGAGTGAATGTGATTGCGCTGATCTCCTCAGGGTCGGCCTTTATCTGTTCGCTCTCGATTAGGAACTTGATTCTTTTCGCGAGGGAGCGGGTCTTTCCGGTGCCCGGCCCCGCCAGGACCAAGATCGGTCCAGGGTACTCGCAGGCCGGGTCGTCTGGTGGGTGACTAGCGAGCGTATCTTCGGCTCGATCCCGCAGGTTCCTTTGCACACTTTCCCTTCCTCTCGGTTGGACCGTTTAAGATTACCAATCCGGCGCGGGGCAGTCAAGGTAAATCGTGAGGGCCTCTGACAATGGGAGGTTTATGTGCTGAACGTATCATGCTCGTGGTTCGGCGGTTGCGGGGAAACGGTGAGGGCGCTCGGGCGTCCGCGCTTTGGTCTGGCAATCGAATGAGGGCGTCAATCTCCGGGGTCATAGGGAGAGAGCCTCTCGCCGAATGTTCATGAGCAATGGTGTGTTGCGGTTCCTGAAATCCCCTGTGCGAATCACGAGGAAGGAAACGACTACGTCGTACTTGAGGGAGAGTTCTGAGGCGACGGGGGCCATACGCATCAGCTCCTCCTCGGCATCTTGGAAGTCCTCAAGGACGACCATGAGGTCGAGGTCGGAGCCCGGTTTCGCTTCGCCTCTGGCGTGGGAACCGTAGAGGACCAGCTTTTCGAGCCTGGGGCCGTAGATCAGGCGAAGGCGCTCGCGAATCTCGCGCACCATTTCGGGAATCCGGTTCCTTGTTTCCAAGTCATCTCTCTGTTGTCGTTCATCGTTCATCGTGCGAGCCCTTCCACGGTGCTACGGTGCTCGTTTATGGAGCGGTTGGCCAGGTCCTCGATTCGGTTCAGCGGCTCGCGGTCGAGCGGCCCCGGGAGAAGGAAGATCGCGTCCTCGACGTGAATTGCCTCGCACTCACGCCCGTCGGCTACTTCCTCGAATGTGTCCGGCATCGTCAGGAGGGAGTTCTGCCGCTTCACAGTTCCCGGGTACTTCATCTGATCTTCACCTGCGCTGGGCTCAGGATAGCAAAGCCGTAGTTGGCGAGTCAACGGAATTTCGGAATGGGAATGGGTTGGAGGGGCTTGACAGCGTGCGGGTACGTTGCAGTGGGTAAAAGCTTGCCCGGGGGCTGACGTCGGGCCGCCGTTCTGCGGGATTCGAAAATGCGCACAGAAGAAGAATGTGGACGTCTGCCCATTCTGTTAGGAATTCTTTGGACGGGATAACAGGATGTACCGGATTATATCCGGACTATCCAGTCAATCGTGTAAATCCTGTCTAAGATCTCCTCCTAATCCTGTGAAACCTGTCAGGATTTTTTTTGACAGGATAACAGGATATACAGGGTCCTACGAGAGTCAGGTATCTTTGCAAGAGGATAACAGGATGGAGAGGATTCTGGGAATCCTGCCTATCCCTGTGAAACGTTTTTGGCCTGTGCCGGCCTGTGATTTACTGGATGCTTCACGTCTCTGGAACAATCCCATCTATCCTGTTATCTCATCAAAACAGCTCCTTTCAGAACGGCATTACATCTCACCGTATTTGCGAATTGATGCACTGAGATGGGGATCATCTTCCGACTCGTGACGATGTGGGTCTATCTGTAATGACGACTGCGTGGTCGTCAATCCTGAAGTAAATGCCGACAACTTCTGTGACGTAGCGGATGGCGTCATAGAGGGGGACGTTTCTCAGGCGAAGGTCAATCCTGGGGGCCGCCTTACGCACCCGATCAACGATTACGATATTGACGTCAGCCTCCCTGGAAAGATAATCAAGCGCCTCCGTCAACTGGGCTTCCTCGAACCTCATCTCCGGCAGGATAGTGCGGCGGAGTTTTCCTTCGAGTGCGCTCTGCTCGCGCGTTCTTAGCTCCTTGACCTCCTCGAATCCCTCGACCACCTCGATCTGGTAGGCCTCGTCGCCAATCGCGATGTTCACGCCTTGCTTCAGGGGAAAAGGTCCGTACGTCGCGCCAGTCTCGACGTTGCGCAGTCTGAATTCGAGCGGCTTCCTGGGTACCTTGGCCCCCGAGGCGCCCGGCGTCTGTGACCGCGGAGTGGTAGCTGCGAACCCCATGGCTCGTCTGCTGGCAGGGGCGGGGGTCGGTGTGGTGGTGCGGCGGCCGGTTGTTCTACTGGTGGCTGCAAAGCCTCCGAAGGTCGGGGGTGTTTGGCCGGTGCGCGGTGGAGCTTCTGGCGTACGTGCAGCTTGGGACACTCCGCCTGCGAAGGCCGCAGGCGCTTCGGGCTCCGGCTGTTTAGCTCTTTCCGCGACGGCGCCTCCGTATCCCCCGGGTGCTTTGGTATCAGGGACTTCGGTTGTGATACCGTTTGCGACAACCAAGACTCCCAATGCGACAACGGCAATCCATGCGATTCTCTTCATGATTTTTCCTCCCTTTCATTTTGATTGGTTTGATCCGGTTTTGACGGTTTACGGGCTATGATGTTGAGGTATCCCTCACCTCCGTTTCGGGTTACGACGATCATCCGTCGCTCTATCCAATCGGTTTTTGAGTCATCCGCGTAAGTCGTAGCCATGCACATGATGTAGGATTTGGGATGAGGCACGGCGGGCGTGCTCTGCTGGACAAGCTGAGGTTTTTGGCCGCGGAATGCGATTATGGCTGCGACGGTCAGACAGGCGGCGGCGGCGAGAGCCAGGGCGGGGCGTAATAAGAGGCTTGTGCAAGATTTGTGAGTTTTAGGCGAGGGGGCGCCGGAGTGGAGGGCCTCCAGAACGTTGTGCTGAATTGCCGGGCTGAGCGTCAGCGAGTCGGTCTCCCGGCGAAATAGTCCGGAGAGTGACCGAGCGAAATCTTGCTCGCTGGCGAGGGCCTGGCGGCAGTCATCACAGGTTTGCAGATGTTCCTCAATGGAGGTCCGTTTCCTCGAAGGAAGCGATTCGTCCAGATATTCGTGGAGTAAGTTCTGACAACGCTTGCAGTTCATGAGTTTCTCCTATCGTATGTGCCAGTAGGACGGAAAAGGTTCAATTCCTGTGGAATCAGCTCGCGAAGGCGTCTTGTGGCGTAATGGAGGCGGGACTTTACGGTACCTTTGGTTAGGCCGATGTGCCGGGCGATTTCGGCGATTTTCATGCTTTCATAGTAGCGCAGGACGATGACTTCGCGGTGCGGGGGGGAGAGGCGCTGGATGGCGTCGGCGAGAAGGGACGAGGCGGCTTGTGCGTCGAGACGGTCTGGATTGGAGGGACGGGGAATCTGTTGGTCCGGCGGTTCGTCGGTGTAGATGATTCGCTTTCGCTTTCGATGATAGTGGCGGGTCAGGTTCAGGAGTATGCCGTGGAGCCAGGTGTAAAGGGCGGATTTGCCGCGGAACCGGCGGGCAGACCGTACAGCCAGAATAAGGGTGTTCTGAACCAGGTCTTCGGCGTCGGTCTCGTTGCCGCACAAGAGGTAGGCAGACCGAAGCAGCCTGTTCCCGTAGAGACGGACCAGTTCCTCCACAGCAGCGGGGTCTCCGCCCATCATCGCAGCGACTATCTCGGCCTCATTCATCACCTATGTGTGCCATATTGAGAGAAAAAGGTTCAAAGAATCTGGCGTTCAATCTCGCCCGCTTTCCCCGGGAAGGGGGCGGCTCAGACGCTGGAGGACGGACTGGATAGTGCGGGACTGTTCGGGAGTGAGTTTGCCGTTGCCGAATCGGACGAAGTAGTAGAGGTCGGTCACGATTCGCACATCGGAAAGGGGCTGTCTGCTGGCAGCGACCCTATCGGCGAATTCGAGTGGTGTATCGGCGGGTTGTTTGGTCATGCCTCTCTGTCTGAGAAGGCGGAGCATCTTTTCGTAGAACTTGACCCTGAGACGGGCGCGGCGGCCGGGCTGCCGCCCACCGGAAAGAAGACGGGACCCGGCGCCTCGCCTGAGCCGCACGATGGCCGCAGCGAGTGCCCCAAGCAGTGCGATGGCGCCGACGGCCAGAAGTGTGCGAAACAAGACGCTGCTTGTCACTCTACCGAGGACACGCGAGACAGCGAAGCTTGCGGAGAGAGCGCATTGCTTTATCGAACGATAAACCTTTTCCCCTCCGGCAACCACGAACCGAAAAGCGGCTTTTTGCCTGAACCTGCTGTACCCGATGACGCCCTCGGCCCATTGGTTTTCACAAACGCGGAAAAGGTTTGTCAACGGGGTGAGGAGAATGGAGAAGAAAGTCTCCGGTCTCTCGTGCTCGGGGAGGACCGGAGTGGGGTCGAAGTGCGTCCATCCCCTTCCCCTGACAAAGACCTCAGCCCAGGCATGAGCATCCAAGCGGCGCACAAGAAACGTTTTTCTTTCGGGGTCCCACCTCCCCGTGGAATATCCGTAAGCGAGACGGCTGGGAACTCCCAGTTCCCTCATAAGAATGACCATAGCCGACGCGAAGTACTCGCAATGCCCCGGTTTGTTTGCAAAGAGGAAGTCGTATAGGGGGCCTCTTCGTCCGGGCCTCTGCGTGAGGTCGAGTGAGTATTGGCAGTGCATGCTCAAGTAGTTTCGGACAGCCTGCGCCTTCTTGTAGTCGCTCGAGACGCCGCCAGTGACCTGCTTTGCAAGCTCCCCAAACCGATGATTCAGCTCTCGTGGGAGGCGCGTGTACAGCCTTCTCTTCTCTTCATCGAGGTCAGGCGGGCTCTCCATTGTGCGAGGAGCCGTGGGACGGCTGATAATCCACCGCGGAATACGAGAAAAGACCGTGTAAGTCAGCCTCCCTCCGAAGCGGTGCCGGCAATAGTAGGAGTCATCCACATTGCCGGCGATGTTGCTGACATCGGCTTCTACGGCTACAGGGGGAGTGAAAGCCGAGAAAATCGGCGCCTTGGAATACGTGTAAAAGAGGGTGTACTGCTGCGGGACGAGTTCGGGGTCTTTCCGGACGTCCTCGATGGAGTTGTACTTCTCGGAATCCGAAGCGGCGACGAAAAAGCGGCGCGATTTCCGGATGAAGATGTTCGCGGGCATATCAACCGTTGGGCTCGGTTTCGCACGCATGCTCGCGTAGCTGAAGTCCGGTCTCCGCCATCTCTTTCTCTTGGCGTCGTAGCGATGCATGGCCGCCCAGCGCCATAAAACCGTGTGAGGGGGATTCTGGAGCGTGGGAAAAGCCACCCTCATGACCGGCCGAGGGTCTCGGTTGATGATTCCCGCGATGTTGAGGTCAACATAATCCGATAGACCCGACGAGAGTCTTCTTCCGAGACTGCCGAAGAAGGTCTGGAAACTGAGGGGACTGTCGGAGGTCGCTGAGCGGGGGAAGGAAATGAATATCACCGCTGTGAGGAGCGCCACGATCCCCGATGCCAGCAACGTCCCCGTGAAAAAGCCCCTCGTCAACAGCCGCCCGCTGCGTCCCTTTCCGGCGGGGGCGACTACTGGCGCCGAGACGACGGCTTCTGGGGCCTTCAATTGCTTGCGGAAATGGAATAACGTCAATGCCCACATCGCAACAACAAGGTAGAGCAGGACCAGCGGAAGAACATATAACTCCACAGACACACCGGCGCAAGACACGAACTGGAAGAAGCTCAGAACGAACATGTGAACGTAGTCTCTGTCGGCCTTGGCGTTATACACCTTGAAAATCTGGAGGAAAATTGAAAGTCGCATCGCCGTCATGGGAATGCGAACAGTGACATCCTCCCCAGGAAAAACTTCTGAGAAAAGGTCGTAGCAACACCACGCCAGAAAGATAAACGTAAGAATGTACCAGGCGGCGGAGTAAGCTCGGTGGCGGAAGAGCCGGCCGGGCGAGTGCTCACGCTCCGAAGGGCCAATGGCGTGCTCCGCTGACCCAAAAGCGGATGTCCCGCTATGAATTTTACTTTCCCACAAGAAAAAGCCGACCACAAGAACTGGGATGACGATAAGGGGCTGGGGCGCAGGAAAGTAGCCGGTCAGCAATATAGCAACAACCCCAAGAAACACCATGGCGAACGTCAAGATTTTCAACCACATGTTAAGACGGCTCGCTTCCACTCACATTCCCCCCGTCTTTGCGCCATCGAAAACGTGGGAGAAATTCCCGATGTCGCGGGGTTTTTCCTCGCAGTACACAAGCAGGCCGATGCCCGATTCCATAATTCCCGGCGAGTAGAAATCAGTGGACGCCTCCTCCCCAGTCTTGGGCTCGATTAAAGCGAGATGCTCGAGGATTTCGTAGAGCTGCTCGTCCCCTTCGCCGTAAGGGATTCCCTTATCCCCGGACACCAGCTTCACCTTGTACCCCCTGTCTATGAAAAACGAACAAAGGGAGGCCGCAAGAGTGACAGCCGATTCGAACTTTTCCCTCGAGGACTCGTCTATCCTGTGGAGGAGGTTGTCGAACACGACGCACACCTTGAGATTCTCCTCACGGCAATACTTGGTGACCACGAGGTCTCGCGTCTTCGCGGAGAGCTTCCAGTTGATGAATCGCGAATCATCATCGTTCTGATACTTTCTGAAGCCATAGAGGTCCGTGCCCAATCCGGGCCTATTAACCTGATCTTCTATCTCGGAGATGATGTCCCGGAGGAAATGGAGATTGAGCTTGACGATGCGGGGGTAAACGACGATTGTCTCGGGCTGCGTCGCCACATACCCCTTGAGAAACAGCTCGACCGGATAGGTCGTCGCGACCCTGATGCCGTGAAAGGTGTGCCTGCCTCGCCTCTCGATGAGGTACTTATGGGCGACGCAAACGGATGATTCCGCGGGGAGCTTCGGGACGTACCGCCCTTTCAACTCCCTCTGGTTGAAGATGTTGCTGACCATCAGGGAGAAGGAAGAAAACAATTTCTTATCGTTGGTGACCGTCGTTTGTACAACAAAAGGTCTGCCGGAAAAAATGTGCTGGGGGATGAGGCGGGCAAACCGCAGGCGATGCAGACTGATAGTCGCCACAACCGACGAGACGAGCATGAAGCTCACCATGAGGGAGAAGACGAGGTAGATGACGTTTCTGCCCGTCGTCAGTGCCGCAAAAAGGATCACCCCAGAAAACAACAGCAACGCCTTGCCCCAGCTTGTCAGCCGAAGCACACGAGATTTTTTCTTGCGGTGACCTCCCATAGTGACCTCGGTTCTGAACCTGGGTTGCTCGAACATTTAGCCCACGGTCGCAACTTTCGAAGCGCAGCCGAGCAACATGCTCACCAACCCTCTCTACTCGCACAGTATAACCCCAAAGTTGCGGATTTTCAAGGGTGCGGTTGCGTTGGGTGTGGCTACGTTTAAGTGGTAGAGAACTCGCCCTTGGTTTGTTTGTTCCGCGTCGCAGAACTCGGAGTGAAGAACCGCAAGTCAAAAACAAGATGGACAGGACGTTTGGCTTCTTAGCGGGAGAAATGGGACGGGGGAGACCTCTCGCAAAGACGCGAAGACGCAAAGGATATAAGAAAGAA
>Ga0315547_1000094_pt1 | contig 101645 bp, 87 predicted proteins | sample SalMarSW160240MG_2_FD_202542 | JGI IMG/M metagenome (GOLD analysis project Ga0315547, IMG submission 202542) | Salt marsh sediment microbial communities from the Plum Island Ecosystem LTER, Massachusetts, United States - Salt Marsh Sediment SW1601-240 ...
CATTAAAAGAAATATGGCGAGAAAGCCGCTAAAAAAAGATATTATTCCTTTAAAAGCTCTCTTGTTTCTCGTTACTAACAAATAGAGAAAACTGGCTAAGGGAGCGGCTAAAAAGACTTGTTTGGTGAATAAAGCGGCCAGAAAAAAGGGGATGCTTAGATATAAAAAAGAAGAATTTTTATAGCGGAAGACAAAGTAAAGCCCAATTATAGAGAAAAGTATCCCCAATGTCTCTATTCGGGCAATAAAAAGCCAGTGGCTGATAAAAGAAGAAAAATATAAAAGACCAGCCATTACCGAGATTAAAAAATCTTTTGAAATAGTCCGAACTATCCGAAAGATAAAATATCCGGTCAAAAGTGAAGCAAAAAAGGAAAGTATCCTTCCCGGAAGAAAACTATTCGTTCGAAAAACTTTAATCAAGAATCCGTAAAGAGCTAAAAAAAGAGGAGGATAAGGAGTAGGAGCTAAAGAGCTGCTGGTTATACCTCTATAAATATTTTTTCCTTGACTAATTTCTTTTGACCAATGAAGTATTAGACCTTCTCCGTATTCTAATTGAAATGGATAAGAGGCCAAATAGGTAAACTTAATGAGGAATATGATAAAACATCCCATAAGAAAAAAAAGGCAAAGCCATTTTAGAAATTTATTTTTTCTTTCTTTGGTTAAATTTAAGAGCATTTTAACTCCTAAGAGATATTTTCTGTTTCTAGTATATTAGAAATTAACAAAAAGTAAAAGGCAGTTAGCTTTAAAAACAGCCAACTGCCTTGTTTTTTATCGTACTACTTCGATAGTAACCTCCAAATATCCATCATTGTCGCTAACTTTCCAATCATTTATCCCTAGGTAAAACCATCCCGGAAACTCTACTACACCTTCATAGCTGCTGCCGACAGAAAATAGTCTTCCTCGTTCAGTCTTTCCTAGAAGCTCATGGATTCTTCCTCCCTGGTAAGGGTAGGGCGATAAATCTTCCACCCACTTTGGAGGAACGATTCCTTCTGGACCACAAGGAAGATCAGGTTCAACCGCGTCACTGCCTGAGCCGTCCCAGGTGCCTTTAGCAACTACACGGATTTTTTCTCCTCCTTTAAAGCAAACCGTACGAGTCCAACGTCTATCCGCTGAAATCCGAAACTTTCGGACCATTAATTTTTCTACTTTTTGGGTTTCGACTTTCGGCCGGTAAAACTCCGTAACCTTCTTAGGAGTTTCTGATTTTTGAGTCAAATGTACATCCTTGATTGCACTAGTGACAATAGGCACCGTTATAGCCGCGATAATAAGAACGACTATAATACCTACTACTACCCCAGCAAATCCTTTTTTCTTCTCAACCTTGTCAGCGTCGTCCTCACTATCGTCACTGGTGTTTTGCTTCTCCTTTTTTGTTTCTCGGCCCTCTTCTTTCTTGTTTTCTGTGTGGATAACCTTGAGGTTATGAATAAGTACCGTAACGATTCTTACGCCAAAGTTCTCAAACAGTAGCATTTCTTTTTTAACCGTTTTTTCTATGGCCTTCCATCCATCGAGTGTAGCAGCTAAGCTTCTGATGCCAATCTGGGCTCTTAAGAGAGAAATTGCTTCGTCTCTAATATAATCTTCTGCCTTTCTTCTACCCATTTTGGGAATGAGTTTTTTAAGGTCTACAACCCTGTATCTTACCGACAGAACCGCTTTGTCGAGCATAATCCTGTCTTTCAATTCAGGTAACTGCCTTCTTGCTCTTTTACTTAAGACTTCAGGGATAGAAATCTCTACTTTCTCTATTTCCGCACTCGCCTTGAAAAGACCAAAAAGTAGGGGAATATAGTAGTACCAACCGGGTTTTAGATTTTTTAATATCCGTCCATTTGGATCCCAGAGAAATTTCCTTGCCCCTACTTGGTTAGGCTCTACTGCTCCTTTAAAGAGAGGCAGCAGATAATAATATACAGCCATTCCCATAGCCCCGTATCTAAGCGACCACTTGAGAATTTCTTCCCATAAAATTCCATTGCTTAAATAGAGAAGAGGCAACAACCAGCAAAGAATCGCATTCCCAGTCAGCGAATACCAAGTAGTAATCAGTAGCGTCCACTTAAGAACCTCTCTTTTTTTATCCACCTTTAGTCCTATTAGGAAAAGGCAGATATTAAGAGCAATTGCACCGACAATAACACCAATATCAAACCACATTCTTATACCTCCTTTCAGCACCTCAAAAGCGCTGATAAATTTTATTTTATAGCTCTTTTTCAATGTTCCATTTTATCATTATATTATAACAAATCTAATATAAAAAGTCAATACCCTAAAATTTAATCGTCCAAATTTTAATCAATTTCCACGAGGCTAAGCCTCGTGGAAATGGTCTCGTGGAAAGTTGATGGTTCGGGATCAAGAAATCGGAAGTTATCCACAGGTTGACAACAGGCTTTTATGGTATAATACAGGTGATATGAAAAAGAAAAAAGCGCTAATTGTCATTATCCTCATCGTTGGAGGGCTGATTTGTTTTGGAGGGGTGTTTTTAGCTAAGGGAATAGATTTTCCTTACTCTTTTAGTAATCTCTTTAATACAGAAGATATTACTATAGAAAATTTAGAAGATATTTATCAAGGCAAGAACTCTGAATTAGAAAAAATCCTTGGGTCCGACAATGAAGGGAATATCACCGAGATGCTGCTTAATGAACTTATCAGCCCTACGGGCGAACTTCGTAACCAAGATCTTACTCAAGCCGACATAGAGAGATTAGCTAACGAAATCTTCAAAAAGCAAAGTCTAGATTCTGTCGTGCTGGAAATTCCAGAGGTGGATTTAAATTTATCTGAAGATTCATCAAAAAGAGCAGTAGAAACTTATCTTATTTCTATAATCTATATCCTTAATAAAAACGCTCCTCTTAAAGGTTATAAACTTGAGGCTACTTTAGAAGGAGACATGAGCTTCGTAGATGAGTTTGCTAAAAATTTAGCCAGCGGAGATGAAAGAAAGATAGCCGAAGTTGCCAAGGATTTCCAGAAAATCTATCTGGAATTACAGGAGCTCGAAGTCCCCCCTCCAGCTCTAGAAATCCATAAACGAGCTTTGGAGATTTCTTTAGGCATGACCGGCTTTCTGGAAGAACTAAAGTTTATCAAAACAGATCCAATGAGAGTACTTTTAGCAATGCGCGGGTTAGAACAGATTAGAATAAAAGCTCAAGAATTAGGAGAAGGACTAGAAGGATTAATGGAAGAATACGACATAATATTACCTTAAAAGAAACATGCTCAAAAGGACTTATAAAATAATAATTACCGGTGTCCTCCTCGTTACCATCACCCTAACCAGCTCCGGGTGCGTTGTGACAAATCTTACCGTATCTGATGTTCCCCGATGGATTGAGTACGCTATAGAAAAAATAGAACATGTCTTAGTAATAAACGTAAAAGAAACGCTTAAAACTACGCTAATTAATAAATTAAATGCTCTCATTTTAGGAGAAACCACTGGTCAAGCTGGTTTTATTACCGACTGGGAAGAATTCTTAAGAGATGCACCCAAAAGAGCAGCTGGAGAATTTCTTGACGACTTTTTCAGTGTTACTCCCCCCAAATGGGCTAATCCTCGTGTAGAAACAATACTGCGGAGTACGCTCACCGGAGAAGGAGTATCATTGGAGTGCCCTCTAAGCCAATTTATTGACGATTTAGATGATGTTTTTGACCCGGCAAAAGGAGGCGGCTGGGATCTCTTTTTACTTGCTTTAGATCCTCGATGTAATGATGCCGGCAGATACCTTATGGCTCAAGGAGGGATGATGGCAACTTTCACACAAAAATCATACGAACAAGCAATACGAGGAATTGTCGGTCAGGGCTATTCTGACATGATTCGGTGTGAAGAGTGGAACTGCTGGAAACATGAAGCGGGCTTTGTTACGCTTTGGCATCCGGGTAAATGCTCTGACCAAGAACAAGCCGCCGGCGGAACAGATGAATGTGTTAAAGAAAAAATTGTCGTGCCCGGTTCTCTGGTAGCGGCAACAGATGAAGAAAAGGAGATAGCTGACTTGAGAAAAATACTTGAGTCAGATCTAGACGACATAGAGGACATCGTAGAACTTATGTGGGCCTACAGCCGGCTTCTAATGAATAGAATTTTTAGAGAAGCAGCGAGCAAGATAATGCAATAAAAATAGACATGAGCCAGACGACTAAAAAACTATCCCGATTCTTAAAGAAGCGGAGGGTAAAAATTCTTCTTGTTTTTCTTGTTGCGAGTGTTATCTTTATCGGTTTCTCCTCCCTTACTCTAGCTAATGGGGAAAATGATAAAGGAGGGCTCGAAAATTTCCTGCAAGGTCTTATAAATTCACCTCTCTGGATTTTTAACCTTATTCTTACTGGAATCCGTTATCTAGCCGGCTGGTTTTTAATGCTTTGCGGCAGACTGCTTAATGCTACTTTAAGTCCTGCTCTTTATAATTTTATGAACGAGGGAATAGTAGTTATTGGCTGGGGGATTGTCAGAGACGTTTGTAATCTCTTCTTTATTCTGATACTTCTTATTATTGCTTTTGCTACTATTTTGCGCCTCGAAACTTATGACATAAAAAGAATGCTCCCACGGCTCCTGGGTGTCGCCTTACTCATCAACTTCAGTAAAATGATTTGCGGACTGATTATTGATGCCAGCCAAATTTTAATGAATACTTTCCTTTTTGCTATGGGTGGAAAAAACTTCAGCGAGTTTGTTGCTAATGTGACAAATTTGAGCAATGTTTTTAGAGCCGAGTTCTCTTTAGAGTCACTCTTAAACACTAATACTGATAACACCGTTTCTATTGCTCTTGGAGCTCTATTTTTTATTATCTTGGGGGTGGTTTTCTTAATTCTAGCCGTACTTCTTCTTATCCGAATAATCGCTCTTTGGATATTAATAATTTTAGCGCCTTTGGCTTGGCTTATCGGCATAATTCCTACCGGCGCAAAATTTGCCAACCAGTGGTGGGAAAATTTTATTAAATATTGCTTTTTTGGTCCAATTATGGCCTTCTTCCTCTATTTGAGTTGGGCCTCTTGGAATGATATCTTAAAAATGATTAATGCTGCCCCAAAAGAAGGGGGGCAAGCCATACAGGTTCATGGTTATTTAAGTTATGTTGTTATGATTATTTTACTTCTTGTCAGTGTGGTTGCTGCGAAATCTATGGGCGTGGCCGGAGCCGGGTTTATGGTCGGTGGAGCAAAAAGATTGGCTTTTGGGAAGAAAGGTAAAGGAGGATTAATAAGAGGATTCGGTAAGTGGGGAGCAGCCGGGGCTGGTATGGCCGCTGCTGGCGGCGGAGCAGCAATGAGAAAAGTATTCAAGAAATGGCCAAGAGCAGCTGAAATAAAGAAGGGAATAGTGGAAAAAGCGGAAAGAGTACCGGTAATTGGCAAACCCTTGGGCGGTCCGGGTGCTTATGCGGCCAGACAGCGAGCAGCGATAAATAAGCAAGCTAAAGAATATGCTGACCGTCCAACCGAAGATGTTCGCAGAATTGCCGGACAGTTTGCACCAACTAGAGAAGAACTGCGTCAGTCAGCCGGTGCAATTAAACTGATTAGCCAAAGACCGGAAGGATTTGAAGACGAAGAAAAAAAGCTTGTAGAAAGATATAAACGAGCCGGAGGCAAAGAGAGTGATATCTATGGGAGGAGACCCGACTGGGCTAAAGAGCCAGAAAAAGTAATAAGAGGAATGGCTGCTGAACCAAAGGAAGCAAAAAATATCCAAGTAGAAGCATTAAAGGATGAAAAAGTAACTGCTGGCATTATAGAAAATTTGAAAGAAGGCGGCGCTTGGACTAAAGAGCATCTGGCTCAAATGGGCAGACGCGGAGACGTGGCAGAACAAATCAAAAATAAAGTGATTCAACATAAGAAAGAGTTTTCTCCTCAAATCCAAATGTGGCTTGAATCTGACGCAGGTAAGTCCGTCTATGGCACAAAGGAAGAAGTTGAGGAAGTGATGAGTAGGAGAAAAAGAAAAAAACATGCCTAAACTTACTCCTGACCAAATAAGAATTCTTAAAAGAATTTCCGACCCCGAAATAAAACGGAAATATACTATTTGCTATCAATTACCCCAGAAAGTACAAGATATTTTATTTGCCACAAAAACAGCAGAGAGAATCCGAGAAATTATACTTAAACGTTATAAGCTCTCTCACGAACAGCTCTGGATTGGCTCTTATATTACCGGAACAGTGCTTTTAGGCATTACTCCTCTAAAAGGATTTTCTGAAATCTTAGAAGAAAAATTAGAAGTGGCTCCTGATATAGCCCAAGCTATTGCCCGAGATATTAATGAGCAAATCTTTGCCGAAATTTCCGAAGAACTTAAAGAGATCCATAAAGAAAAAGCTGAACCATCTCCAATTCGTCCCCCAGAAGTCCATCCTCCAGAAATTCCATCTGGGCCGGAATCACCGTCAAATCCAGAGGAGGTAAAACCGAGAATAAAGGGAAATGTAGTGGATCTGAAAGGCGAATAGTTTCCGCGTCTTTCCGCGCTTGCCCGCCAAAGTTTTTGCTTCACAAAAATTTAGGCGGGTGAACTATCCGCGTCTTTCCGCTTCTATAAACATGCAATACACGGTTCCTAAATTCATTGAGGTAGAAGATAAGGTTATCGGACCTTTAACTTTGAAGCAGTTCGCTTTCTTAGCCACAGGAATAGGTATATTTATCTTTCTTGCCTATCTCGTTTCCGTTGCCCTTGCCTTTCTTTTGGGCCTGCCGATACTTATAATCTGCGCTGCTTTTGCCTTTTACAAACCCTATGGTAGGTCTTTTTCTGCATATTTTTCCTCCATATCACAGTTTTTTGTTCAACCAAAGTTCTATCTTTTTAAAAGGACTTCCCAAGCGCCAAAAATTAAAAAGGGGGCAAAACCTTCTCCCTCTAAAGAACCCTTGAAGATTGTAAGTCAAAGTAGATTAAAGGATTTAGCATGGACATTGGATACGGGGGGAAAGAAACAACTATGAAATCTGGCTCTACTCAACAATTTTTGGACATTGAAGAAATAAAGGAAGGAACCGTTGTTCTCAAAGACGGTACGCTTAGAATAATCCTTATGACTTCGGCAATAAACTTTGCTCTGAAATCTACTAAAGAGCAAGAAGCAATTATTTATCATTACCAGTCCTTCCTAAATTCGCTAGATTTTCCCGTCCAAATAGTAATTAATTCCCGTCGGCTCAACATCACCCCGTATCTGGAAACTTTAGAAGAAAGAGAAAAAAGCCAAACTAATGAACTCCTTAAAATTCAAACAGCCGAATATAGAGAGTTTATCCGGGGACTAGTTGAGATGGCGAATATTATGAAAAAGACTTTTTATGTAGTGGTACCTTTTGCGCCTATAGAGGCAAAAAGAGAAGGGCTCCCGGAAAAATTAAAGGTCTTTTTAGGCTCAATAAAGGTAGCAAAACTCAAAAAGGAAAGATTTGCCAAATACAAGGACCAACTTCTCCAGAGAGTAGAGCACGTAGTAACGAACTTAGAAGGAGTGGGTGTTAGGATGGCACCACTTAATACCCAAGAGCTAATCGAACTTTTTTACACTCTTTATAATCCAGGGCTACCGCACGAAAAAGGAATGGCAGAAATAAGCCAATTGGAAATAGAGGAATAGGCCTATGATTAAACTCAAAGTCAAAAGAACCAAAGAGGAAGCTAAACTTTTGGAGGCAGAGAAAATCTACTATAAAGGAGTAGCAACTCTTAAGGATATCCTCGCTCCTTCTGCCTTAAAGGTTAATGCTAATTACATAAGGATTGGCTCAAAATTTTTAAGAACTCTCTTTATCTATACTTACCCTCGCTATCTCCAAACTACCTGGTTTTCTCCGGTTATTAATTTGGACGCCGGTATGGACATTGCTATGTTCATCCATCCGGCGGAAACTCACATAATTTTAAAAAATCTCAAAAAGAAGGTAGCGCAGATTGAATCACAGATTATTATGAATCGAGAAAAAGGAATGGTTCGAGACCCAATGCTTGAAACTGCCTACGAAGATGCCGAATCTTTAAGAGATATGCTCCAGCAGGGCACTGAAAGATTCTTCAGGTACTCTCTTTATATAACCGTTTACGCTGATTCTTTAAAAGAGCTTAATAAAACCAGCTCTCAAGTAATATCCATACTTTCCGGAGGACTCATTTACACAAAGGAGGCAATCTTCCAAACAAAACCTGGGTTTGTCTCCACCTTGCCGCTTGGCTTAGATAAGCTGGCAATTTCTAATAATATGAGCACCGGTTCTCTTTCTACTACTTTTCCTTTTGTTTCTTCAGACCTCACTTCCGACCAAGGAGTTCTTTATGGAATAAACCGTCACAATAACTCCCTTATCCTCTTTGACCGATTTTCCATGGAAAATGCGAACATGGCTTTGTTCGGGAAAGCCGGAAGCGGAAAATCATACGCCATTAAGTTAGAAATTTTGAGAAGCTTAATGCTTGATACTGAAATTATTGTTATTGACCCGGAAAATGAATATAAGTACGTGGCTGAAGTTGCCGGAGGAAGTTTTATCCCCATATCGCTTACATCTCGGGCACATCTTAATCCATTTGACCTTCCCCAAGCTTCTGAAGAAGAATCCCCTGCTGATATTTTGAGGGCTAATATCATAGAATTGACCGGGCTTTTAAAATTAATGCTTGGCGGGCTTTCACCCAAAGAAGAGTCCTTAATCGACGAGGCATTGTATCAAACTTATGCCCTAAAAGATATAACTGGGGAGAGCGACAACTCCCGAGCAACTCCTCCGACTATGTCCGACCTTGAAAAAGTATTAAAAGGAATGAAAGGCGCGGAATCTCTAATAGAACGACTCAAAAAATATACTACCGGTACTTTTGCAGGATTTGCTAATATGCCAACCAATGTCAGTATCAGAGAAAAACTTGTAGTCTTTAGCATCAGAGATATGGAAGAAGTGCTACGACCTATGGCTATGTATGTAATTCTTCATTACATCTGGAATGTTGTTAGAAGGGAGCTTAAAAAACGAATCCTTGTTATTGACGAAGCTTGGTGGATGATGAGAAATGAAGAGTCGGCTTCTTTTCTCTTCGGCATTGCCAAAAGAGCAAGAAAATATTACCTGGGGGTAACAACTATTACTCAAGATGTTTCCGATTTTCTTGAAAGTCGTTATGGAAAACCAATTATTACCAATTCTTCTTTGCAAGTTTTAATGAAACAGTCTCCGGCCTCTGTAGATTTGGTAGCTCAAACGTTTTATCTTTCTGATGAAGAAAAATATTTGCTGCTTGAGTCAAATATTGGCGAGGGAATATTTTTCGCCGGACTCAAACGGGCGGCTATTAAAGTGGTCGCTTCCTATTCTGAAGACCAGGTAATCACCACTGACCCAGCCCAACTTCTGGAGATAGAAAGAGCAAAGGAGGAATTAGCGAGGGAAGGATAAGAAAAATTCCAAATTACAAATTCCAAATTACAAATAAATTCCAAATTCTAAATTCCAAATTCGTTAAACATGAATAACGAGGAGCAAAATAATGTTGAACAATTGGAGGAAGAAAGAAGGCAGTCTCGGCTTGCCGCATTGACAGAGGAAGCGGCGGCAAGAGTAAGAGAAATAGCAGCAAAAAAAGCAAGAGAACTTGCCTTAAAAGCTTTTAAAAAAGTTTTCCTTAAAGCTCTTATGGCTACCACTAAATGGATAGTTGTAACCATTGGTGGGGCAGTAGTTGGCTTTATTGGTTTTTGGGGATGTCTTGTTATAATAGTTATAGTTGTGTTAATCGGAGTAGCTAGTCTTGTCCCAGAAGCAAAAGAGTCAATATTTGCTGCTCTCGCCCAGGGTCCTTGGGCAATTTGGAAGGGCCTACAATTACTCTTCAAGTAAACAATTCGCATAATCCGCATTAAATTCGCATTAAAATTCGTATGTCAACCAGAAAACTCACATTCCTAATCCTTATCATCCTGGCTATCACCCTCTTCAGCGGCTGTGATTTTAGCCATTATTACAAAAAGGGGATAAGAGAAGGGAAAATAGAAAATCTTAGGCAGAATCCTTGGCCGCGGGTGGATTTCAAAACTGTCCCTACCGAACCAAAAAGAGGCGATGAGGTGAGTGTGTTTGCTACTGCTTTATATTACACCGGCAAGACAGAAGACCTCTATTATATGTGGTTTATGAATAACACCAGCATCCAGCCGCTTATGGCCGGTGATGAACTTTTCTTTGTTCCCGATGTCTCTAAGCTAGACCCAGCCCTCCCAGTAGTACCGGGACTTAAAAACGATTATGGAATTTTCTATATTATGGATTATGCTGATGCCAATTTCGGCTCACCTGAATGGAAATACCATGCTGGTAGTATGGTGGTAACAAGAACTACCACTCGTGACTCTGATAGAGACGGAATGGATGACGATTGGGAAATGTTCTATTTCGGCGACCTTTCTCACGGCCCCGATGAAGATTTTGATGAAGATGGATATATAGCTAAAAGTACAAGTAATACAAGCAGCTCTATTATGACAAAAGGGGTAATCGCCTCTGTCACAGCTCATTGTACGCCATATAAGATTTATGATGAACTTGGAAATATTATAGAAGAAGGGTGCGTTGGAGAGAGTTGGCACGCCGGAGTAACTTTTACTCTTAAAAAGGGAGATGAGATTGAATTAAGCGGCACTATCACTTATTATCCATCAACTGAAGTAGAGGGTGGTGGAGCCGGAGAAGGTGGAGAAGGAGGAGAGGGTGGAAGTGGTGGAAGCGGATGGGGAGAAGGAGATACTGGTTCTGGCAGCGGTACCGGCGGTGAAGGCGGTGAAGGCGGTGAAGGCGGTGAAGGCGGAAGGGGCGGACAAGCTGAAGTAACATTTCCTGCAGAAATAATGGATTTTCCAGAAAAGGGAACCTCCGACGGAGCAATCTATGTTCTTTACAATCCAGACCCAACTGATGTGGACTCCGGACCCAGAGTCATCAATGGTCCCGGCACATACACAGCCGAACAAGACGGAACTTATTCTCTTAAGGTAAGAGTGTACGCCCTTAAAGATATTGCCATCTACGGTGAGGTGGCAAAATTTTCATACAAAGGTTCTGGTTCTTCGTCATCAGCAGGAGGAGCATTCACTTGGGATGGGGTTAAACTTGTTTATGGTTGGCATGACCACTTTAATGTGGACCAAATTTTAGCCGCTGGCTTTAATACTGCTTTATCTTATAGGCTTCTAGACGCTTCTGATCAGAATTTTCTTGATGAATGCCTGCAAAAGGGTCTATGGGTCATACCCTCGATTAAAGATTTCCTCCCTAATAATTTGAATGGTGCTATCAGTTATATAAATACCTGGAAAAACCATCCGGCAATTGGAGCTTGGTATTTCTTGGACGAACCAGAACTACATGGCTACACTAAAGCAGAACAACAAAATTGGTATAATACTCTTAAATCCGCTGATCCTAGTCGTGATTTCTTTACTGTTTTTACAACCAATCCAGACCACGGAGGGGTAGATTATTTCAACCCTAACGCCTTTGACCACGTTGGTGTTGATCTATACCCCATTAATGATGAATGTTTTAGATATGGTGCTGGGGAGTGGAATGGGAATTGGCAGGGCTATATGGACTGGGCTTTGAATCGTTGGAATTCTCTCACTGGTGGAATTGGAGGGACAGCTATAGTTCAGGCATTTTACGCCCCAGAGGCTGGGATGTTGAATCCTTCCGGTTATATCGGTGGAATGCTCAATGCCTTTCAAGCACACGGGGCTGGAACCCAAAAGGATGGATATGGTATGTATGCCTGGGGAGGCACGGATGGGACATACCTACCCCAAGACCCTGCAATACTAAGCGAGGTAACAGCGGTCAACGCCAGCTACGACTGGCCTCATGCGCCGCCGTCGGGTACTATTGCATCCGCGGACACGGAACAACCTTCCCAACCCCAACTCCCCTCTTCTCCCCGAAACATTGCCCCAGATGCTTATAATCCAGTAACTGATACTTATTATAAAAGCGGAGATGGAATCATGACCAACTATGAGGAATATGTTTTTGGCTCCAGCCCAATTAAAGGAGACACGGACGAAGATGGATATAGAGACGAACAAGATATAGTTGGTTTGGGGCAGAGCAAAATAACCTTCACTGTTCCTAAAGACCTACCTCCAGATGTCAAATACTATAGACTGGATACACTAGCTCTGGGTATTTCCCATAAAAAACAGATAGTTAATTGTCCTGATAAAACCTATATCGCTTTGAGTGGTGAAGAACTAACCGATATAAAATCTGCTGACTGTCCGGCTGAATGGGGGCCTCTAGAAAATCTTGCTGATGGAGATAAAATGGATGAATGGCCAGCCTGCTGGATAGGCAGTGGAACCTACGAGGAAAGAGAAAATGCTACTGACACAGATGCTGATGTTCGCCGAGCAAAAGAAAAATCTGTTCATGTTGAAATATGCAAAACCATCTATCAATATTTTAAATTGTATGTTTTGTCGGAAGAAGCGAAAGAGCTGGAAGTAAAACTTTCTACCGAGAACCTCTACCCTTCTGTTGGCGAACCGGTAGAGATATTCGCTACTCCTTATTTTTCTCAATTAGATTATAATCATCTTTTCTACGACTGGGTCTTGACCTATAAAGACACTACAACAGGTGACTTTGTAGGTATTACTGACCAGGCTACTGGCCTTGAGCCGCCAGGCGGCAGTGGGCCCTTAGAGGGAAGGAGGACTTTCAAATTTACACCGGCGGTTTCGGGAACATTCAGAGTAGAGGTATTTGCTGCAGAAAGAGTGGAGGATTACAAAAAGAGAAAGGCCTCTGGAAAGTTAATTATTGAAGCAGGCAGTAAAATTGAACTTCAATTCAACCACGGTACACAGCCGCCTAATCTTTTATCCGGAGATATTTTCACCGTAACAGCTCAACCTACTTTTGAGTGCACTAAAGAAAATGTTGATAATCCGGCTAGCTACTGCGCTTATGTCTGGTATTTGGACGGCCAAAGACAAAAGAACGTCCCGGGCAGCCCGCAGGAATTCCGACTAGTGGTGGATAAACCGGCCGGAAGTAAGTATAAACTAAAGGTGACGGGAACTAATATTGATGGAACAGAGACTGCCACTAAAGAAGTAGAGCTCTTTGTCTATGCGCCGGATGTAAAAATTATCCCTATCCCTGACACCAGAAGACCGACTACGCCGCTGGTTATTGCTGATGTAAAAACCGGAGACATGATAACTCTCCAGGCTTCCCCGGGGCCAATAAATTCAACTTTTGCCAATGGTTCTCTTTCCTATAGCTGGGCTATTGATGGAGCGAAAGTACCAAGTGAAGATTTAGAAATACTAGGAATTACTGCGGGAATAAGCGAAGATGGAGAAAGTCTTATCATTCCAATACAAAGAGAAAAGGGTTCACGCTACAGGATTGGTCTTAATGCTATAGCCATAGGTGACGACAAGAATCCAGCTGGTCGAAAAGCAACAGATGAAATAATTTTGGAGGTGGTAGAAACTTTTTCCTGTAAAGCAGTAGGTGTAAGCTGTACCACCGATGATGAGTGCTGTTCGGGAAACTGCGAAGAAGGAATTTGTAAAGAAATGACTTTAGGTTTCTTTGGTTCAATGTTTGCTGCTCTCGGCTTCTTTATCCCTGAATCCTTCAAACTGGCTCTTAAAATAGGGTTGGCTGGATTGGGAATACTTGCCCTAATGGCCGTTGTATTCTCGTTAACAAGGCCTTGGAGTTATCCGGGAAGAAGAAAAAAACGATGAAAAAACTTACCTTTATTATCCTAATGGTCCTCACGACTTTTCTATTGGCGACACCTGCTCTGGGTTACGAACCAATGGTTCCTATCCCTGGCGCTGGAGAAATTACCGACATCAACGATTATATTAAAGCTCTTTATCTTTTCGGTTTGGCTATTGTCGGAGTCGTTGCTATGCTCTTTATCATTATTGGCGGCATCAGGTATATGACTGCGGCTGGGAACGAAGCGGGGATTTCTGAGGCCAAAAGCCAAATCACCAGCGCTATCCTTGGGTTAGTTTTAGTGCTTACCTCTTGGCTAATCCTACATACTATCAACCCGGAATTGGTTAGTTTAAAAAAATTAACTGTTGAACCAGTCAACCAGGTAGAACTCCCTTCGTCAACAAAGCAAGTATATAAATGTGTAACAAACAACCCCAATTATGATTCGGGGTGCGTAACATACGAGGCATGTATGACGGGGTGTAAAAATTTACCAGGTGGACATTGTGTAAATAAATCTGCTACTGACTGTAAAGGATTCACAGAAGATCTATGGGTATGTGGTTTTTACTCATTTGAACAAAACAGATTCTGGAGGGTTGGATATGACGTTTACCGGTCAAGGGAAGATTGCGAGGATAAATGCAGTGAGATATTAGAGAGTGGGGGATACGGAGACGAAACACCAGAGTGTCGAACTTTATAATAAAGGTAAAATTTTTACTCATCGTATCCAGGATATGCTTAACACTAAAAAAATCCTCATTATCAGCATTATCGCTCTGGTCGTACTAATTGTTGGTATGCTGCTTTATAATTGGTTGGTCCAAGAAAAGCCGGAGACAACACCAACTACAGAAGAAGAGGGAGAAGCTAAACTCCCGGAAGCCGAAGAAAGAGAGATTCCTGAAAGAAAGAAAGAAGCTGAAGAAGTAGAGGAAGAAATTGAGGGCCTTGAGCCCTTGGCTGAAAAACAAACTATTGGAGCTATTTTGGATAAAACAGGTAAAATAAAATATTTTGACCCAAAAGAAGGCAATATTTGGCAAGCCCAACCAGACGGAAGCGGGACAGCACAACTTTCTCTTGGAGCAGTAGGGGATTTAACTGAAGTCCTCTGGTCTAAAGATAAAGATAAAGCTCTAATCGCCCCTTACGATTCCAAAACCGGGGGAGAACGATTTTATTCTTACGACCAAGCTACTGGCAAAACTTGGGCTTTAGATAAACACATCACTGCTGCCATCTGGCATCCGGAGCAGGATAAAATTATTTATAAATATACCGACCTGGAAAAAAGGTCGGGCGGCATCTATGTTTCCGACCCCGATGGAACAAATTATAAAGAAATTCTTTCCTACGCTATAAAAGCAGAACTTACCCCTATCCCAAAAAAGAATAAAGTTTCTTTTTATCCCATTCCCAGCGGCTATCAAGAATCATCTATTAATAGTATAATTCTTGACGGCGGGAAGCCAATTCATGTTATCGGCGGTTATTACGGTCTTAACATCCTCTGGTCGCCCGAAGGAAATGTTGCAATTATTTCCTACACTGTTTACCGAGCCGGCACTCTAACCGAACTGGCTTTAATTGGAGAGGGGGTATATGGAATAAAACGATTAGAAACTCCAACTATTGTTGAAAAATGTGTCTGGTCCGAAGATAACATTACTCTCTTTTGCGCTGTACCCGCACCGCTTAGGAACGATATTGTTATGCCCGACGACTGGTATGCCGGAAGAGTCTCCACTCAAGACAGTTTTTTCAAAATAAACACTACCACCGGCGAAAAAATTAAATTAGCTGGTCTTGAAGAATTCGCTGTCTCCTACGACGTTGCTAACCTTTTCCTATCCGAAGAAGAAGATAAACTTTTCTTTACCAACCGACGAGATGGAAAGCTATATTCAATTGATACGAATATAAATTAGCATTGCTTATGGTAGATACAACTCCTGCTAAAATTAAAGAAATTCTGACTCGTGGGGTAGAAGAAGTGATTGTTAGAGAAAGTTTAGAGAAGAAACTTAAATCTGGGAAAGTCTTGAGAATAAAACATGGAGTAGATCCTACTGCTACTAATCTTCATATTGGTCAAGCGGTGGTTTACTGGCGCTTGCAGGCTCTTCAGGAAATGGGACATAAAATTGTCTTTCTAATCGGGGATTTCACCGGTTGTTTTGGTGATCCAACTCAAGAACTTAAGGCAAGGAAACTACGACCTAAAGAAAAGGTAAAAAAAATTGCTAAAAATTATCTTAAGCAAATAGCAAAAATTCTTGTTCTAAAAAAGACAGAAGTAAGATACAATAGTGAGTGGCACGATAAAATGTCATCCAGAGAACTTTTAAAACTAATGAGTCATTTTTCTCATCAGAGAATGCTAGAAAGAGATATGTTTCAAAAAAGATTAAAACAGGGGAAACTCATTGGGTTCCATGAGCCAGTCTATCCAGTGCTTCAGGCCTATGATTCAGTAGTCCTGAAATCGGATTTAACGGTAATTGGCACTGACCAATTCTTTAATGAACTGCAAGCTCGCAAGCTTCAAGAAGATTTCGGCCAGCTTCCCCAAGATATTATTGCTATGAAACTTCTGGTGGGGACTGACGGGAAAAGGAAAATGAGTCAAAGTTTGGGTAATTTTATAGGTATTAACGAACCGCCTAAAGAACAATATGGAAAGGTAATGTCTATTCCTGACCATCTTATTATCCCCTGGTTCGAACTTACTACTCGAGTACCCCTTGATGAAATTGAGAAGATTAAAAAAGAGCTTAAGGAGAAAAAATTAAACCCTCGCGACGCTAAAGCACGACTAGCCCGAGAAATCGTCACTATATATCATGGGGCCAAAAGTGCACAGGAAGCAGAAAAAGAGTTTGAGAGGATATTTAAAGCTAAAAAGAAACCCTCTCGGATCCCAAGCTGTGAAGTTCCATCTATAACATCAACTGCTTCAGAATTACTACACGTGTCAGGAATGGTTCCATCTAAATCTGAAGCTAGAAGGTTAATCCAACAAAAGGCAGTGGAAATTGACAATGAGAAAATTGACGATTGGTCAAAGGAAATCAAACCAGAAGATGGAATGATAATACAGGTGGGCAAACGTAAATTCTGTAGAATTAAAACAAAACGAAAAAAATAAAGAAAGAGACAAAAATTGTGCCCGATAAAAAATCAGCGTTAAATTCGCGTTTAGAATCAGCGTCTGATCAGCGTGGAGCGAAGCGACAAAAAATAGCCATGATTGTGGCTTATAAAGATTTTAGAGACGAAGAATACTTCACCCCTAAAGAAATTTTTGAAAACGCTGGAGCAACTGTGGAAACAGTAAGCTCTGAAGCAGGAACTGCTCGAGGGGCTGACGGTGGAGAGGTTTTAGTTGATCTTATTTTAGAAGACCTTAAACCGGAGGAATATGATGCTATTGTCTTTATTGGTGGACCAGGAGCCCAAAATTATATGGGTGATAAAGAAATCACTAGGATTACCCAGAGAGCAGCCGATCTTAATAAAATAATTGGAGCAATTTGTATTGCTCCAGCCATTGTGGCAAAAACGGGAATCTTAAAGGAAAAACGTGCTACTGTCTGGTCTTCTCCTTTAGATAAAAGTATGGTAAAGGTTTTAGAAGCTAGTGGAGTAATCTATGAAGCAAAAGATGTGGTAGTTGATGGAAAAATTGTCACTGGCAATGGACCAAAAGCAGCTAAGAAATTTGCTGAAGCGATAGTAGAAGTGCTGCGCCGATAACCCCTGCCTTATCGCCCAATTTTGACTGAACTATAGGAGTCCCTTTAGCAAAAGGAAGGGCTCTTTTTTTCATCTCACGGATAGCTGGTTTGTAGAGAGTTTTTGTTTTTGCCACCCCTCCCCCTAAAACAATCATTTCTGGGTTTAAGATATTACAAATGTTAGCCAGGCCAATACCTAGGTAGTTGCCAGTTTCGTTGATAACTTGGAGGGCAGGAGATCGCGACCTTAAGGTCGCTACTCCAGGAGTAGCAGACTTCAGTCTGCGATTATATGATTCTTTTTCTATCTCCATCGGTGTCTTCTTAAGCCCGGTTAACTCTTTATATCTCCTCACAATCGCTCCTCCAGAAACGTAAACTTCAAGGCACCCCCTATTGCCACAACCGCACTTCGGCCCATTTGGATCTATAGTCATATGCCCAATTTCTCCGGCAAAATCAGCTCCGTGATAAATACTACCGTCAATAATAATCCCTCCGCCTAAACCGCTGCCAATAGTTAAACCCACAACATAAGCGAGATTTTTGGCAGCACCAAATCGGCTTTCAGCCAGTGCAAAACAATTAGCATCATTGTCAAAAAATACAGGAATCTTAAACTCCTTTTCCAGGGGCTTTTTTAAATCCAAATTTTTCCAACCTGAAAGATTGGGGGCGAAGTGAATAATACCTCTCTGGCGGTCCAAGGGGCCCGGCATTCCAATGCCAATGCCTTTAACCTTTTCGGTCAGAAGTTTTCTAATATTTTCTATAATAACCTTAACGGCTTTTCTTCTTTCTTTTGGTGTCTTTATCTTGATAGTATCTTGTATCTTGTATCTTGTATCTTGTATCTTGACTCGTCCAAAGGCTATTTTTGTAGCGCCGATGTCAATGCCGATTATTTCCATTATTTTATTGATTGATAATTAAGAAAATACAAACCTAGCTTATGGCCGGAATGACTTTTTTAATTCTCATATATTAACCTTTGGCTAAAAAATGTGGGGAAAAGAATTTTCTTAATTTAATAAATTTTACTGGCCTTATATCAAAAACTCGATATGTCTGAGTAACCACTTCTCGGCCCCAATCATTTAGTTTAGTATAATCCTCTAGGACCCCCTTTAAGGTGAGAATTCGACAGAGCCGTCGATTAGGACTAAAGTGAGATTTTTTAAATGGTACGCCTTCGGTGACTAAAAATTCGTCCTCGTTTTTGAGATGCTTCAACGCATATCCCGACCGAACAAATTGTAATTTTGGATTTAGCCGGTAGGCACCGGCTCTAATCTCTCCATAATTCCTCGCCCACCCGCCGCTCAAATTATGTAAAAACATCTGGGCTCCCTGTTTTGGCTGCCTCATTAATTGATTGATTCTGGCCACATCTATATCATAATCAATATTTAGATATTCTAAAAGATGAAAAGCCATAATGGGAGGTTCGTTGTTTCGCAATTGAACCATAGTAATAGTGGGAAAGGTAGCGAGGAGTCGGGGGTTTGTTTCGGTAACATAAAGTTTTTCTTCTTTTTCGTCCATAACGAAATCTAGACCAAAAATTCCCTTGTATCCCTTGACTCGGAAATATTTTCCTATCTTCTCCACGATACTATATGCTTGTCTCTTAATGTTCTCGCTTAAATGATAATCCCAGTCGTGGCCGCAAAAAAGACCCGAACCTCTCTCTGGATTAAAAAGTTCGGGTATGTCTAGAATCTGCATTTGAGGACAAGTAGATAGAATTCCATGACGAGTAACACAGCCAGTAATGCTAGGTGAGGGTCCCTTGATAAAGCGAGTAACAATCACTTCCTCTGGCTCCTTAGCAGGTAATTCTTGACCTTCTTTTGTTCTTATTTTTAATTTTTTTAAAGCCTGGTCGAAATCATCTTTGTTTCTGATAAAAAATGTTCCTTTTCCTCCTCCTCGGGTCGGATGTTGGATTACAAAAGGCAGCCCATAATTATTCATCAAATGACCATAGTGAAGAGCTCGAGGTTTTTTAATCCTGCCCGGCGGAACTGGAACACCAATTTCTTCTAGAATTCTCCGAAATTTTACTTTATTTTCAAATAAGGTTTTGCCGAATTTTACCGGCACGGCAATTAAATTCCAGCCGCGCTGCTGACAGATCTTCTCCATCCGGGAAGAAGACTTATAAACAATTAATGCTGGGTTTTTAAATTTTCTTAAATATTTTTCGGTCCGTGGATGCCTTATGACAGTAGTAGCATTCCTTGGCTCCTTGATATGCTTAGTCCCCATTCCTTTCTCAAGCGGAAAAACTTCAATGTCCTTTTCTATAAGCTCGGTATCTAGACTGTAACGCAAAGCTAAAACTCTAAAATCAGGAATAACATCAGCCAACCCCAGCCGATTAAAAGCATAGACCCCCACACCAAAAACAGGAGTCTTTACTTTCTCACGGAAAAAAGTTTTAAGAGTTTCTATATCTTTTATCATTATGTTTTTTAGCCACTTCCTTTATTAAATATTCAGCTATTCTCCTGGCGTGATTTACGCCGGTTGCTTGCTGCATGTAGCTCAGGTCGCACTGATTGTTTATTTCATTAAATATGTATTCCCCACCTTTCTCAAAAATATCCAACATACAAATTTCCTGTTTTGTTACAGATTTCACTTTTAAAACAAGGTTCTTTAGCTTTTTGTCTATTGGGTAGGGTTTCACATCTGGGTTAACACAGGCTGAACATTTCCAATCTCCTTCTTTTAGTTCATCATAAGCAGCATCTATGACCTCATTCCCCACCACAACCACCCGAACCAATCTGTCAAAATCCACAAATTCTTGAGCATATACAGGCCTTTTCTTTATTCGCCGAGGGTCTACTTTCTTATAATATTCCTCTAATCGTTCCTGATCTTCTATTTTAATGACCCCTTTCCCCCTATGCTAACAATAGGCTTTAGAACAAAAGGAAAATTTATCTTTGAAGGGACCTCCTTTAAATTTTCCTTCCGACCTACGAGAAAAGTTGGAGGAACTTTTATCACTTCCCTCACTACACTGCAGCCAAGAAATTTGTTGTTGGTAATAAAAATTGATCTTGGGTTATTAATTAGTTTATATCCCATTAATTCCAGTTGAGTAACTAAAACAAATCTCACACTAAAAGTCCCCCCTATTCTTAAATAGATAAGATTATAGTTGGAAATGTCCAGTTTATAAGAAAGGGGGAAGAAGGCAGCCCAATGAAGAACATCAACTCTTCCACCTAAGTTCCTCAACTCTTTTGCAATCGTATTAGAGTAGTTTTTTCCACCTCCTATTATAGCAAAGTGATCCATATATTTATCTCTTAAATTTAATTTTCTCAGCTTCTTTATCTATAGCTCTTACGATTTCCATTGAAGGTCTTATAAGCTTGTTCAAAAATTTTTTACTAATTTTGCTGGCCTTGGCACCGCGGGCAATATTTGTAACTTTGCTCATGGTTTCTCTGATAAAACCACCGGCCACCTCCCCATTCACCAGATAAACCCTTACATCCCAGTGTCTTTTGCCTCTTAATTTCGGGTTTATACATTGTCCCAGTAAAAATGGTGTCTTTATTTTAGGAATTTGTTCATTCCTAGACAGCACAAACACATTATGACCCCCTGTTCCACGTATGGGTTTGATTACAAACGATTCAAAGTTTTCTTTTTCGACAATTTTTTCTACCTCAGATGCGTTTTTAATCAGAAACGTTTTAGGCACTCTTACTTTAGTATTCTTTCTAACTATGTCTATCGTGTACAACTTATTCCTTGTTATTTTTAATACAGATGACGGGTTAATCAATAAAGCAGGGGATTTCTCGAGGCTTTTTGGCATGAAAGAGGTAAGACATTTTAAAATGCTGTCGGGATAGACATTAACACCATTTTCATCCACAAGTTTTTTTCTTTTATTTTTGTTGTCTTTAAGAAAGCAGAGATGAATATCTGCCTTTAAATACCTTCTAAATTCGGAGAGGAGAGTGGGTATATCTTTTTTAAACAATATTCTTTTCCTGGGAGGTAGAATACAAAAATTTTTCCCATAATAATCTATAATCTGGGAAAGCTTTTTCACGGGTTCAGATTTTCCGTATAACTCTTTCATAATAGTTTCGTAGCTTCTAGGGAGCCCATTTGCTTCCAAAAACCAAGGATTATCATTTTCATCAAATATAAAATCTAAACCAGCAAGGATGTAATTTTTAGTTTTTAATCGCATTTATCAGTTTGATAACTATTTATGGTGGGAATTAAAAAAGATGTATTTTAGAATTTCCCGAGTTACGTTAACGGGCTTGCCCTCATCCGGCAGGTGATGAAGCCAAAGATCGGGCCGTCCATTAATCTCAATGAATTTCAATCTTTGGTTTTGGGGCGATACCGATAAATCCTCAGCAATGATATCCAGGCCGCCTAATTCTAATCCGACTGCCTTTGTTGCCCGAAAACACATCTCTCTCGTGAGCGGATGAACTCTAACAGGAACCGACCTAATCTTCCCTCCTTCTTTAAGAGAAGAATATTCTCTAATATATATTTTTTTGTTTTTGGACAGCACTGAATCTAAAGAATATCCTTGAAGTTTTATTAAATTTTTTAAATCTTCGTCAATCGTAATTTCGCATTTCGCAATCTTTCCTAAATTCCTTAATAGTTTTCTAACAGGTAGTCGGCCGTCACCAATAATAAGGGGCCAGGTAAGCTCAACAATACCTAAAATTTTATTTTTGAGGACTAAAACTCTAAACTCCCTTCCCTTAACGAACTCCTGAATAATCACTGCTTTAATCCGAAGCGAAGAAAATAGTTTTTCAAAAATCGAAATTGCTCTTTGAGAATCAGAGACATTAACCCGGACATACCTACTTAGAGAACCTCTAGCGTCTTTGATAACCCACGGGCGAGGAATCTCTTTTAGTTTCCTTTTTGCTTCTTGGGGAGAAAATGCTGTGGTGGTTCTGGGAATAGGAATTTTTTCTCTTTTCCAGAGAAGGTAGGTTAGATCTTTGAAGAGGGGAATATTCCTAGTGCCAAACCGGTCAATATTAATTCGGAAATCTCGTTGGAGCAAGAACTTCTTCCTGCCAATGCTTAATTCTAAAAATTTTCTTTTCTCCTGAAGAACTTTTACTCTAAGACCAAGTTTTTTAGCCTCTCTGATAATAATATTGGTGTTTTTATCTTTTATCATTTTTTAACCGGCTTTCTCCTTACTAAAACATTCTTAGCTGGATCAACTAAAAACCTTTTCAGATCTCTCCTTCCCACAATAATATCATACTTCATTTGACTTCTATCGGCGATAAAGGCTTCTGTCTGGACTAATCTCTTATCAAGAATAAAAGAGAAATTAATAATCGGTCTCTCCTGCCTTCCTAAAGCCCCTCGAACAATCTTCCGTCTGATTTCTTCATCTAAACCAAATTCCTTTGCTAGACTCTCGGCTAGTGTAGTTCGGTATGCCCCGGTGTCTACTTTGGCAATGGTCTTATATTTCTCACCTTTGGAGTCTAGGATATCAATGGGCTCGTTTATGCCAATAACCCGGCGACCAGAAATTTCTTCCAGCTCTTCTTCTACCTCTCCCCCAAAAAGCTCTTGAGCAATCTTTACTCCCTTAAGAGCTGTTTTCACCTCCAGCCCCTCAACTCTTTTTAGCCGCTCTCTTAAACCGCAGAGGTTGGCAACCTGAATTGAAAGCCCAGCCCGAGCATTGAGTTCTACCACCATCGGACCCAACTCACGATCAATAGCAATGTCCACCCCCAAAAAACCAACCCTTGAAAAAACTTGAGCCTCAACTGCGAGCTCTAACACTTTTTGCCAGTGAGGAATTTTTATCCCTCTAAAAGCAAGTCTTTTTTCAGGCACATATTCAATAAGCTCGTTATAACGAACAGCGAAGGTTGTAATACCGCTGCCTATATCAATACCCACTCCAATACCTCCGAGATGAAGATTAGATTTTCCTTTTGATTCTTCTGTCGGCAATCTCAACTCTGCCATCACCGGTACTCTATTAAAAACAATCACCCTAATATCAGGAATACCACGAAAGGAATAGGGTTTGAAAACCTTATGCATCTTTACGCGCTGCTCAAAAAAAGCAATGTCACCCATGCCGTAGAGAGAAAAATTACCTTCAAAAATGTTTAGAACATGACTGCGGAGATCGCTTATAGCCACCTGGGTTCGATCCGCTTTCACCCAATTGCCGTTACCCTTTTTTCTCCCGTAAACGATAAGAATTCCTTCTCCCCCTAGCCCTCGATTGGGTTTTAAAACAAAACTATTGGGTAAGCTCTCCCAATTAAACTCGTCCAATTGGTATCTATCGGTAATAATATTATAAACTTCTGGTATAGGAATTTTCGCTTTATTTAACACTTTTTTGGTTCTTAACTTATTATCAGCAAGCTGAATAGCCCTTTTTGAGTTATAAGGGTAGAGATAAAGAAGATTACGAGCGTTCATACCTAGAATACTTTGGGTTTTCTTCGTAAATTTCTTCACCCTAATAAAATACACGAATAGAGGTTCGTTATTCGTGATGAGTTAAAAAATTAGCGGTGTTTCAAAACCTGCCTAAATCTAAAATACTCACTTAACCGAAGACCAGCCCATTTACCTAAGAATACGTTTATAACAATGGTCAAAAATATCCATTCGGGATAAAAATAAATAAGGTCTTTAAGCCAAGGCCAGCCAGCTACAAAATAACAAAGTACGCTTAAAGCTACCGTTTCCAGAGAGAGAATTACTGCAGCTCGATTACCTTTCTCAATTTGGGCAGCAACAAATTTCTCCACTAGAGTGATAATAATAAGGATAGGAAAAATAGAAACCTTTAAAAAATCTACCCTTTGAGAATTACCTGCTTCTAAAAACATAAGCATTATTACCAGGGCTACCGTGGTTAAAACTATAGCCATTCGGGGTAGATATAGAAGCCGTAAGCGTCTAAGAATAAAGCGCATCAAGGTCCCGGTAATAAGGACAATAAAAAAAATAGCTAATCCATACTTAAGCCCCGTAGAAAGAAAGGCAAAAGTGATAATAAGGGAGGTATAAATACCAAAACCCTTAATACCAATTACCTGTCTAGTAAAAGCAATAATAGTGGCCACTATCGGAAGCATCAAAATAAGAATGACCGTTTCCTTTGGCACCCCTTGGGTAACCATGTAGGTGATGATTTGAGACATGTTTCAAAACCAAAAACCAAAAATAAAAGATAAAAAATACAAACCTAAATACATAAAAACTTACGAAACCTAAAAACACTTTTACATTTTTATATTTTTAAGTATGTGTTTTTGGTTTTTTATAATTGGCAACGAGGGAGAAATGAAAATTTATTTTCATTTCAACCGAGCAACAATTTCAAGCTTCGCTTATTTTTGGTCTTTTATTTTAGCAGAATGCGCATGGCATATAGCCACTGCCAGAGCATCTGCTGCATCGTCAGGTCTAGGGATATCTTTCAACCCGAGTAATACTTGCACCATTTTTTGTACTTGATTTTTATCTGCTCGACCATAACTAGTTATGGCGAGCTTCACTTGTAGAGGAGTATATTCGGCTACGGAAACCCTCTCTTTACAAGCAGTCAGCATCATCACTCCCCTTGCTTGGCTAACCTTCACTGCTGTCTTTAAATTTTTAAAAAAGAAAATATCTTCAATAGCCATAGTAGCGGGTTTATGTCTTTTGATGAGTTCTATCAACCCTTCATTAATTTCTTTTAGCCTCTCAGCAGTCGAAAGCCCAGACTTAGTTACTATACAACCATAATCTAAAACTTGGAGGCATTGTTTTGTCCTCTTTATTACGCCATAACCCGTAGTAGCTGTGCCAGGATCAATACCTAATATTATCATGTTTGTTCCAAATTGGAATAAATCTCTTGCACATCATCATTTTCATCTAACGCTTCAAACAAATCCTCGAGTTGTAATCTTTGCTTAGTATCTTTTACTTCAATAGGACTCTTCGGCACCCAGTCCATTCCAGTTCGTGTAAATGCCCATACAGCACTTCCTGTTTCGGCTAATTTTCCCCCATGAGTTGCAAGTATACGTTTAATTTCAGAAAGGGTTCTATTCTTATTATCTGTGATACCTTCTATAATCAAAGCAACACCGGCTGGCCCATAGGCTTCGTATTTCACCTCCTCAAGTCTGGCCACCCCCACACCTCTGCCTCGTTTGATAGCTCGCTCAATATTGTCCTTGGGCATGTTGACCGCCCGGGCCTTATCAATAGCAAGTCTCAATTTTGGATTTGAATCTGTGTCACCCCCACCAATTCTCGCAGCCACACTAATCATCTTGGCTATTTTAGAAAAAAGTTTTCCCCGACGAATATCGGTAACAGCTTTTTTGTGTTTAATTTGTGACCATTTAGAATGTCCACTCATACTTCAATAATACCTACCTTTTGCTAATTCTGTCAACCCCGTTAGACTTTTTTAATTTTAAAGATTTTTAAATAAAAATATATTATCTAACTATTTCTGTACTTTGTTAATATCAGCAAATACTATAAAAAGTCTAACGGGGTCAATAAAAAAACAGGGACGACCCTGTTTTTTTTTACAGATACCAACATAATTTATGTTTTAATCGGCATTATCAAATAGAGAAAATTTCCATCTCCTTCTGGTTTTAGAGCGGCCGGCGAATTCTCGGTATTTAGATGAAGAACGACTTTTTTGGTTGGGATATTTTCTAAACCGTCAAGAAGGTATCTATAATTAAAAGTGATTTGATTTAGGCTTGCGGTTTTTTTAGACATTTTCGTTTTTATATCAGCGGTACTTGCTCCTAGTTCGGGTGAAATAGTAGATATTTTTACTAGTCCCTCATTTTCAAGCTCTAGTTTTATATCATTAACCTTACTACTGAAAGGACTAACTACTTTAATTTTATTTATTAATTCAACCCTTGAAAATTCGAGCTCTGTCTCAAAACTCTCGGGAATTATTTCCTTATAATCAGGATATTTACCTTCAATTAATCTGGAAAAAAGGTGAATAGCAATAATAGGTTGAGTTGAAGACTCATAGCTGAATAAAATCTGATTTTTATCAAAAATAATGTCTAAATCTTGTTTTAATTCAGAAAATATTCTGATAAATTCTCGAACGGTCACACTTGGTACTATTACTGAAATTCCTTGTTTTATGGGATTTTCTTTTCTCACTATTTTTCTCGCCAACCGGTAAGTATCGGTAGCAACAAGGGTGAAATCGGAAGGAAGAATATCAAATAAAACACCGGCAATTTCTGGCCTGGACTCAGTTAGAGCCGCTGCCTGAACAACCTGAGAACAGGCCTGTTTAATATCTTGAGTTTTAAGAGTTAAAGTTGGTTGTTCTTTTATTTTAGGAATTAAAGGAAAATCTTTTTCTCCCATTCCTTTTATTTCGGCTCGGAATTCCCTACAAGATATATCCAGTTTATCCTTAGTGACTTTAAGAGTTAAATTCTCTTTTGGAAGACTACTCACAAAATTAGAGATAGTTTTAGCGGGAACAGTTATCCCGCCCTCCTCCTTAACTTGGGCTCTTATCCAACAGTTTATTCCGATTTCCAAGTTAGTTGAGGAAAGCTTAATCCCTCCTTTCTCTGTTTTAAGAAGGATATTATTAAGTATTGGTAGGGTTGTATTTCTACCAACTATCTTTTCTACGATATTTATTCCCTGATTTAAATTTTCTTGAGTGCAAATAATGTGCATAATTTTTATCTAAAATGTGTCTAAATTATATAAGTTTTTTATAAGTGAAATTATTAACATGTTTTCGGGTTTTTTATCAACATTATATTATTTATTAATTCGCTTTTCTTATCTATATTAAAGTATATATCCACTAAATTTATAACTACTACTACTACTATTTATTATATTAATATAAAAACTAAATATCATTATAGAGTTTTTCTTTTATTATATTTATTTCCTCTTCTAAACCTTCATTTTCTTGAATTTCTCTATTTATTTTTTTATAAGCATAAAGTACTGTAGTATGATCTCGATTAGAAAATTTCTCTCCTATAGTAGGATAAGAAAATTTACCTTCTTCTCTCATTAAATACATAGCTATTTGTCTAGGATAAACAACCTCTTTTTTTCTATTTTTTTCAAATAACTGTTGAGGTTTTATACTATAAAATTCCGTAACCACTTTTATAATCTGCTGAGGGGAAATACTCTTATTTCTTGGTATTTTTATAATCGAAGAGAGAATTGCCTTACTATCTTTTAAAGTTAATAAATTATTATTAAGCTCATTATAAGCGATTATTTTATTTAGGGCTCCTTCTAATTCTCTTATATTTCTCTGGATATGGGAAGCTATATACTCTAATATTTCCTGTGGGAGGGTTTCTTGTTTTTTTTCTAATTTCATTTTTAAAATAGCTAACCTTGTCTCAAAATCAGGAAAACCGATATCAGTAATCATACCTCCTTCAAAACGGGATCGAAGTCTCTCTTCTAGAGTTGGAATAGCTTTAGGGGGTCTATCGGAGGATAGAACTATTTGTTTGTTATTTTCATAAAGAGTATTAAAAGTATGAAAAAACTCTTCTTGAGTTTTTTCTTTTTTTGCTAAGAATTGAACATCATCAATTATTAAGGTATCAATTTTCCGGTATTTATTTTTAAAGTCATTAGTTTTTTGTTGTCTGATAGAATTAATAAGTTCATTGGTAAATTGTTCACAGGTAAGATATTTAATTTTTTTAGTAGGATAATTTTTAACTATCTCATTTCCTATAGCTTGAAGAAGATGGGTTTTTCCTAAACCTACGCCGCCGTAAATAAATAAGGGGTTATAAGTTTTACCGGGGCTTTTAGATACAGCTAGTGACGCTGCGTGAGCTAGTTCATTACAAGAACCAACGACAAAAAGGTTAAAGGTGTACCGAGAATTTAGATTTAAGTCTTTGAGATTACCTAGCTCTACTTTATCAGGAACAGTACTAATGACTGATTTTTCTCTTTCTCTATTTTTGCCTTTTCTTAACCTTTTTAAAGTTTCCCCAATCGGAGAGAGAGATTTAATAATAAAGTCTACTTTCTTTATTTTGGGATGATATTTTTGTAAAGCTTTTAGAATGTATTTATTATACTTATTTTCCAACCATTCTTTTACAAATCCGCTGGGGACACTTATTATTATAGTTTCCTTCTGTCTTGAAGCCACAGAGGTATTTTTAAACCAAGTATTAAAACTTGCCTGGGAAAGATTCAATTCAAGTTCACTTAACACTCTTCGCCAAAGTTGTTTATTAGTCATACTAATAAATTAATAAATATCCTATCACCTAGTATATAACATAATGAAAAATATTACCAATACCTTAAAACTACTCTAATTGTTTATAAGCTGTGGATTGGGTGTGTAGAAAAATTTTTACCCCTTTAAACCAATTTTACACCCAGATTACCTAATTTGCAATAGTAGTGTTTCATTTGACTTTTCCCTTACGGCCGTATATACTTTATCATATGAAGAACACATACCGACCTAAAAAGAAAAAAAGAAAAAAAAGTCACGGCTTCAGGTCAAGAATGAAAACAAAATCAGGTCGGAAAATTTTATCAAGAAGGCGGAGAAAAGGACGTAAAATTCTAGCTCATTAACTATGCTTCCTAAACAACATCGTTTAGTTAGAGATAAAGACTTCCAGAGAGTTTTTAAAAAGGGAAAGTCTGTCTCTAGTTCGGAAAATCTTTTATATGTGAAATTTATTGAGAATAACCTTCCCGTTTCTCGATTTGGGTTTGTGGTTAGTAATAAAATTTCTAATAGAGCGAGTATTCGCAATAGGATAAAAAGAATTTCACGGGAGGCAGTTAAAAGAAAGTTTCTTGAATTAAAACCAGGGCTTGATGTGGTTATTATAGCCCAAAAAGGAATGGAAAAAAAATCCTTTATTGATATTTTATTAGCGATTGGTTTGGTTTTTAAAAAAGTGAAATAATGCCGAAATTTATTGTTATTAATCTCATTAAGTTATACCAAAAAACTCTCTCTCTAGACCACGGCCCTTTAAGGGAAGTATATCCTTATCACGGGTGTCGGTTTAGACCCACCTGTTCTGAATACACTCTAGAGGCTGTGAGGATTTATGGAGTGCTCAAGGGGATGTGGCTTGGTACAAAGAGGATTATTAAGTGTCACCCTTTCTCTAGGGGAGGGTGGGATCCTCTAGAATAATGGAGATACTATCATTACTCTTTCACGAAATTTTATATAGACCATTACTAAATGCCTTAGTCTTTTTATATAATGTTATTCCCGGTCATGATTTGGGTATAGCTATTATAGCTTTGACACTAATTACGAGGTTTCTTCTTTACCCTCTTTCTAAAAAAGCGATTGAGTCTCAAAGAGCAGTAGCTAATCTTCAGCCAAAAATAAAGGAGATTCAGGGAAAATTTAAAAATGACAAACAAGCCCAGACCAAGGCAGTGATGGAATTTTACCGGGAACATAAAATTAACCCTCTTGGAGGATGCTTGCCTTTACTCATCCAGCTGCCGATTCTCATTGCTCTTTACCGGGTGTTTATAAGCGGGTTGACACCAGAAAACCTAGGAGGGCTTTATTCTTTTGTCCAAAACCCTGGCAGCATCAACACTACCTTTTTGGGAGTTATTAACCTTTCAGCAACCCATAATATTCCTTTGAGTATTTTAGCGGGTGCTCTTCAGTTTATCCAGAGCAAAATGATGTTGAAAGAATCACCTAAAGGTAAGCCCAAGGGGGATATGAGTGCAATGATGGGCAAGCAGATGACCTATTTTATGCCGATATTGATGGTTTATTTTGCTTTTGTTTTACCGGCGGCTCTACCTCTTTATTGGGTGGTTATTACTTTATTTGCTATTTTCCAACAGCGGCTCATAATAAAAAAACATGAACAATGAAGAAATTAAAATTATTAAAGAGACCATTTCGACCCTCTTGGATTTAATAGGTATTCCATTGGAAGGGATAGAGATTAACGATTCCTCTTATTATAAAATTGGTCAAGAAAATTTACCCGAAGAGGCAATTAGCGTTAATATTAAATCTGAAGAACCCGGGATATTGATTGGTGAGCGGGGGACTAATCTTTCTGCCCTTCAACACCTAGTAAGACTAATAGTTAAGGTTAAATTAGGCAGCCCCATTTATTTTATCCTGGATGTCAATAGTTATAAAGCTCAAAAAATAGAACGCTTAAGGATATTAGCTGAAAATGTTGCTAAGGCTGTCAGCCGCAATAGACGTGCCTTTATTCTTCAACCAATGAGAGCTTATGATAGGAGAATCATTCATTTATCCCTTGCCGCAAGAAAGGATATAACTACTACAAGCGTTGGAGAGGAACCAGAAAGAAGAGTGACAATTAAACCAACCTAGTTATGGATTCTACTCCCAGAAGAATAGCTTTTAACGCTATTATTTCAGCAGGGGCAAGGGTTATTGGAACTGCCCTTGCTTTAATAATAGTTGCTTTACTTACCCGCTATCTTGGCCAAGCTGGCTTTGGGCATTATGTAACAATCTTGGCTTTTGTGTATATTTTTTCCGTGGTAGCTGATTTGGGACTCTATTCCATCACTGTTCGGGAGATTTCCCGTCAGGGCGCTGATGAGCAAAAGATTGTTAGTAATGCTTTTACTCTCCGACTGGTCTCGGGACTTCTGGTCTTCGGGGCCGGCGCGGTGCTCGTTCTATTTTTACCTTATTCCTCCATTCTGAAGGTCGGGATTGCCTTGGGTGCTTTGGGTTTTTGGTTTTTAAGTAACTGTCAGGTTTTGATGGGTGTTTTTCAGAAGTATTTGAAAATGACACGTCCAGCCCTTGCTGAACTCGTGGGTAGAGTAGCTCAACTTAGTTTAGTTGCTTTTTTTATTTGGCGTGATTGGGGATTTTTGAGTGTGATTTCTGCCCTGGTGGTCGGCGCCTTAGTGAATTTTTTCTTGGTCTATCGGTTTTGCCAAAAATTTATTAAAATAAAACTCCGATTTGATTTCAATTATTGGAGAGAGCTTCTTAGGGACTCCATCCCTTTAGGAATAGCCGCAGTTCTCGTAATGGTTTATTTTAAACTGGATACAGTGATGCTTTCTTTAATGAAAGGCCCTATAGCTGTTGGTATTTACGGATTGGCTTATAAGATACTAGAGAGCCTTATCTTTTTCCCGGCTATGATTGTCGGGCTGGTTATGCCGCTTTTGGCTCGATTTGCTTTTACAAGCTGGTCAAGATTTAATAGAGTTGCTCAAAGAACCCTAGAAGTTCTTCTCATCTTTATTTTCCCTTTAATAATCGGGACCATATTTCTTTCTCCGGCGATAATAAAACTTATTGGTGGCGGGCATTTTACTGCTTCAGCCGGGGTGCTTAATTTGTTGATTATTGCCACTGGAATAATCTTTTTAGGGGCGCTTTTTTCCAATGTGATTATCGCTTTGAAAAAACAGAAAGCTCTTGCTTGGATTTATGGGGTTGGTGCCGTGGTCAACGTGGGGGCAAACTTCATTTTTATTCCCCGATATTCCTATTGGGGAGCAGCTGGAACAACTATCTTTACCGAGGCCTTGGTTACAATCCTTATGGTTGTTATTATCTATAAGGTTCTTGGGCATTTTTTCTCTTTCAGGAAACTTCTCAAAATTATTCTTGCAACCCTTGCGATGGGGGGGTTTCTTTGGTTCAATTCTGCTTGGCATCCCTTTATTTTAGGTATAACGAGTCTTATTATCTATTTCGGCGTGCTCTACTTAGTAAAGGGAGTTTCTAAGAAAGATTTAATTAAGTTGGTAAAAAAAGAAGTATGATGAGGAGACTATTACTAATCTTGATTGTCTATATTCCTTTTCAGTTGGCTCTAAATTTAGCGCCCGATGTAGATCTTGCTTCGGGGAGAGTTTTAATTTTATTGATATTTGGTTTATGGGTTTTGGGAGCTTTAGCTCAAAAGAGGCTAGATTTTCTTGTCTCTCCAATAACTTATCTAATTTTGTTTTTCTTATTTTTATCATGCCTTTCTTTAACCCAAGGTGTTTCATTGGAAAGAGGTTTGAGAAAGGTTTTAGTTTTTGCTTCTTGTTTTCCTATTTATTTTCTGGTCACCGGTATATTTTTCCCCGAGGCTAAGCCTCGGGAAACCCGAGGCTTAGCCTCGGGAAACTTAGTCTCGCCAGTGATTAAAGCGATGGTTTTTAGTGGTCTGGCTTTGGCTGCTATTGGCCTCATTCAGTTTTTTTCACAATTTCTTTTTGGTATCAAGCCGGTTTATCAATTTTGGGCTCATTACATAGCCCCGATATTTCTAGGTAAAACTTTCACCGCAGCGATTTTAGCTAACCCTAGTTGGTTAGTAAATGTTGGCGGTAAAACTTTCTTGAGAGCTACTTCTCTATTTCCAGATCCTCACATGTTTTCTTTTTATCTGGGTCTAGTTATTCCCCTAGCATTTGTATTTCTATTTTATTGCAAGAAAAAGGGCGTGGCACGCCACGCCCCTACTATTTTCTGTTTGTTGATTGTGGCCCAACTTCTTACTTTTTCCCGGGGTGGATATTTAGGAATGGTTATCACTTTACCTCTTATGGTTTTGTTTTTATGGAAAACCCTCGGCCTAAAAGCAAGAATTTCCATCGTTGTTTTTACCTTATTAGGTCTCGTTATTATTTTTACTCTTGGCTTACCTGTTCTCTACCGTTTCACTTCCGTTTTTGATTTCAAAGAGCCGTCGAATCTAGGGCGGCTTTTAATTTGGCAGCAAGCTTTAGATACAATTCGCGACCATCCCTTTTTAGGGGTAGGGATTGGCAGTTATTCAGAGTTAATAAATCCGGCTGCTTCTTACCGCGTTCCAATTTATGCCCATAATACTTATTTGGATATTGCCGTGGAAATGGGAGTTTTTGCTTTAATAGCCTGGTTGGGGATTTTTCTTGCGGCTTTAAGGGGCTTATGGAAAGTTTTTTTAGAGGGAAAAGAATTAAAATTTTTATCAGTCGGGCTTATAGGAAGTTTGGTTTGGTTTCTGGTACACTCGTTAGTAGATACTCCAATTTTTTCTCCAAGAATTTTACCAATGTTGATGGTTATATTAGGGTTAAGTGTAGTGTTAATAAAAACTAATAAATAGTATGCTGATTTACCTAATCTATCTAATAATATTCTCACTGCCTCTTTATTTATTTCGCTTGAAAATTTTCTGGGTTCCGACGACGGTTTTAGAACTGATGATTTGTGTTCTTTTCATTGTTTGGCTAGTAACAAAGAATAGAAAACAGGGTTCATTATTCATTATTCATTATTCATTATTCATTGGTGTGTTGTTGCTTCTTTCCGGCTGTATTATCTCAAGTTTAGTTTCTTCCAATAAACTAACTAGCTTAGGAATTTTAAAAGGTTGGTTTATTGGTCCTCTTTTATTTTTTATGGTGCTCGTAAGTGTGGTCAAAACCAAAAAGCAAATCAAAAACACCTTGGCTGTCTTTGGTTTGTCAGGAGCGGGAGTGGCGGTAATTAGTATTGGCCATTTCCTCGCAAGAAACCTTACTTTTGATGGTCGTCTTAGGGCCTTTTTTCTCTCGCCCAATCATTTAGCTATGTATCTTGCTCCGGCACTGCTTATTGCCCTCTACTTTCTGCTGACTTCTAAGGAGTTGAAATATTTCTGGTTCATTGTTGTTGGATTAACAAGTATTGCCTTTTATTTCACCTTTTCTTATGGCGCTTGGTTGGGAGTATTAGTAGGATTTTTGTTTTTACTTTGGCAACAGAACAAGTCTCTCACTTTCGTGAGGACTCCAATCGGAGTCCCGACGAAAGTCGGAGACAAAACTCGGTTACGGTTATTAATTTGTGTGGTTGTGCTGTTGATTATCGTTTCAGCATTCTTCCAACTTGGCTCTGAGAAATTCCAAAATTTTCTTTTTTCAACGAGCTCTTCTTTGCAGTCGCGCCTTATGATTTGGAAAGCAGCCCTGCTTATCTTAAAAGACCATCCTCTCTGGGGCATTGGCCTGGGTACTTTTCAAAAATACTATTTAGATTACAGTTCTTATTTTAGGAAACCTTATCTTCAATGGGCCGTGCCTCAGCCGCATAATCTGCTTTTGGCGTTCTGGTTGCAGACGGGAGTATTGGGTTTATTAGGGTTTGTTTGGATTGTTGTTTGGTTTTTTAAGAAAGGACGGAAATGGGTTAGGGCACGCCACGGCGTGCCCCTACAAGCTGTGATGATTTACATTTTGGTTCATGGATTAATTGATACGACATACTGGAAGAACGACTTAGCCATAATCTTTTGGTTAATAGTAGGGTTGATGGTAGTATTGTCCCGCCATTCTTGAATCTCCATTAAATCTATGATACTCTACTACATATAGACGGTAGCAAAGGGGATATCTCCTTAAGACTATGCCAGTAAGAAAGAAATATCGAATAACCACTAGGAAATCTCGGGCCTCCAAAAAACTCAAAAGAGAGCTTAGGAGGACCCGCCCCGTTAGACGCAGGCTGTCTAATGGGGTCCGGAAGCCAAAGAGGGTTTTAAAAAAAATCTTTCTCTTTTTTATTTTGACAATTTTCCTTTCAGCTCTTTTGGTTATTGGTACTTTTGCTTGGTTTGCTAAAGATTTGCCCAATCCGGAAGAGGTAAGTGAACGTCAGGAAGTTCAGTCGACGAAGATTTATGATAGGACCGGTCAAATTCTTCTTTACGAAATATTCGGCGAGAAAAAAAGAACAGTTATTCCTACTAATGAGATTTCCGATTTTATAAAATATGCTACCGTTGCTACCGAAGATGATTCATTCTACGAGCATCCAGGTATAGCTCTTAAATCAATACTAAGAGCTTTCTGGGCTAATATTCGAGGCAAGCACATTCAAGGAGCTTCAACCATTACTCAACAGTTTATTAAAAATTCAATGCTAACGCCTGAAAGAACATTAACAAGAAAGATAAAGGAGGTAATTTTATCTTTGGAATTGGAAAGAAAGTATTCAAAAGATGAAATTTTGACTTTTTATCTCAATGAAGTTCCTTATGGCTCTAACACTTACGGCGTTGAAGCAGCTGCCCGGTTTTTTTTCGGCAAGTATGCTCGAGAATTGGACTTAGCGGAAAGTGCCTTATTGGCAGCTCTACCAAAAGCACCGACTTATTATTCTCCTTATGGAACTCATCCCGAGGCACTCAAAGCCCGCCAGGAATACATTATTGCTAGAATGTTAAAACTAGGTTTTATTACCAAGGAGGAAGCTGGCACTGCTCTTAAGGTCAAATTAGAATTTGTTACTCATAAGCATGGCATTAAAGCTCCTCATTTCGTTATGTATGTTCAAGAGTTGTTAGAAGAGAAATACACAGTGGACTATATAAAGGAAGCTGGGCTTAAGGTCTATACAACTCTGGATTGGGACCTGCAGCAGATTGCCGAGATTGAGGTTTCCAAACAGGCGGCAGTAAACGAAAAAAAATATAAAGCTTTTAATGCGGCGCTGGCCGCAATTGACCCGAAGACCGGTCAGGTTTTGGCCATGGTTGGTTCTAAAGATTATTTTGCCCTGTCCTATCCCGAAGGATGTATTTCTGGGAAAACCTGCCTATTTGACCCTAATGTTAATGTGGCAATACGCGAGCGCCAACCAGGGTCGGCTTTTAAACCCTTTGCTTATGCTCAAGCTTTTCAGAAAGGTTATACTCCGGAGACTATTTTATTTGATCTAGAAACAGAATTTGGGGTAGCCGGCGCTAAAAGTTACATGCCTCAAAATTATGACCTAAAATTTCGAGGTCCGGTGACTATGCGTCAGGCTTTAGCCCAATCAATTAATCTTCCTTCGGTAAAGACCCTTTATTTAGCTGGAGTAAAGGATACTGTTAAACTTGCCCAAAAATTAGGCATCACTACTTTAACAAGAGATCCGAACCGTTATTATGGCCTTTCTTTGGTTTTAGGCGGTGGAGAAGTAAAACTTTTAGATATAGTTTCTGCCTATAGCGTTTTTGCTAATGAAGGGCAAAGATTATCTCCCCAAGTTTTATTAAAAGTAGCAACCAATGAGGGTAAAGTTTTGGAGGAATTTGAGTCAAAACCCGAGAGAGTGTTAGAGCCCCAAGTTGCGAGCCTTATAAACGATCTTCTTTCCGACAACTCTGCTCGGGCTTCCATGTTTGGCTCAAGGAGCAAGCTTTTTTTAGGGGACCGTCCGGTAGCGGCTAAAACCGGCACTACTCAAGAATATCGCGATGCCTGGACTATTGGTTATACGCCGGATATGGTAGCGGGAGTTTGGGTGGGCAACAATGACAATACCGAAATGAAAAAAGGAGCTGCTGGAATTTATGCAGCAGCACCTATTTGGAATGCTTTTATGAGAGAAGCTTTAAAAGCGAGCCCTATTGAGCGTTTTAGTGATCCCAAACCTCGGGAGGTGGAAAAGCCGGTGCTTTCTGGGCAATTTGCCTCGGAAAATATTTTAAAGCTGGATAAAATTTCAAACAAACTTGCCACTGAATTTACCCCACCCGAATTGATAGAAGAAGAAATTTCGAGAGTTGTTCATAATATTTTATATTATATTGATAAAGATAACCCTCGAGGCATTTCTCCTCAACATCCAAATGAAGATCCTCAATTTACAAATTGGGAAGCACCGGTTTTAAGATGGGCCGCGAAGATGACAGAATTGGCAAAGCTTGAAGAGTTGGCAGAGGAAGATAAAATCTGGCAGGAATATGTCGGTTTTTACAACCAGCCCTTACCTCAAGAGTATGATGATGTTCATATCCCGGAAAACAGGCCAGAAGTGAAAATTATAAGCCCAAAAGAAAATCTCATTATTACCGATTTAAAGGAACTCAAGGGTCTGGCTATTGAAGCTCAAGCTCAAGCGCCTTTAGGCATAAAACAACTTGATTTTTTCTTCCAAGACCAACTAATTGGTACTGATGAAACTGAACCCTACCAGGCAAGATTAACTTTACCTCAAAGTCTTTCTAATGGAGCCTATACAATTAGAGTAATAGCTTACGATGAGGTAAAGAATCACACGGAAAGCAAGCTTAATATTTTTTTGAGAGTCCAGGATAAAATTCCACCACAACTCGAAATAATTTCTCCGAAATCTTATCAGGTCTTAACAATTGAATCTTTTCCTCTTTTAATTACAGCTGAAGCCTCCGACATTGGTTTGGGCATAGACAATGTGCAGTTTTATTTTAAAGGTAAGGATGATATCTTAAAACTTATTGGTTCTTCTCCCTTGCCTTTGGATAATTCTAGAGAATATCAAACCTTTTGGAGTGATTTGCCTTCGGCTGGCCAGTACGAAATTTCAGCCAAAGCATACGACAACGCCGGCAATGTGGGGGTAAGTGAAGAAGTGGTAATTACTGTTAAATAAAAGTTAAATAAAAAACAACGGCTTAAGAGTATAGCCGTTTTTAATTCCTATTTTTTGGGGGACGAGCAGAACGTCGTCAAATGTTAAAGCTTGTTTCATGTTTTTTACATAGGTCTAAAATAAGGTCCTTTACCCCATAGGGGTCTGGGACTTGCCTAAAAATGAATTCTTTTTCACGTCCAGCTGTTTGTATATGGACATCTCCAAAGTCAAATATAGTTGGCGTAAGTCCCTTTACTCTGGTGGTTACATCCTGAATACGGTCAAGTCTACATTCAGAAACCTCCCTTTTGAAAAGTCCGCTCTGCACGATATCAACAATTCGCTTATCAGTGATAATCCATGCGTCAAGATAGTAGTCCCCAATGGAAAGATTTAATCGAAGCCAGACAAAGAGTATATAGATGCCGCTAAAAAAGATGAAAAGATAGAAATAGAACCCTTCTAAAGTAAAAGGAAGAAATTCCTGCAGGAGAAAGTAGCAAACGACTGGCAACAAAAAAGCTATTAGGAGCATCATAACACCAGTTATAATTATTAGCAAGTGTCGATGCAGAAGTTTTATTATTTTTTCGCCCGGGTCTTGACCCCGGAAGTGGTATCGTTTCATTATTCTACATTCATAAGGGCCCATAGGGTCACGCCTATTACAACAAGAGAGCCACTGATAAAGAAGAGAGTTATTAATTTAGTCGCCCTGCGGTTTACTCCAAATCTGGCTAAATGGTAAACAATAGCCCATGAAAAACTAAAGAATATTCCGATGGCGATAAGAAAGATGAAAAGGAGTATCCTAAACATAAATTAGAAACTTAACCGTTGATCTTCTTTGGTAAATTTTATCCCTAGATGTTTATATGCAGCTTCTGTAGCTACTCGTCCCTTCGATGTGCGGGCAATGAATCCGAGTTGTAAGAGATATGGTTCGTAGATATCTTCAATAGTTTCTTTTTCTTCTGATAAAGTGGCGGCCAGAGCATTCAGTCCAACCGGTCCTCCTTCAAATTTTTCAATAATAATTTTAAGAAGTTTTCTGTCAGTTGGTTCTAAGCCAAGTTGGTCTATCTCTAACGTTTTAAGACATCCCTCGGCAATATCCTTAGTAATTATTCCGTCTCCCTTCACTTGGGCAAAGTCCCTTACCCTTTTAAATATTCGATTGGCTATTCGGGGAGTTCTTCGTGACGTGCGGGCGATTATTTCTCTTGCATCTTTTGTTAGTTCTGTATCCAATATTTTAGAAGAGCGTTCAATTATTGCTTCGATATCCCGCGTAGTATAAAAGTTTAAACGAAAGATTGCGCCAAACCTTCCCCTAAAAGGCGAAGACAGGAGTCCAATCTTAGTAGTGGCGCCGATAAGAGTAAATCGAGGCAAATCTAATCTTAGGGTTTTGGCTGAAGGACCTTTACCAATAATAATATCTAGAGCATAGTCTTCCATAGCGGAATAGAAAACTTCCTCTATCACTCGAGGAAGCCGATGGCACTCATCAATAAAAAGCACATCTCCTGGGTTAAGATTCGTTAAAATAGAAGCTAAATCTCCAACTTTTTCTATTGCTGGTCCTGAAGTAACCTTAATATTGGCTTTTATTTCCCTAGCGACAATATGGCTTAAGGTGGTTTTTCCTAATCCGCTTGGCCCATAGAGTAAGAGATGTTCCAACGACTCATTTCTAATTTTGGCTGCCTCAATAAATACTTTGAGGTTTCGTTTTATTTTTTCTTGGCCAACGAATTCCGAAAGATCCTTAGGACGAAGCGTCCGGTCAATCCTTTGGTCTTCAAGTTGAAATTTCGGTGAAATTAGACTCATGCCCTTGACAAATTTATATTAGTCTGCTAAGATAAAATATTACTATCCTCCACTAGCCTGTAGGCAAGGAAGGTTGTTTTAAAAAGTCGTCTGGCTCTTAAAACCTTTAGGGGATTTTCTAAATGGGTAGGATAGCTTCGGCTCGCCTACGCCGGTAGAAGGTTTTCCTCCGATTTTCAATAATCGGAGAATTGCCTACAGGCTAGTGGAGGGGGCCGGTTACTCTTTCAACTTCTTGGGGAGTAGTAATTTCTTCTAATACTTTTAATATTCCATCTTCTTTTAAACTCAACATATCTTTTTTCCTTGCCAGCGATTCTATATCTGAAACTCGAGGTGAAGACTGGATTAAACCTTCTAAATCTTTCTCTATTTTTAGGACTTCAAAGATGCCAATCCGACCTCTATAGCCGGTAAAGTTGCAATAAGTACATCCCTTACCTCTAGCCAGCTTAAAGCCGGCTTTTATTTTTGGATGCTCGGAATAATTTGGAGGAATTCCTGCTACTATCTTTTTTATCAAATCTTTTTCTCCTTTAGAAGGCTCGTATCGGGTTTTACATTTTTCACAAATTCTTCTAACTAACCTTTGGGCAATAATTACATTTACTGATGAAGCCAAAACAAAAGTTTTTAGTCCCATATTGATAAGTCGTGAAATGGTCTGGGCAGCGCTGTTAGTAGAAAGTGTAGAAAGAACTAGGTGGCCGGTTAGTGCCGCATTGGTAGCAATTTCTGCGGTTTCCAACTCCCTTATTTCCCCGACTAGAATTACATCTGGGTCCTGTCTTAAAATCGCTTTCAGGCCCACGGAAAAAGTGTATCCCTCTTCAGTATTTATTTGGGTCTGGGTAATTCCCCCTAAACGATATTCAATTGGGTCTTCAAGAGTAACAATTTTAATTTCTAGCTTTCGTATGTGTTTGAGAAAGGAAAAGAGAGTTGTGGTTTTGCCGGCGCCGGTAGGACCTGTAGTTAGTATCATTCCATGCGGTTTTTTTGCTTCATCTTTCATTATTTCTAAGACCGGAATTCTCAAGCCCAATTGGTCAATTTCCAAGAGGCCAAATCGACCGAGAATTCTCAACACTACAGTTTCTCCCCAGCCAGAAGGAACAACCGATACTCTGATGTCAATAGGTTTTTTTTTGAAAACAACACTAAATCTTCCATCTTGAGGAACGTTATGAACATTAATTTTTAGCCCAGAGATTAATTTTATTCTAGTTATCAGTGGTGGATAAATTACTCTGGCAAGCCCTGTTATGTTTTGCAATACTCCATCAATCCGGAAACGGAGATTGATTTCTTCTTTTTTTGGTTCAAAGTGAATATCAGAGGCCCGGGTCTTCAAGGCTCCGGCTAAAACAATTTCTAAAAGTTCAGTAACAGGCACTTTTACTACCTGACTACCTAAAGAGCTTATATTTTTAATTTCCTTTTCAAATTGAGTTAGTTTCTCAATGCTTACGAATAAATCTTCAGCAGTCTTTTTAAATATTTTTTTAGGATATTTCTTCCAGAGGGTTTTAAGCCCGCTAAGAGTTGAAATAAAAAGAGAGTATTCAAAACCCTCTTTTCTAAGACCAGCTAGAACCTCAATTGTTTCAGGATTTTTGGGGTCACATAAAGCGATTTTTAGAATCCTCCCCTTTTTATAGACGACAGCCATCCGGGCCTTTCTTGCCTCAGCTTGAGTTATAGTTTCAAGGGCTTCTGGGTCAATATAGATTTTGACTAAATTGATGTAAGGCAATCCCAAATTTTCAGCTTTCCTTTGAGCAAGCTTTTCTTCCTGCTCCCGTGTTAATTTAATCAAAGTTCTTTTAGCTTTTTGCTGGTTATTCATAACTTAAGTATAGCTTAAAGTTGAGGTTTAGACAAGCTTCTGATCTTTCCAATTACTTCTTCTTTTGCTTCCTCAAGACTTTGAGATGCTATTTCAAACTTGATATTTTTTTCCGAAAGGCGTGAATTTTCAAAAAGCGCTGCTAATTCTTCTAGGTTGTAATTCTTAAGTACTTGCAGTATTGCCTTTATTTTTCCTTTGAGCTCTTCAAAAAGAAGCAGGATTAAATCTGCTTGCCAGTAGCTTTTCTTTAGGTCTTCGGCTATAAGAGAAAGGTCTTTGGGGGAGGTACAAGTCTTTTTGAAGTCATCTTGGGAAAGGGTTGAAATTATTAAATTCAGGTCTTTTTTCTCTTCAAGGTTGGTTAATATTTTTCCCCAGAGTTTGAGAATTTTTATGGGTTTAGTTTTATAAAGATATCTTATAATTTCTTGCTGCCGGGCACCGTGAGCAATCAGAGTCGCCGCGGTCTTAAAGGTCTGCGGGGTAGTATTTTGGTTTTGAAAATTTTGAGTTTGGCTGATAATACCGGCCAAAAGGCAGGTAGAAGAATCTTCATCAAATAAATTTTCCCCCAAAGGGGAAATAAGGTTGAATATAATCTCTGAACAGGATCTGGCTGTGTGGTCTATGATGTTGATTCTACCAAAATGTTCATTGGAAGAGTGGTGGTCGATATTCAAAATTGGTGTTTCAAAGAAAAGTTTAGCATTTTCTTCATAGAGCTTGCCTAATTGTTCCAGATCCGGGCAGTCAAGAATAATTATCAGTTCGTATTTGGGAGGTAAGGTTTCTATAGAAAGGTCTTCTTTCTTAAGTTCTCCTTGTTTGGGAGTAATAAAAATCTTAAGTCTTTCAGGAGTGCTTTCATAACGCAAACGCTCAATTTTTACTTCAGAGTTGGCTAAAGATAAAACAAAATCCTTTGAACGAGAAATCTCCGTTGTAATTTCGTTTTGGGCTGGTAGAAATTTGAAGGGTTCCAGCCCCCTTTTTTCTTTGGAGGGATAAACCAAAATCGGAACTTTTCCGATTTTTTTTAAAATTAAATATAAACCCAAAGCGCTGCCTAAAGAGTCACCATTTGGGTTTTTACTGACAAGAAGAAGAATCTTTTTGTATCTTCTAATAAACTCCAAAGCTTGTTGTTGTTCGGCAAGGGACATATTTTTTAGGAATAGCAGGCTTTCTTGTCCGCCGAAGCGTAAGCGGAGGCGGGAGCCTGCGATTTGGGTTAATCTATTAAGTTTACCGCAGCAAAGCCCCACCGTCAAGCGACGACCTGTGGATAAAATTCCATTCTTCTCTAAATCTTTGATTTAGCTAGAAGAATGAGAACCCCGCCCCCTATGCTGTGGATTTAGAGCAGTTAAGGCTATTTCTAGACAAGAAAGTATGTTGAGTCTCTAATTGTTTTAATCCATTGCTTAGGGGGCGGGGTCAAGATTTGGTTACAAAATTTCCTGCGCCCTTCGGGAGCTTAGGACTTGGAAATTTTAACCAAGCCCTTGACAGAAATTTAAGAAAATGATAATTTAATTAGGTGTGGATAAATCCAACAAATAATAATTAGGAGGAGAGAATGAAAGAGTTACTAAAGGAGCTACAGCACTACTTTTAAATAATTCAATTCTATTGTATAATCAAATTAGGTAATAAATTAACAACAAAAATCTATGAAAAACAAACCACTAAACACTAAAAAATGGGGAATAGCGAGGATTTTTATCTATCCATCAAAAGACAAATACAGAGCAGTCTGTTTAGATTTTGATATTATTGAGGAAGCAGAAACTAGAGCAGAAGTAATGAGCCAAATTAACGAGGCAGTCAAAGGTTATATAGTTAATGCGTATAAGAATAATTTAGATGACAAATTATTGAACAGAAACGCTCCTGAAAAATATTGGGAAATGTATGAAGAATATAGTAGATTAATAAGAGCTAAAAACGAAACTAGGGTTAAGGTTTCTAGAATTATTGAGCAATCTTCTTTTTATTCACTTCCAGTAGTTGATTTACTAAAGGGGCAAGGTTATCCTCTCGCATAATAAGTATGGGTAGACTCAAGAATGGAAAGAAAAAGGTGTTGTCCATAAAGAAATTATTTATTGAACGAATCCCTCATTTGGGGATTTTTTAGTTTTATATAAACTAAATTTACCTCACAAACTTAAATCTGGGATATAAATATACTCGTTTGACTGCCGGAACACAGTTTTTTCCTTATTTAACATTAAATATTAAACAAGACGCAAAACACCCCGTTTCAATTTTATGAAACGGGGTTTACTTTTGGCTGAGATATGACAGGATAGGGGCATACGGAGTGGATTTAGAAATGGACCTAAAAAACCTCTATTTTTAGCCAAAAAACCGGGCATTGACACTTCTATATCAATCTATTAATATAGAGAATAGAGTTTCTATGTCAATTAATTAATATAGTATTATGGATAACATATTTAAGGGATTTATGGTATAATGTTAATGTATAAATTTTTCAAAATAATTTTATGACCAACAACGAGGAACTTATAAAAAAAGTAGATATTCAGAAAATAGCTGAGGAGGGATCTAAAATATACGAAAAAATTAAAGTTAACTATGATCCTAAGCATAAGGGTAAATTTTTAGCGATTGATATTGAAAGTAAAAAGGCCTATCTGGGCAATACAAGCGCAAAAGCTTTAGAATTAGCAAGAGCTAATCATCCAAATAAGGTATTTTATGTCGTTAAAATAGGATTTGACGTTGCTGAAACAATGGCAGAAACTTTTATAAAATAAAGTCAAATAAAAAATGTTACGAGGCACTTTCGTGGAAAACATACCTCTTATAAAAGTTTTCGTGGCTTGGGGGAGAGCTGTTCAAGCTCCTTTTTTCATTCTGGATACAGGATTTACAGGTGATTTACAGGTAACTCCACAGATTGCAAATGAACTTGGTCTTGCTACAATTGGTGTTACTTCGGTGCGACTTGCAAACAATCAGGTTGTTAATGTCCCAGTTACTCTTGCTGTTGTGGATATGGAAGGCGTTAGAAACTATGTTCACGTTTTAATAGCAAAGAGCATGCCTTTATTAGGAATAAGTCTTCTCTCAAAGTTTAGCTACAGAGCTATTGTGGATTGTAAGTACAAAACCATTGTTTTACAGAAAGTAACGTAATAGATATTTCTGATGATTCTAAATAGTTCAGACTTCAAAAGATTTTTGAAAGTTTTAAACCCGCGGTAGACCCGCAGAGTTTACCCTGCATCAGTCGATGCAGGGTTTACTTTTGGCTAAAATATGCTAATATTCAAGGTAAGATGGAAATAGTTACTAAAAGTGCTAAGGAGACTCAAAGGGCCGGGGAACTTTTAGTAAGAGACCTCAAGGGCAGAGATTTAATTTGTCTGGAGGGAGAGCTTGGGAGCGGGAAAACCACTTTTGTTCAGGGCTTAGCTCGAGGTTTAGGTATAAAAGAGCGAATCACCAGCCCAACTTTTGTGATTTTGAAGAAATTCAAAACATCCAATATCCAATATCCAATATCCAATATCCAATATCTATACCATATAGATTGCTATCGAATTAAAAATCCCCAAGAACTTTTGGACTTAGGATTTGAAGAAATTTTAGAGGAGGAAAACACTTTGGTAGTTATTGAATGGGCAGACCAGATTCGTAAAATCCTACCCAAAAAGAGATTAACTATCAAATTTGAATTTATAGACGAAAAAACGAGAAAAATAACAATAAAATGAAAAAATTAGTCATCATTGATGCCAACGCTCTAATCCATCGCGCATTTCATGCTCTTCCTCCTTTGACGACTCAAAAAGGCGAGATGGTTAATGCGGTTTACGGTTTTATTTTAGTCCTTCTTAAGATGATAAAGGAGCTTAAGCCCGACTACATAGCTTGCGCTTTTGATGTGGCCGGGCCTACCTTTAGAGACATTGAATATAAAGAGTATAAAGCAAAAAGAATAAAGCCGCCTGACGCCCTCTACAATCAGATTGGCAAAATAAAAGAAGTAGTCAGGGCTTTTGACATTCCTATTTATGAAAAACAAGGTTTTGAAGCGGACGATATCATCGGCACTATTTCATTGAGAATTAAGAATAATGAATCAGGAATTAGGACTGTTATTGTTACCGGTGACTTGGACACACTGCAATTAATAGATAAACAAACTTCTGTTTATACTCTGCGCAAGGGAGTAAAAGATACGGTGATTTATGATAAAAAGGCAGTATTTGAACGCTATGGGTTAAGCCCTTCTCAAATAATAGATTTCAAGGGTTTAAGAGGTGACCCCTCTGATAATATTCCTGGTGTGCCGGGGGTGGGAGAAGTTACCGCTATCAAACTACTAAAAGAATTTGGGAGTATGGAAAATTTATATTCAGCGTTAATCAGCGGCAAAAAAGTGTCAGTGTTAAATCAGCGTCTTCGAGCAAAGCTCGAAGAATATAGAGAGCAGGCGTTCTTCAGTAAAAAGTTGGCTACAATTAAAAGAGATGTGCCGATTAAGTTCAAACTGGAGGATTGTCGATGGGGCAAATACGACCGTGAGAAGGTGATTGGATTATTTAAAGAGCTAGGGTTTTATAGTCTGATTAAAAAGTTACCAGCGGATACTGCGGATAAGGGCGGATTCCGCGGATATCCGCCAGAATCCGCCAAATCCACCATCTATGAGCAAATCGAAAGGGCCTACAAAGATGGGATTTTTTCCAAGAAGGTTTATGAGCTCGAAAAAGCTTTGGTGCCGGTGATTAAGCAAATAGAGAAGGTTGGTATTAAGGTAGATACTGAAAAACTAAAAGTTCTTGCCGAGGATATCGGATCCAAAGTCCAAGAGCTAAAATCCAAAATCTATAAACTAGCCGGTCTTGAGTTTAATATTGATTCCCCGGCGCAGCTTTCTCAAATTCTCTTTGAAAAATTAAAAATTTCCACCAGTGGACTTAGAAAAACTCCTGGCGGAGTAATCTCTACTGCTGCTTCTGAATTAGTAAAACTTGCCGGTAAGTATAAAATTACTAACCTTATTTTAGAATACCGCCGATTGACTAAATTAAAATCTACTTACGCTGATGCTCTTCCTAAAACAGTTGATTCAAAAGGTGGTCGAATCCACACTACCTTTCATCAGCTGGGTACAGCAACCGGTAGAATTTCTTCATCCGGACCCAATCTGCAAAACATCCCTGTCCGGGGCGAGTTTGGCAAGAAAATAAGAGAGTGTTTTGTTGCTAAGGAGGGCTTTAAGCTAATTTCTGCTGACTATTCTCAGATGGAGTTGAGAATTATTGCCGCGCTCGCTCATGATAAAAAGATGAGCGAGATTTTTCAGGAAGGAAAGGATATTCATCAAGCTACGGCAGCCTTTATTTTTGACACTCCAGAAGATTGTGTTACCTCTTCAATGCGGCGTATTGCCAAGAGTTTGAATTTCGGAATAATTTACGGTATGGGGTCGAGAGGGGTAGCAGAAAGAACTGGCATTAGCCGCGATAAAGCAAAAACTTTTATCAGTAACTATTTAGAGAAATTTAAAGATATAGCCAGATTTATTAAAGAAACCAAGGCAAAGGCAAAGACAGATGGGTATGTAGAAACCTTATTTGGCCGACGACGATTCCTACCAGAGATAAATTCTAGGGACGCAAAACTAAGGGCTGCTGCTGAAAGGATGGCGGTAAATATGCCTATTCAAGGAACAGCTGCTGACATTGTCAAGCTAGCTATGATTGAGATTAGCAAATTGCAGAGAGAAGGCGATAAGCGATTTGCGACATGTCATTTGCTACTGCAGGTTCATGACGAATTGGTTTTCGAGGCAAAAAATGATATAATAGAAGAGGTTGTTCCAATGATAAAGAGAATAATGGAGAGTGTTGTAAAGTTAGAGGTACCACTGGTGGTTAATATAAAAATAGGTCAGAATTGGGGAGAACTATAAATAAAAACCAAAAATAAAATAGCAAAAATAAAAAACACATATTCAAAAATTTTAAAACTCTCTAAACTTAAAAACATTTTTACATTTTTAGGTTTGTGTTTTTGGTCTTTGATTTTTAATATTTGGTTTTGAAATGTTTATCAATAAAAAATTACTGCTAATTACCTTACTAGCCGCAGGCGTTGGCATTGTAGTTACTTTTGGCCTTTTTAGGGGTTGGTGGCAAGCGACTATTTTTGAGGTGGTAAGTCTACAAAACCTAGTGCTTTCAGACCAGGACGAAGATATTACCCCGACGAGCGGTGAAGAGTCAGTCTTAAACCAAGAAGCCAGCCCCCTTTCGGGGCTTAAGTGTAAAAATTTTAAGCAGAGGCCCTTTGCTGTAATTCTTGCTGGAGACAAAGTGATTCGTCCTCTCTCTGGTCTTTCTGAAGCCGATATAATTCTGGAAATGCCGGTGCTTACCGGCGGCATTACTCGTTATATTGCAATCTACGTTTGCGGCAGCCCCCAAAAAATTGGCTCTCTTCGTTCTGCCCGTCATGATTTTATCCCTTTAGCCATGGGATTAGATGCAATTCTTGTTCATTGGGGCGGTTCTCATTATGCTTTAGATTTACTTGACGCAGGGATTATGGATAATATAGATGCTCTTCCTAATCCATATGGCGCTTTTTATAGAATTCCAGAAATCCCTATGCCTCACAATGGATTTACCTCAACGGAAAGGTTATTAAACGCCGCAGAAAAGTTAGGATACAGATTAGAGAATGAGTTTGAGGGATATCCGCATATAGCGGATAAAGCGGATGTTGGCGGATTACGCGGAGCTTCGAATCCGCTAAATCCACCAGAATCCGCCAAATCTGCTTTATTAGAGGTTGGCTATCCTTATCCCTATAACGTAAAATACGAATATAATCCCGAGGACAATTCTTATTACAGATGGCGAGGAGGAACAAAGCAGATAGATAAAAATAACAATGAACAATTAGCTCCTAAGGTGGTGGTGGTTATGCGGGCAGCTTCTCGTCAGCTTGAAAAGGAGTATAATGACTTAGATTTAGAAGGCAGCGGCCAACTTGAGGTTTATCAGAATGGGGAACTTATTACCGGCCGATGGGAAAAGGACGGAAGTGATTCTTTTTCCAAGCTTTATTTTTTAGATGAAGAGGGAGAGGAGATTAAATTTGTTCCGGGTCAGATTTGGGTGCAGGTAGTTGAACCCTACCAAATCGTTAAATGGGAAACATTATGATTATTTTTCTCTACGGTCCAGATACCTATAGATCTCGTCAGAAATTAAATGCCATTATTAAGCGTTACCGCTCTATTCATAAAAGCGGACTTGCTTTAACGAGAGTAACCCAAGAAAATTTTGATTTTGATGAGTTTCGTCAGGTTCTCAAGACAGTTTCTATGTTTAATGAGAAGAAACTGATTATCCTGGAAGATTTACTCGGAGCTACGAGAAGTCAGATTTCAACAGAATTGTTGAAGTTAGACTTCAACAAACTAAAAACGGACGAAAACATTATCGTTGTCTTCTGGGAGCGAGAACCTGATAAGAAAAATAATTTATTTAAATGGTTTAAAGCTAATGCTCAATGCCAAGAATTTAAGCTAGCCGACGTTAGAGAGCTTCGCGGGTGGGTTAAGAACAAAATTAAAAATAAAAAAGCAAAAATAAAAAATGAGGCGATAGAAAAACTTGTTTTTTACGTGGGTTCAGATCTTTGGCGAATGTCTAATGAGATTGAGAAACTTATAACTTTCAAGCCAGAAGAGGAAATAACATCTCAAGATGTTGAGCTTTTAGTCAGTTCCCAAATTGATCTCAATATTTTTGAAACCATTGATGCTTTAGCCAGAGGCGTCAGAGCCAAAGCATTAGAACTCCTCTCAGAGCATCTTGGCAGAGGGACAGATCCTTCGTATCTTTTTTCTATGATCCTCTGGCAGTTTAGAAATTTGATTAAGGTAAGCTCATCCACTAAGGGGACTGGGCTTCATCCTTTTGTAGTTAAAAAAAGCACCTTCTTAGCCAGAAGGTTTACTCAAGGGAAGTTAAAAAATATCTACGAATATTTATTGGATATAGATTTGGCTATTAAAACTGGAAGAATTGAACCAAGGGTAGCGCTGGATTTGTTGGTGATGGAGATATAAGTATAGTTATTTTTTACCCAGTCGATTAATTGCTTTTGTTAATCTAGACTTTTTTCTAGCTGCGGTATTGATTTTAATCACTCCTCGTTTTGCTGCTTTGTCAATTGCTTTAAAAACTTGAGCTAGCATTTTTTTAGCCTCTTTGACTTTGTTTTGAGCAATAAGGTTTTTTAGGTCTTTAATAAGACCTCTCATCTTTTTGAGTCGTCTTAAATTAGATACTCTTTTTCCAATACCGGCCCTTAGATATTTTTTAGCAGATTTAGTGATAGGCATAATGTAAATATACAACAATTTAATTATGATTGCAAGTCTAAAAGGTAAAGTTATCCTAAAAAAGCAAGATTTTATCATTTTAAATGTAGCTGGCGTAGGTTATAAGATAACCTGTCCCTCTTTTATTTTGGAAAAAATCAAGAAGGAAGACGACCTCCATCTTTTTACTCATCTATATTTCTCTCAAGAAAGAATTGCCCTTTATGGGTTTTTGAGGCATGATGAGCTTGAATTTTTTGAGATGCTTATTTCTATTTCCGGGATTGGGCCTAAAGCAGCTTTGGGAATTTTAGCATTGGCACCGGTTAGGGCATTAAAAGATGCTATTGCCCAAGAAGACGTTTCACTTCTGACTAAAGTTTCCGGTATTGGCAAGAAAACAGCCGAGAGAGTAATTTTAGAATTGAAGTCAAAAATAAAAATGGATATTGGAGGAGTGAAGGGCACTTCTAGCCTTTCTCAAGCTATCGATGCTTTATTGGGACTGGGTTATACCATAAGCCAGGCTCGCGAAGCACTAAGTAAGATTCCTAAAAGCGCAGATTCTATTGAGGAAAAGGTGAGGGAGGCATTAAAGCAATTATAAAATGAAGGTTATAGAGATAGGGAGAAATCAAAAAGAAGAATGGAACCGTTTTGTAACCGAGAACCCCTACGGTTCTTTTTTACAATCTTTTGAATGGAGTCAGTTTCAAGAATCGTTAGGTAGGCGTGTGTTTAGGTTAGCTATTCCTCATGTTGCTCAAGCTTTGGTGATAAAATACAAGTTACCCTTTGGTAAAAGTTATTTGTATTCTCCCCATGGTCCGATGGTGAAATGCAAAATGCAAAATGCAAAATGCAAAATGACAATTCAAAATTCAAAATCATTAAAACTGATTCTAAGGGCAATTAAAAAAATTGCTAAACAGGAGAATACTATTTTTTGGAGGATGGATCCAATCATGCCAGAAAGTAAGGAGGAAAAGGGCATATTTAAAAATTTAGGATTAGAGAAACTGCCCAGAGAAATTCAACCCAAAAAAACTCTTGTTTTAAATCTAGGTAAATCAAAGAGAGAACTTTTAGGCCAGATGCATCACAAAACAAGGTATAATATCCGTCTGGCTAAGAAGAGAGGAGTGAGCATCAAAATTTCTAATTCGATTGACGTCTTTTGGAATTTGCTATCTCAGACGGCAAAAAGAGATTCATTCCGGACCCATCCTAAAGAGTATTATCAAAAAATGCTAGAGATTTTTTCTCCAGCCAAACTCTTCCTGGCTAAATACAAAAACAAGATTATTGCTGGTAATATTGTTGTATTTTTTGGCTGGCGCGCTACTTATCTTCATGGTGCTTCGGATTATAAACATCGAAACCTTATGGCGCCTTATCTTCTTCAGTGGCATCAAATCCTAGAAGCTAAAAAGGAAGGCAAAAGCCTGTATGATTTTTGGGGCATTGATGAGAAAAAATGGCCGGGAGTTACTCGCTTTAAAAAAGGATTTGGAGGAAAGGAAATAGGTTACATTGGAGCTTGGGATTTAGTTTACCAACCAGCTTGGTATAAGATATATAATTTGGCAAGGAGGATTCTATAGTAGAAAATATCAAAGTCCAAATATCAAATGTCAAATCAAATCCAAAATCCAAATGACAAAAATAAAAAGAAGCAATTTGACATTTAGTCATTTGATATTCATTTGGAATTTGTAATTTGTGATTTGGAATTTATGAAGTCTTTTACCAAAAAATTTGTTCCGAAATTCATAATTAACTACTACCATTTAATTCTAGCTCTGCTCGGTACGCTTTTATATGGGTTTCCCTCGCGGAAGTTAAAGGTTGTCGGGGTTACCGGGACTGATGGAAAATCAAGCGTAGTAGAGCTCGTGGCTGAAATTTTATCTTCCGCTGGGCATAAAGTTGGTTCAGTTTCCTCTATTCAATTTAGAATTGGAAGAAAAATGTGGCTGAATAGACTTAAAATGACTATGCCTGGTCGATTTAAACTTCAGAAGCTTTTGAGAAAGATGGTTAAAGTTGGTTGCGGGTACGCTGTTTTAGAAGTAACTTCGGAGGGAATAAAACAGTATCGCCACCGGGGCATTGATTTTGATGTAGCTGTGCTTACAAATCTTTCGCCGGAACACATCGAATCTCATGGGAGCTTTAAGAAGTATAGGGAGGCGAAGAGTAAATTATTTAGACGATGTAAAGGAATTCATATTGTTAACTCGGATGACGAGAATGCCGAATATTTTTTGAGGTTTAAGGCAGAGGAGAAGTATTGTTATAAGATAATCTCAAATCTCAAAACTCAAATCTCAAAACCACATCTCAAATCTCAAAACTTATCGGTTGTCGAGGCTGTGGATGTTAAATTAAGTTCAAAAGGCATTAAGTTCAAAGTAAGAGGTGTTGAGTTTAATCTTAACCTACTTGGTCGTTTTAACATCTATAATGCTTTGGCGGCGATTTGTGTAGGACTCTCGCTTGGGATTGATTTGGAGACAGTTAAGATTGCTTTAGAAAAACTGAGGGGGATTCCTGGTCGGATGGAGCTGATTGACGAAGGGCAAAAATTTACGGTAATTGTTGATTATGCTCATACACCGGCGGCATTGGAAAAGGTTTATCAGACGATACAAGATACAAGATACAAGATACAAGATACAAGATTAATTGCTGTTCTTGGTGCTGCTGGTGGCGGAAGGGATAAATGGAAAAGGCCGGTTTTTGGGGAAATTGCTGCGAAATACTGTAAACACATAATACTAACCACTGAAGATCCATACAGCGAAAATCCACTTAAAATTATAGAAGACATCGAAAACGGATTTTTGCAAATTCCAAATTCCAAATTCCAAATTCCAAAATACGAAAAAATTCCGGACAGGCGTCAGGCTATTAAGAGAGCATTAGACCTTGCTCAATCAGATGACATAGTTATTATCACTGGCAAAGGATGTGAGCCGTGGATGATGGTTGATAATAAAAAAATTCTTTGGGATGATCGACGGGTAGTTAGAGAAGAACTTTATAAAATAAAAAACAAAAAACCAAAAATAAAAAACAAAAACATAAAAACATAAAAATTTTTACGTTTTTGCATATTTGTTTTTTATATTTTATATTTTATATTTGGTTTTATGGAACTTTATATTCACCAAAAACCTGACCAACTCACCTTTACTCTAAAAAAGAAAAAGAGAGTAATAAAGAAGGAAATTTACAGGCCAAAGAAAGAATTATCTAAAGAATTCTTGGAATTTCTTGACAAATTTTTGAAAAAGATTAAAATGGAAGTTACAGAGATAAAGTCTTTTAAGCTCCGACAATCTAAAGATGTCGGATTTACAGCTAAGAGAGTAGTAAGGGCGATAAAGAATGCTCTTAATTTTGCGGCTTCTATTAATCCCTAAACATAGGAATACGGTGAAGCCGAATGATTATAAAACCGAATAAATCAAATAAAATTGACCCAATATAAAATAGGGAGTTTTTCTATATTTACTATGAAAAGAATTTTTCTTGGTAAAATTTCACCACCCGTAGAGCTACCTAATCTTATTGAGGTTCAGACTAAATCTTATAATTGGCTCTTGGAAAAGGGCATAAAGGAGCTTTTTGAGGAAATCTCGCCAATCTATGATTGGACGGAAAAGGAGCTGAAGCTTGAATTTCTAAATTATTATTTAGATGAACCCAAATATTCTGAAGAAGCCTCTCGAGAACATAATATTTCTTACGAGGCTCCGCTTAGAGTCAATACTCGGCTAACAAAATTAAAAGAAAAGGAAACAGTTGAACATGAAATATATTTAGGAGACCTGCCCTTAATGACTGAGAGAGGAACTTTTATTATTAATGGAGTAGAAAGAGTTGTTGTTTCTCAATTAATTAGGTCGCCAGGAGCTTTTTTTACTGCCACTAATTTACGTGGCAAGTTTCTTTTTGGGGCAAAAATTATTCCTAATCGAGGCGCCTGGCTTGAACTTGAGACAGAACAGAACGGGGCGATAATGGTAAGAATTGATAGAAAAAGAAAGGTAGCGGTGACAGCTCTTCTTAGAGCTTTTGGGTATTCTCGGGACGACCAAATAAAAAGACTCTTTGTCTTGCTGGACACCAATCCCAATCTTTCTTTTATTAAAGCTACTTTTGATAAAGATGCCTCTCATAGTTCTTCAGAGGGACTAATTGAGGTTTATAAAAGAATAAGACCAGGGGATTTAGCTACTGTGGACAACGCCCGGCAAATGATTGAAGGAATGTTTTTTAATTTTAATCGCTATGATTTTGGGAGGGTTGGCCGGTATAAACTAAATCAATTATTTAATGAGAATCTTTCAACAAATAATCCCGAGTTAAGAATCCTAAGAAAGGAGGATTTGGTGAATGTAATTAAGGAAATTATTAAGCGCAATAACGATCCAAAAGCTCATCCAGACGATATTGACCACCTAGGAAATCGCCGGGTAAGAACTTTAGGAGAGCTGATTCAAAATAAATTAAGAGTGGGATTGATGAGAATGGAGAGAAATATTAAGGATAGAATGAGTACCTTAGATATTGGTAGCTTACAACTGCCTCAGCTTATCAATGCTAAACCTTTAGTAGCCGTGGTTCGAGAATTTTTTGCTTCTTCCCAGCTTTCTCAATTCATGGATCAGGTAAATCCTCTGGCTGAGCTTGAACACAAAAGACGACTTTCAGCTATGGGGCCGGGGGGGCTGGCTCGAGAGAGAGCCGGTTTTGAAGTAAGAGATGTTCACCCCTCTCACTATGGGAGAATTTGTCCTATTCAGACACCGGAGGGTCAGAATATAGGACTTATTGGACACATGGCTTCTTATACCCGAATAAACGAATATGGCTTTTTGGAAACCCCTTATCGAAAAGTAAAGAAAGGTTCTTTCGAATCAACTCCTCGGGTTTCCGATGAAATTATTTATCTTGATGCTACTCAAGAAGAAAAGACAGTAATTGCCCATGCCAATGTCCCTTTAGATTCTCGGGGACATTTTCTTGAAAGTAAGGTGCCAGCAAGAATAAAAGGAGAAGCGGGCATGGTGAGACCTCAAGAGGTAGATTATGTTGACATCTCTCCTAATCAATCTATAAGTATAGCTACAGCTCTTATTCCTTTTTTAGAGCATAATGCTGCTAATAGAGCTTTAATGGGTTCAAATATGCAGCGCCAGGCAGTTTCGTGTATCAGGCCTCAAAGTCCGATTGTTGGTACTGGTGTGGAAGCAAAAGCTGCTTTTGATTCGGGACAGGTAATTTTAGCCAAAACCGGAGGTATGGTTCTAGAAGTTGATGCTTCCCATATTGTTGTCAAGGGCAAAAACACTATTCGTTATAAACTAAAGAATTTTGCCAAAAGTAATGCAGATACTTGTATAAATCAACAGCCGCGAGTAAAAAAATATCAAAGAGTGAAAACCGGCGAGCTTTTAGCTGATGGTGCGGCTACATCTAATGGTGAACTTTCTCTAGGGCAAAATCTATTAGCAGCTTTTATGTGTTGGGAGGGAGCAAACTATGAAGATGCTGTAGTAATTTCTGAAAAATTAGTCAAAGACGATCGTTACACTTCAATCCATATTGAGAATTATTCAGTTGACGTGAGAGAGACAAAGCTAGGCCCAGAGATTATTACTCAAGACATTCCCAATATTGGAGAGGAAAAATTAGCCAATCTTGATGAAGAAGGAATTGTCAGAATTGGGGCAGAGGTGCGAACTGCGGATATTTTAGTAGGTAAAATCTCTCCCAAAGGGGAAAGTGATTTATCTGCTGAAGAAAGATTGCTTAAGGCGATTTTTGGAGAGAAAGCCCGAGATGTAAAAGATACTTCTTTGCTTTTGCCTCATGGAAAGGAGGGTCGAGTTGTTGGGATAAGAATTTTTTCAAGAGACCGAGGTGACAAACTTCCCTCAGATGTAATAAAAACTATCCAAGTTAGCATTGCTCAAATGAGAAAAATAGCTATTGGAGATAAAACAGCTAATCGTCACGGAAATAAAGGTATTGTCTCAAGGATTTTACCTGAGGAAGATATGCCTTGCTTGGCAAACGGTACTCCAATAGATATAATTCTTTCTCCTTTGGGAGTTACTTCTCGGATGAATATCGGCCAAATCCTAGAAACTCATTTAGGTTGGGCAGCCAAAATCCTTGGATTTCAAGTAGCTTCTCCAGCTTTAGCCGGTATTTCAGAAGAGGTTATAAAAAGCCAACTTAAGCGTGCCGGGCTGCCGGAGGATGGAAAAGTTGTCCTTTACGATGGAAGGACTGGGGAAGCTTTTGACCAAAAAATAACCGTCGGTTTTCTCTACATGATGAAACTTAATCATCTAGTGGAGGATAAAATTCATGCCCGTTCTGTTGGTCCTTATTCTCTAATTACTCAACAGCCTCTTGGCGGTAAGGCTCAGGGCGGAGGGCAGAGATTTGGAGAAATGGAAGTTTGGGCTTTGGAGGCTTATGGAGCAGCTCATACTTTACAGGAAATGCTTACTATTAAATCAGACGATGTTTTAGGTAGGGCAAAGGCCTACGATTCTATTATTAAAGGAGAGTTTATCCGAAAACCAAACATTCCTGCCTCTTTTGATGTGTTGGTAAACGAACTAAAAGCACTAGCACTAGACGTTGAATTCATCTAAAATAATGAGAACATTTGATTTTACTACAATTAAGTTGCGGCTTGCCTCACCGGAGAAAATTCTTTCTTGGTCTCATGGAGAAGTTTTAAAACCTGAAACAGTAAATTACCGAACTCAAAAACCCGAAAAAGATGGACTTTTTTGTGAAAGGATTTTCGGTCCAACTAAGGATTATCAATGCTATTGTGGAAAGTACAAACGTATTCGCTATAAAGGAATCATTTGTGATAAATGTGGGGTGGAAGTGACTCGTGCCTCTGTTCGAAGGGAGCGTATGGGCCATATTAAGCTAGCTGTTCCCGTAGCACATATTTGGTTTTTAAGAGGAGTTCCTTCTCGGATAGGTCTTCTTCTTAATCTTTCCGTAGAAGATTTAGAAAAGATAGTTTATTTTGCCTCTTATATAATTACCGGGATAGATGAGAAGGCTCGTAAAGATGCTTTAGCACAGATTGAAAGGGAATACAGAACAAAAATAAAAAATAAAAAATCAAAAATAAAAAATGAGAAGGAGAAGATATTAAAAGACCTGAAGGCTATGCGGAATAAAGCTCGGCAGGAACTAGTAGGCTTACATAAATTTCAAATTCTTTCAGAGGTTGAGTATCATAACCTTTCCTTAAAATACGGTCAGGTTTTTGAAGCTGGCATCGGGGCAGAGGCAACAAGAAGGCTTCTTGCTCAAATTGATCTTAAGGAAGAGATAAGAAAACAAGTAAAAAAGAAAGTAAAAGAATCTCGCTCTGCGGGCAAGCCCCCGGAGGGTGGCAAAAAATCTGCATCATCTCGGGAACTTAAACGTTTTAGATTACTACAAGGAATGCTTAGAGCCGATATCAGGCCGGAATGGATGTGTCCGACAGTGCTTCCAGTGATTCCCTCAGATTTAAGGCCTTTAGTTTCCCTGGACGGTGGAAGATTTGCTACCTCTGATCTCAATGATCTTTATCGCCGAGTAATCAATAGAAACAATCGTTTAAAGAGGTTGATAGAATTAAAAGCGCCCGAAGTGATAAAACGGAATGAAAAGAGAATGCTGCAAGAGGCAGTGGACGCTCTTATCGATAATGGAGCCCGTCGGGGTCAGGCAGTCAAGGCTTCTACCGGACAAAAACGTCTTCTTAAATCTCTAGCTGATATGCTTAAAGGAAAGCAAGGTAGATTCAGACAGAACCTTTTGGGCAAACGCGTTGATTATTCAGCTAGGAGCGTTATTGTTGTTGGTCCGGAGTTGAAACTTAGCCAGTGCGGTCTTCCTAAAGAGATAGCTTTAGAGTTGTTTAGACCTTTTATTATAAATAGACTAGTTGAGACCAATTTAGCCAGTAATGTTCGCAGCGCCGGAAAGCTAATTGAGGAAAGGGAAGAGGTAGTCTGGGATATTCTTGAAGAGATTATTGGTAAGCATTTGGTTCTTTTAAATAGAGCTCCTACTTTACACCGATTAGGAATCCAGGCCTTTAAACCCGTCCTCATTGAAGGGAAAGCTATCCAGATTCACCCTTTAGTCTGTATGGCTTTTAATGCTGATTTCGATGGAGACCAAATGGCTGTTCATCTGCCATTGTCCCGAGAAGCTCAAAGGGAAGCAGCAGAAATTATGCTTTCAGCGCGTAATCTTCTTAAACCAGCCACTGGAGAACCGATTACTTTTCCGACTAAAGATATAGTGCTTGGCTGTTATTGGATAACTAAGAGAAAAAAGGGATTACTAGGAGAAGGTAAGATTTTTCCCAACCGAGAAGAGGCAATCCTGGCTTATCAGTTCGGACAAGTGCATCTGAAGACAAAGATAAAAGTGCGTTTAGCAGGTTCTATAATCGAGACTTGTGTTGGCCGAATTATATTTAATGAGACCTTACCTAAAGGATTAAGATTTATCAACCAGACAATGAACCAAAAGAGACTAAAGAACCTAATAGCTGAAGTTTTGGAAAACTACGGGGAAGAGATTACAACTGCTACTTTGGATAAAATTAAAAAATTGGGATTTAAATATGTTACTTGCTCCGGAATAAGTTGGGGGATAGACGACCTCCACGTTCCCCGGGGGAAGAAAGAGTTAATCGAGGAAGCTGAAGGTAAGGTAGGGGCAGTAAAGAATCAGTACGAAAAAGGACTTCTAAGTGAACCAGAAAGAAAAACTAAAGTTATAGAAATATGGGAGGAAACTCGGGCAAAGGTAGCTGAACTTGTCAGGAATGCCTTCCGAGAAGATGAACCAGTATTTTCAATGGCGGATTCGGGAGCCAGAGGTTCCTGGTCGGTTATAACCCAAATGATGGGAATGAGAGGATTAATGGTTAATCCAGCCGGGGAGACTATTGAAATGCCGGTTAAAAGTTCTTTTAAAGAAGGATTAAATATTTTGGAATATTTTATTTCTACTCACGGAGCGAGAAAAGGATTGGCTGATACAGCGCTTAGAACTTCTAAAGCTGGTTATCTTACCAGAAGACTTGTTGATGTAGCCCAGGATGTTGTCGTTAGAGAAAAGGATTGCGGTGATGTCGATGGCACAGAGATTTTTAGAGAGGATGAAGAAGACTTAGGGATAAGTTTCGGGACGCGCCTTATTGGGAGAGTAGCGGCTCAAGATTTAAAGGTAAAAGAAAAACTAGTAGTAAAAAGAGGAGAGATTATTTCTCCCCACCAAGCTCGTCTTATTGATAAGACAGGTTTAAATATTATCAGAGTTCGTTCGGTAACCAGTTGTAAAACAAGGCGTGGAGTGTGTCAAAAGTGTTATGGTTTTAATCTAGGGAGAAATAAATTAGTGGAAATTGGAGAAGCTGTTGGGGTTGTTACTGCTCAGGCTATCGGAGAACCCGGAACACAGCTTACTATGAGAACATTTCATACCGGCGGTGTAGCTAGTGGAGGAGACATCACACAAGGTTTACCTCGAGTGGAGGAAATTTTTGAGGCAAGAACTCCAAAAGGGAAAGCAGTAATTTCCCATGTGGATGGGCGGGTTTTAGATGTAGTAGAGGTTAAGGGACAGAAGATAGTTAAAATTGTTAGTAAGGGTCAAATAAAGGAATACGAGATTCCTCGTCGAGCTGCCTGTTGGGTTAAAAAGGGAGATAGAATTTATCGCGGCAAACAGCTTTGCGAGGGGCACGTGGATTTAAAAGAATTATTTAAGGTAGCCGGCAAAGAAGCGCTGGCTCGATACATTTTAAGGGAGATTCAAGCGATTTATTCTTCGCAAGGAATAAATATTTCCGATAAACACATTGAGGTAATAGTCCGAAAAATGCTTTCTTTCCTCCGGGTAAAAGATTCTGGAGATACCAATCTTATTCCCGGCAGCATTGTGGAGAAAGCTTATTTTGAGGAAGAAAACCAGAAAACTAAAAAGAAAAAAGCACAAGGAGAGCCGCTGATTTTAGGTATAACTAAAGCATCTTTGTCTACCGAAAGCTTTCTTTCCGCCGCCTCTTTTCAGCAAACAGCTAGGGTTTTAATTGATGCGGCAGTAATGGGCAAGGTTGACAGACTAAGAGGATTAAAGGAGAATGTAATAATAGGGAAGTTAATACCGGCCGGGACCGGCTATAAGTCAAGTTAAAAGTTAAAAATTCAAAGTTAAAAGTCAAGTTAAAAATTAAAAATATTTTAGACTTGGGTACTCGGAACTTTTAACTTTTGACTTTGGACTTTTAACTGTATTATTTCATGACTAAACGTTCTAAAAAAAAGAAAACAGAAAGAAGTAAGAGAGAGGAACTTAAGGATAAACTAGACCTTCCTCTTGAGACAAAACATAGTGTTATCGCTGTTTTGCTTTTTGCTTTAGCTTTTATTATAATTCTTGCTTTTTTTAATATCGCTGGTAATGTGGGACAAGGACTTAGCTGGGTTTTAAGGAATTTGTTTGGCTGGGGAAGATTTTTAATTCCGTTTATCTTAATACTCATCGCCATAAAGGGAATTTACTGCCTTAGGAAAGTTTATTCTTTAACGATAGTCGCAGTGGGTTTATTTACATTAAGTTTCTTAGGAATTCTAGGACTGTTGGGTGCTAATGGTCAATCTTTCCCTCAAGCATTTCTAGACGGAGGGTATTTAGGAGTGATTATAAGTTTTCCTTTGGCAAAACTTTTTGGTTTTTGGGCTAGTTTAGTCATACTTCTTGCGCTTTTCGTCATTTCATTACTTCTTAGCTTAAATCTAACTTTGAAGAAATTGTTTATCCTTAAAAATTTTTTTGGGCGTCCTCAAGAAGATTTTAACTCTGAAACACAGCCGGAGGAACAGTCCAAATCACGAATATTACCTTCGACCCTAAAAACTCTGAAAAGTAAAATGTTTCCTCCAGCTGAATTTAAGCTAAATTACATCGATTCTCAAGAATCTAAATCGCCCGAATTTGAAATCACATCAAAGGTTTCAAGCCCTTCCCATAGACCCTTCCCTTTGAAACTTTTGAGTGATTCTCAAGAAGAGTCTTCCGGCGGTAATACAAAAAGAAATTCTAACATTATAAAACAAACCCTCCAAAATTTCGGTATAGAGGTAGAGATGGGTAAAGTAACAGTAGGTCCAACTGTTACTCAATACACTTTAAGGCCGGCAGCTGGAATAAAGCTTTCTAATATTACCGTCCTTCAAAATGATTTAGCTTTAGCTTTGGCCGCTCACCCTCTTCGGATAGAAGCGCCAATTCCCGGTAAACATCTGGTTGGCATTGAAATTCCTAATATGAAGAAATCTCTAGTAACTCTAAGAGCTTTGTTGGAGGATTTTGCTCTTAGAGGGCAACCGTCTCTTACTCTTGTTTTAGGCAAAGATGTTTCCGGAGAATCAGTATTCGTAGATTTAGCTAAAATGCCTCATCTTCTTATTGCCGGAGCTACCGGCAGCGGCAAAACAGTCTGTATCAATGATATATTAACTACCCTGTTTTACCGAAATTCACCGGAAATTTTGAGATTTATCCTAATTGATCCTAAGAGAGTAGAGTTTACTTCCTACAATGGAGTGGAGCATCTTCTTACTCCAGTAGTGGTTGATCCTGATAAGGCAATTAATGCTTTGGAATGGGCGGTAAAAGAAATGGAGCAGCGCTTCAAGATTTTACAGGAAGCGGGGGCAAAAGACATCGGTTCTTACAACTCTCATATTAATGATAATCCTTTACCTTATATTGTTATTGCTATTGATGAATTGGCAGATTTAATGGCTTCTCACGGCAGGCAGGTGGAAGCGGCAATCGTCCGGCTTGCCCAGATGGCTCGAGCAGTAGGGATTCATTTGATTATTTCCACTCAACGTCCATCGGTAGAAGTAATCACCGGACTGATTAAGGCAAATATAACCACGCGTATAGCTTTTCAAGTTGCTTCTCAAGTGGATTCTCGGACCATTTTAGATATGGCTGGTGCAGAGAAACTTTTAGGAGATGGAGATATGCTTTATTTAGCCGGCGGTGCTCGAAAACCCCGGCGAATTCAAGCAGCTTATATTCGCGAAAAAGAGATCAAGAATATTACCGATTATCTTAAAAGTAAGCAGCGACCAGATTATGACGAAGAGGTGGTAAGAGTTATACAAAGCAAGACTGACTTTTCCGGGGCCCTCGATTTAATAGAAGATGAACTTTATGAAGACGCAAAGGAAGTAGTTATCCAGGCCGGCAAGGCCTCTGCCTCGCTTCTTCAGAGGAGACTGCGCATTGGTTATGCTCGAGCGGCAAGAATTTTAGATTTACTTGAGGAAAGAGGAGTAATCGGACCAGCAGACGGAGCAAAGCCGAGGAAGATACTAGAAGCATGATCTTCAAAACTAAAAAAATAGATTCTTCCGAAACACTATCCGAGATTTTTAAAAAACACCGCTTGGAAGCAAAAGTAAGTTTAGAAGAAATTTCACGCCTCGTTAAGATTCCTAAACAGTATCTTGAGAGTTTAGAGAGCGGTGATTATGAGAACCTTCCTGCTGATGTTTATGTAAAAGGGTATTTGAGAGTTTATGGGCGATTTTTTAAAACAAGCCCAGAGAAACTTATTAGGGTTTTTCAGAGAGAGAGCCGAATCTTCAAGAATTTAGAGCAAAAGAGAGAGATCCCCAAGAAAAATCTTAAACTCTTAAAGTATCCACGGCTCGTAATTACTCCCCGGAGTTTTACCTGGACTCTTGTGATAATTGCGCTGGCAGCGATTTTTATTTATTTTTGGTATGAACTAGACTTGTTTAAGGGACTTCCCCAGATTGGTTTGGAGCAACCTTCTCAAGATTTAAGGACCGATCAGGATTTCATTATGTTTTCAGGAAAAGTTTCCAAGCAAGCCGAAATTTCACTTAATAGCCAGTCTATATGGACAGATGAAAATGGTGAATTTAGGGAACTGGTCCCACTTCAGGAAGGGCTAAATACTATTTATTTAGTGGCTACAAATAAATTGGGCAAGGAGCGAGTAATAACAAGATATATTATTAAATATTAATTTAGAAGCCCTTAGGTTTCTATCAAAACATATGATAAAACAACAAGGAGAAGATAAAAAAATCATGCCTGAAGAAAAGCAGGACTTTATACAAGAGGTAGTCAAACAGATTCAAGACCGTTTTGGTCAAGGGGCAATTATGACCTTGGGTCAAGCAAGAAAAATTGACGTAGATTTTATTCCAACCGGTTCTATTTCTTTGGATATTGCTTTAGGCGTTGGAGGAATACCGAGAGGTAGAGTTATCGAAATTTACGGGCCAGAATCAAGCGGAAAAACAACCCTTGCCCTTCATATTTTAACCGAAGCCCAAAAGAAAAAGGGAACGGTTGCTTTTATAGATGCTGAGCACGCTCTGGACCCCCAATATGCTAAAAGGATTGGCTTAAAAGTAGAAGATATCCTTATTTCTCAGCCAGATACTGGCGAGCAAGCCTTAGAAATAGTAGAAGCGCTTGTCCGCTCTCAGGCAGTAGATGCGATAGTTATAGATTCTGTTGCAGCTCTCACTCCCAGAGCAGAAATAGAAGGAGAGATGGGACAGAGTCATATTGGACTTCAAGCTCGGCTTATGTCTCAAGCTTTGCGGAAACTGGCCGGTATAGTCAGTAAGACGGGAACAGCAGTTATCTTTCTAAATCAGATTAGAATGAAAATTGGCGTAATGTTTGGTAATCCCGAGACTACTCCTGGTGGGAAAGCCTTGAAGTTTTATTCTTCGGTCCGGATTGAATTAAGAAGGGCGGCCCAAATAAAAAAAGGAGAGGAGATTGTTGGCAACCGAGTAAGGGCGAAAGTAGTTAAAAATAAAGTAGCTCCTCCTTTCAGAAGAGCTGAATTTGATATTATGTATAATAAAGGTATATCTTTTCTAGGAGACCTAATTTCTACCGCTGCCCAATATAATGTTCTTACTAAAAGTGGTTCTTGGTATACTTATAACAAACAAAATCTTGGTCAAGGGCTTCAAGCTTCCCAAGATTTCCTAGAAAAAAATCCCTCAATAGTCAAGGAGATTACCAAGAAGGTTTACGAGGCAGTAAATAGTCAAGCGAATTAATTAAATTATTTACTAACAAATGGTAAGAGCCCCATGATGCGGGCTCTTTTTATAGCTCGAGCAAGTTTTCTTTGATGTTTAGCACAGACTCCTGTTCTTTTAGAAGGGGCAATTTTAAAGAGAGGAGTAAGGAATTTCTCCAGTAACTCCTTGTCTTTATAGTCAATCTCTTTTATATTCTGTTGGCAGAAGTAGCAACGTCTCATGTTATTAGAATGGAATTTTTTCTACATCAACTTCTTCTTCCTTCCCAGAAGGATTATCTTTTTTTTCTTCACTTACGGCATCAAGATCTTCTTGTTGGATAGTAGGAATTTCTTCAAGAGTTTTTTTAGGAGAAGCCTCTTGAGGAGATTTTTGAGGAGTTGCTCCTTGTGGACGAGGCCCCATTTGCATATTTTCAGCAATGATGTCGGTGCGAAATCTTTTTACTCCGTCTTGACCTTCCCATGAAGTAGTTTGAAGCCTTCCTTCAATGAGCACCATCTGCCCTTTGCTTAAATATTGGTTGCAGATTTCAGCCAGTTTTCTAAAAGCAACTACATTGTGAAATTCTGTTCGTTCTTGTTTTTCACCAGAATTTTTATCGGTCCATCTTCTATTAGTGGCTACTCCGAAGCTTGATACTGCTTGACCGCTAGGTAAACTTCTTACATCGGGGTCTCGAGTGAGATTCCCGACAATAATGGCTTTATTTAAATTCATGTAGTTATTATACCAATAAATGCAAATGGTATGCAAATGCCGCAAATACGATTTGCATCATTGGTATAAGATTTGTAGATTGGCATTATATTATACTTCTTTTAAAATTTCATCCAATTTTTTATCTAAGTCTTTGATTTCGGCTTTTTCCTCTTTTTTAGCTTTTGGGGGTAACGATTTTCGTTTCTTCTCTAATTCTAAGCCTTCCTTAGTAGGAGGCGGTGTTGTTTTTGGAGGAGCTACAATTTTCTCTTTCTTTTTCTCTTTCTTCTCCTTTTTCTCAACTACTCTTTTAGTGAGCATAAATCTTATAATTTCTTTAGTGTCTTTTAGTTTTTTTTCCAGTTCCGATAGTCTTTTTGCTTCAATATCAAATTCTAATGCGCCCCAAAAACCCTGGGTTTGTTTTTTAATCGGATAAGCCAGCTCAAGGATTTTTGGCTGAATTGTAATTTTGGGTTCTTGTCCCGTTAGATGCTTGCTATCTAATGGGGTTTCACCGATTTCCGAAACAAAATTAACTAAATCTTCGGTTACTTCTTTGACTTTTGTTTCTTCTATATCACTCTTTAAAATATATGAGAGTTCGTATTGCATGTTATTTATATAACTTAGCACAAGCTTATAAAAAAGGCAAACTATATTTTAAACTCAACGATGTCCCCGTCTTTCACCTCATATTCTTTTCCTTCAGTTCTTACTAGCCCCAATTCTTTTGCTTTTGTCCATGAGCCGGCTTCAACTAATTCTTCCCAGGAGATTACTTCGGCTCTGATAAATTTTTCTTCAAAGTCGCTATGAACTACTCCGCCAGCTTTGGGAGCAAGTGAACCTTTCTTCATTGTCCAAGCCCGAGTTTCTTTCTCGCCGGTGATAGTATAGAAAGTGATAAGATTAAGCAGCCGGTAACAATTCTTAATTAGCTTATCAAGGTGAGATTCTGCTTCCAATTCTTTTAAATCTTGCTCTGAAAATTCGGATAAATCAACCTCTAATTTAAGAGGTAGAACGATTTTATTGTTTATATCTGGCAAATTCTGTTCTTTTTGATCTTCGTTGACATTAAAGAGGTAAATAATTGGCTTTATGGTAAGAAGTTGGAGGAATTTCGTTTGTTCTTTTCCTTCTTCGTCAAGATTATTAACAAGTAATTGATTCTTTTCCAAAATATTCTTTACCTTGTCTAAAACCGCCAATTCCTCTTGAGCTTCTTTTGAGCCGGCCTTTACCTCTTTTTTCAGTTTTTCTGTTCTTTTTTTAACGGTTTCTACATCCCTTAAGACCAGTTCCGTATTGACTATTTCAATATCTTCCTTAGGATTAATTTCTCCGCTCGGATGGGCAACATTTTCGTCTTTAAAGTAGCGAACGAGATGAATAATGGCGTCAACTTCTCTGATACGGGAAAGAAATTGATTTCCCAATCCTTCTCCTTTGTGAGCACCTTTGACTAATCCGGCAATATCAACGAATTCAATCACCGTGGGAGTTACTTTCTCTGGCTTGATAATCTCGGCGATTTTTTCTAATCTCTCATCAGGCACCTTAACAATTCCTATATTTGGATCAATGGTGCAAAAGGGGTAGTTAGAAATATCTACCGGATTTTTAGTTAGTGCCTTAAATAGAGTAGATTTGCCAACATTGGGCAAACCTACGATACCGACAGAAAAACTCATGTTTTTATTTTCCTCGCTAATTCTTTTAAGTTTTCATCACTCGCCTCCGGCCCAAGTTGCGTAGTAATATATCCTTCATATCTTTTAAAATATACTCTTTTCTTTGCTTCAGCCGACTCTCGAACTTCTCCGGGTTTGCCTTTAGTATGTAGAGGATAGAGTTTAATGTGAGCATGATTTACATCCATTCCTTCTATAATCATAGCTACTCTTTCTACCGGTAGTTTCTTTTTAAGAATTCTGGTCACCTTTTTTGCCGCTATCATCATTTTTTTATAGATGCTCTCTGACATTTCAGAAATATCCGAAGGATAATGTTTCTTGCTAACAACTAAAGTCTGTCCCCTAGTGATCGGGAACTTGTCCAAAAAAGCAACAAATTCTTTATCTTGCCAAATAAATTGAGCCGGAATTTCTCCTTTTACAATTTTACAAAAAATACAATTCTTCATAAGTCTAATTCCTTAGAGATACTATAGCAGACTAAATTTAATAATTCAAGGAGTAAACGGTAGCCCTCTTTTTAAAAGACCGAGTTTATAGTAGAATAGAAGCAAGTAAATGATTTCCCGGTTAGTCCAACAGTAGTATGCGTAAATTCACCTGGGAGAAAATAGCTCAAAGAAATATTTCTGTTTTTCATTGGTATTTTTATTTTGAAGGCTATGTTGAAAAATATCCTATTATTCTTGGTGGTAAATATAGACACCGCTTTACAGAAATTACCAAAAATGTCTCTGTTCTTTATGCTCCTGAAGACGAGAAAATAGATGAAGGTCCTTTTCGAAAAAAAATTTACCAAAAGATCAAAAGAGACAAAAAATTTATTACCCAACATCTTAAAAAGTGCCTACAAAATGGAAAAGATTTAGTAGATTTGTCAGAGAAAATTAAAAAGAGCAAGCTTTCTCAAAAAACAAATAAAGAGGTTTTAAAAATATTCCTAGAATATTGGGAGAAATTTAGAGAAACAATAATCCATGCTATGCCTATAGTGGGGAGAGTTCTCTCTGAAATCTTAATAAACGAATATCTATGGAAGAAATTATCAAGAAAAGAGGTTAAAAATCTAGGATATTTTTTAAATCTTTTATCCATTCCTCAAGAATTTACTTTGATGAAGAAGGACGAGATAGGTCTCCTTAAGTTAGTTTTAAAAATATCCAAAAGACCAAAAACCGCCCGTTTATTTTTAAAGAAAAAATTTAAAGAATTAATAAAAAAACTTCCTTTGTTGGGCCCAGAGATTGATAAATTAATTGGTCAGCATCTGGCGAAATATGGATATCTTTATATGGGTTTTGACGGAAAACCTAAAAACAAAAATGATTATTTGAAGGAATTAGCCATTACATTAAAAAGGGGAGATTATCAAAAAACCCTAAAAAACATAGAAAGACAACAGAAGGAGGTAAGGCTTAAGCAAAAAATTCTAATTAAAAGACTAAAATTTTCCCCAGAGGCGGAAAAATTAGTCAAAAATCTTCAGGAATGTGCTTATTTCCAGACTTATTCTGATAACATGGCCAGCCTGGCCATTTACAACGTACAAAATTTATATCAAGAGATAGCTAGAAGAATGGGGCTAAAAACAAAAGAGGCAAAATTTCTTATTCCGCCAGAAATAAAATATTTATTAGAAAAAAACAAAAAAGCAGACCCAAAATTGATTAAGAAGAGGAAAATTTGTACTTTATTTTTCCTGAAAGATGGCGGTTTTGAAATAATAGAAGGCAAAAGAGCAAAGGAAAAAGCAGGGAATTTATTAAAAGCAATACCAGCAACAAGAAAAAAAGAAGCCAGGGGCATTCCTGCTTCTTGGGGGAAGGCGATAGGAAGGGTTAAGGTAATACTAAGAATAAATAAAAAGGAGATAAAGAAATTTCGAAAAGGAAATATTTTAATTACCTCTATGACTTCTGTTGATTTTGTTCCTTTGATGCGAAAAGCGAAAGCAGTTGTCACAGACGAAGGGGGACTTACCTCGCATGCAGCAATTATCTCTCGGGAATTTGGCATTCCTTGCGTCATCGGCACCAAGGTTGCTACTAAAGTTTTCCATGATGGCCAAAAAGTTGAAGTGGATGCCGATGAGGGAAGGATAAGAATTTTAGATTAAGAGCTATTTTTAGATAATTTTGACTTTTCTAGTTCATCCATTAAGACAAACAAACTTCGACGGCTCTTTTGGGCGGTTTTATTTTCCTTTCCTTGACCAGCTCGAATCCAGAAAGAAAGCTCTCTTTCAACGGTTGAGAATTTTACCGCCCGATAAAGATATTTAAGCTCTAGATTAGTTAGAGGTCTTTCTTTTTGGTAACCACGAAGAAAGCTTTTAAGATTTTCATTACTCCACTGCTTCCAGTTAATAAAACACCAGCTTCTTAAAGCAGGCCCTAAATCTAAAAGCAATGAACCGTAATAGCATCTGTCAAAATCTATAATATTAACGATTTTGCCTTTTTGCCAAATAAAATGTCTTTTAGCTAAGTCCTCATGGAGCATTCCTTTAGGTAAATTTTTAGGAAAGCGAAGATTAGCTAATTCTTTTTCTACTCTTTTTATGAATAAGCGAGGGTTTTTAAGCTTGCTTTTTAAAATATCAAATTTATGTTTGCGGAAATATTTTTTAGTTCCTTCCAAACCCCAAATTCTTCGTTCAGCTTTTACTTTATATCCCTCTATTAATTTATGATACGCCCCTACTATTTGACCAACTTGCTCAACTTGAGAGAGGGTTGGATTTTTCAAATCCTTACCTTCGACATAATTTCTCAAATAACCGCTGCGGTTTTTCCATTTTAGAACTTTTTGGCCATTTGCCATCGGTATTGCCGGAAAAACAGGAAAATTATACTTGAGCAACTTCTCAAGAAGTTCCAATTCCCCTTCAATTTCTTCTTTGGAACGCCACCTTAAATCTTGGCCGCACAATCGTAATAAGAATTCTCCCTTACTAGTCCGAAGTAAATAAACTAAATTCCCGCTGCTTGGAATTTTGCGGAAGTTTTTTAAGGACCCTAGATTATATAAGCCCAATATTTTTTCAAGACTTATTTTATTTAGCATTATTTTATGATAGAATATCTAATAGATCTATGATAGATAAAACTATGACGAAAGTCAATCCTAATATTTTTAAGGCTTATGACATTCGGGGGATTTACCCTGACGAGATTAATGAAGAAGTTGCCTACAAAATAGGGCAAGCATTAGTTGGGTTTCTCAAAACCAAACGGATGGTGGTTGGTCGGGATATGCGGCTTTCTTCACCTCAGCTTTTTGAAGCACTTGTCAAGGGGATTGCTAGTCAAGGAACTAACGTTGATGATATTGGTTTAGTGACTAGCGAGATGCTTTATTTTGCCGTAGGAAAGTATGGTTATGACGGTGGAGTGATGATTACAGCTAGTCATAATCCAGGAAATTACAATGGATTTAAGCTGATAGATGGGACAATGGAGATGATTGGCGAAGGGACTGGCATGTCTAAGTTAAGAGATTTAGCTAATAAAGATTTTTCCCCTGTCTCAACGAAAGGTGAAATTAAAAAACATGATGTTACCTCCGATTATCTAAATCTTGTTTTTTCTGTAGTAAAACCTGGAGATTTAAAGCCCTTGAAGGTAGTAGTAGATACGGCTAATGCCATGGCCGGTAAATTTGTTCCTTTGGTTTTTGAAAAGATTCTGGGACAATTAATACCGATGTACTTTGACTTGGATGGTTCTTTTCCGCATCATTTGGCTAATCCTCTATTGGAAGAAAATATCAAAGATTTAAGAAAAAAAGTTTTAGAGGAAAAAGCCGATTTAGGTGTTGCCTTTGACGGAGATGCTGATAGGGTAAGGTTTTTAGACGAAAAGGCCAAACCGATTTCTGGAGATATTTCTACTGCTCTTTTAGCCAGAAAATTTCTCAAAAAAGAAAAGGGAGCACGCATTATTTATAATCTAACTTGCTCCCACGTTGTGCCAGAAGAGATTCAAGAAATGGGGGGAGTTCCTATTCGCTCAAGAACTGGTCATACTTTTATAAAAAGGTTGATGAGAAAATATAATGCTATTTTTGGTGGAGAGATTTCTGGACATTATTACTTTAGGGAAAATTTCTATTCGGAGTCTGGCTTGATTGCTTTGTTGGTTATGCTAAAAATTCTGTCTCAGTCAGACCAACCACTTTCTCAATTAGTTTCGAGCCTGACTCGTTATTTTAGAACTCCGGAGATTAATATTGAGATGGAAGCCAGAAGTACTGCTATTAAAAAACTAGAAGATAAATATCAGGATGGTAAGATTGACCATCTAGATGGATTAACTGTTGAATATGAAAATTGGTGGTTTAACGCTCGTCCCTCCAACACCGAACCGCTGCTTAGGATAGTGGTAGAAGCAAAAACAAAAGAATTGATGGAAGAAAAGAAAAAAGAGATTCTGGAGGTTATTAGAATCTAGGTGTTCAATATAATATAAAAAGACTGTTCTTTTGCTAAGGACAGTCTTTTTAATCACGTCTAAATTAAACCCATTTTCTTCCTGACTTCTTTCATCGTAACTTGGGCGATAGCTCGAGCTTTTCTAGCTCCTTGGTCTAAAATTTCCTTCACATACGTTTCTTGAGTAAGAAGTTCCTTTTTCTTTTTACGAAATGGCTCTAGGAAATCAATTACTAACCTAGCTAATGATTGTTTAAATTCTTGATAGCCCTTCCCTTTAAAATCTTTTTCTAATTTAGAAATTGGTTTTTGAGATAAAAGGCTATAGATAGTTAAAAGATTTGAAATCCCTGGTTTCGTTTTCGGGTCGTATTTTATGGCTTTACCTGGGTCGGTTACAGCAGACATTATTTTCTTTTTGATATCTTCAAGTTCGTCAAATAAGTAAAGACAGGTTTTGGGTAACGATTTTGACATTTTTCTCTTTGGGTCGGTTAAAGCCATGACTTTAGCTCCGATTTCCAAAACTAGGGCATTAGGTTCAATGAAAGTTTCTCCAAACCTCCGATTAAATTTTCTAGCAGTTGTTCTGGCCAATTCAAGATGCTGGACTTGATCCTTTCCCACAGGAACACGTTCTGTCTGGTAAAGTAGAATATCAGCAGCTTGTAGAACTGGATAATCTAAAAGGCCGACGTTAGCATTTTGCTTGAATTGTTTTGCTTTTGTCTTATATTGAGTCATCCGCTCAAGCTCGGCGACGGATGTGATGGTATTTAGTAACCAGGTTAGTTCAGTAGGTTCTTTTACTTGAGATTGAACAAAAATGATACATTTGTTTGGATCCAACCCTACGGCAAGCAGTTCTACGGCCAATTCAAAGATATTTTTTTGAAAAGTTTTTGGATCACGAGGAATAGTTAAAGCATGTAAATCAGCAATAAAGTAAATGCATTCCTCTTTTTCCTGGAGTTCAACCCAGTGTTTAATTGCTCCTAAATAACTTCCGATATGGATTGAACCAGTTGGTTGTATTCCTGATAAAACTCTCATGATTATAATGCTAATAAATGCGAATGATATTCAAATGTCGCAAATACTATTTGCATCATTGGCATAAGACCTGCCCGCCAAAATTTTGCGGAGCAAAACTTAGGCGGGTGAATAGATTGGAATTATACTTCAATCACAACAGGGATAACCATCGGCCTTCGCTGGGTCTTACTAAAGAGGAATTGGCCGATTTTGTCCCTAAGATTATTTTTAACATAAGCCCAATTAATTGGTTTTCCAGCAGTTTTGGCTACAATTTGTTTTACTTTCCCCCTGGTTGCTTCAAGTAGTTCTTTTGAAGTTCTCATATAAATAAAGCCGCGTGAAATTATATCGGGGTTGCCCCTTACTTGACTGGTTTTACTGTCAATAGTAACAATGATGACAAACATCCCGTCTTCAGCCATCATTTGTCTGTCGCGAAGTACAACCTCACCAACGTCTCCTACGCCCAGACCGTCAACCATGACATAGTTAGTTGGCACCAATTTTTTAGTAGCTTTAACTTGATTAGGAGTAGCTTCAATGACTTGGCCATTATCAGCGATAATAATATTTTGAGGAGGAACACCAAGATTCTTGGCAATTTCAGCATGTTCCTTGAGCATATAGTGACTGCCCTCAATAGGCATGAAGAATTTAGGTTTTACAAGTCCAAGCATCATTTTTGCATCTTCTGCTCTGGCGTGTCCACCAGCGTGAATATCCATCATCCGATAGTGAATTACTTTTGCGCCAAGGCGCGAGAGAGTATCTCTTAGTCCTTGAACAGTTCGTTCGTTACCAGGGACCACCGACGAAGAGAACAAAACGGTGTCTGCTTGCTGGATTTTTAGAAAGCGATGTTCCTTATTGGCTAGGCGCATAAGGACAGCCCTTTTCTCTCCTTGAGCGCCGGTACAGAGAATGACTATTTTGTTGTCAGGCCAGTTTTTGGCTTCTTGGGGTTTAATTAAAGTGTTCTTTCTCACTTTTAAATAGCCTAGATTTTTGGCAATTTCAACATTTGCTTTCATGCTGTATCCATCAACAACCACTTTGCGGTTAAACTTTTCGGCCAGCATAATTATCTGTTGGATTCGGCCAATGAGCGAGGCGAAAGTGGCGGCAATGATTCTGCCGGAGGACTTTAGAAAAATTTCTTCTAAGGTTTCTTGAATACTTTTTTCCGAAATAGAATGCCCTTTTTCTTCAACTGAAGTGCTATCTGAAAGCAGGGCCAATACACCCCTTTCCCCAAAACGAGCAATTTTAGCGGAATCAGTTGGCATTTCTCCAATTGGATTACGGTCAAACTTAAAATCACCGGTATGAATAACTACTCCCACCGGAGTATGGATAGCTAAACCCATGCTATCGGGAATATTGTGATTGACGTGGAAGAATTCTATTCGAAATACTCCGAGTTGGATAGTATTTTCACACTTTACCGTTTTAATATTAAGTTTTGGAGTATCTTTAAAATCTTCTTGCCTTTTAAGAATCATTCCTCGAGTAAGTGCTCTGGTGTAAATAGGCGGATTTCCTAATCTGGGCATCAGATGGGGGATAGCGCCGATATGGTCGTAATGACCATGAGTAATAATCACCCCTCGAATTTTTGAGATTTTATCCTTGAGATAAGTAATATTAGGAATAATGTAGTCAATCCCGGGCATATCTTCTTCTGGAAATTGCAAGCCCATATCAACAATAACAATATCCTCGTCATATTCAAAAAGCATCATGTTTCGGCCGACTTCTTCAAGCCCGCCGAGAGGAATGATGTGAAGAGGTTTATCTTTTGTATATTTTTTGTTCATTATAAGAGTGGGCGAGAGAGGACTCGAACCTCCAAGGCATTGCTGCCACAGCGCCCTGAACGCTGCGTGTTTTCCAGTTTCACCACTCGCCCTTGACAAAATTTTTAAAGAGAGTATACTACAATATTAGTGCTTTGGGCGACTAGCTCAGTAGGTTAGAGCGCTGTCCTGATAAGGCAGAGGTGTCAGGTTCGAATCCTGAGTTGCCCACCATTCGTTCTTTTAAATAAGGAAAAATTTGAAGGAAGTTTCAATCTGAGCCAGCAAACTTGTTGGCTCTTTTTTATTCCTTCAGCTGTTTCTTCAAATCCTCAACCATCACGACTGGCGTTGGGTCAACAACGTATTCTAGAGCAAGGTAATATGAGACCCAGTCGCCTAAAATAAGAGTAGAAAATATTTTAAAGAGTAATTTTCCTTGAGGGATATCTATAGTAGTGACTTCAGCTCCTTTGGATTTCATTAAGCCAGAAGTTATTTCCATTCTCTTAAGAATTCTTGGATGGTCGTCTTTGTCGCCGAGAATTATTACGTGGAACTTTCCTTGGAGATTAGTGTAGCCGACCATCTCGTTATGATTTAATTCTGGAAAGTAGTTCCAAAAAGCATGAACTTTAGAATTTTCATTAAATTTAATTTTCCAAATCCGAGCTAGGGCTTTAAATTTATCCGAGGCGTAAATAAGAGGAATTTTACCCATCAGCTTTTTTGCTAAATCTTTACTTTGAGTTTCCAGTTCAAGAGGTTTTAGAGCATTGGCTAATTCTAAAAACTCTTGAGATTTATCCGGAATTACTCCTGAATTTGATAAGATTTTAACCAAAGAAGTAAAAAGATAACCGGTAGCGCATCGCGGCTGGATTCCAGTAGCCGGAACCAAAACAAGCGGAAGGTTATTAGCAACAGCTAATTCTTTAAGTCTCCCGCCGGTAGTAATAGCTGCCGCTTTCAAATTTCTTTTTATTGCTTCTTCCAAAGAAGAAACTGCTTCTTCAGTATTACCGGAGTAGGAAATTGAGATAACTAGACTATTTTTATCGGCCTGCGCTGGTAGACCGTAAGAACGATGGACATAAATCGGTATAGCTAATTCCTGGTTGAGGTAAGTAATCAAGAGATTAGCTGGTAGAGCCGAGCCACCCACTCCGCAGATGACAATGTTTTTGAATTCGCCACCGACCTCTATGCCTTTGGCAAACTCTAAAGCTTCCACGAATTGTTTAGGAGAGTCAATAATTACTTGGCGCATATTTAATTTGTCTATTTCCATATCTTCAAACCGGAATAGCAGACTTTAGTCTGCGATCGTATATCGCGAACTAAAGTTCGCTATTCCTTCCATACTCTTTTAGTTTTAATATACCACTCTTCTATCCCGGCAAATCTTTGGCAGGGATTTGCCGCAAATTGTGGTTCTATTCCCTTTATCGCTTTTGAAACTAAGTAAAGATAAGAGGGGCTATAAAGAAAAATCGCTGGGATATCTTCAGTCACTCTCTTTTGAAAATCTTGGTAATTTTTAATTCTTACATTTTCGTCTAAGGTCTGGCGTGCTTCTTCAAGAAGCTTATCAACTTCTTTATTGGCATACATTGCTAAATTTAAACCAGGGTCTTTTCTTTGAAGGGAGTGCCAAAAGCAAAAAGGGTCGGGATCAAGACCTAAAGCTTGACCAAAAAGCAAAGCTTCGTATTCTCGAGGGCGAATATAATTTTGCTGGATTTCAGCTATTCCCAAAACTTTTAAATTGACTAAAGCCCCAATTTTTTCCCATTGTTTTTGAAGATGTTCTGCAACGAGTTTCAGCTCTGGCCAGTCAGAGACAATTAGTTCTATCTCTAAGTTTGCCTCCTCTTTTTCTCTTATTCCATCTCCATCAGTATCTTTCCAACCCCTCTCTTCTAAGATATTTCTTGCTTGTTCCAAGGAGAAATCATAAGTTTCGATTTCACGAGTAGCTCCAAGCATGCCGGGTAGAATTGGCGAGTTGACAACCTTTGCTTTGCCGTCAAATAATTCTTGGATAATTTCTTTCTTACGAGTGGCATAAGCAAGGGCCGTTCTCACGATTTTATCGGCCAAGGCCTTGCTTTTTGTTTGGTTGAAAAATACAGCAAAATATTGAGTGGTTGAAAGCTCAAAGAGGTTAAAGTTATTTACCGATTTTGTCTTTTTTAAGCTTTTTGGCGAAATTCCTGCAAAACCCAAGAACTCTTTTTTATTGTAACTACTCAAAAGTTGGTCTTCGTCAGGATAAAATTTAAAAACCACTCTTTCAATGTAAGGAAGAGCGCCATAATAATCTTCAAAAACTTTTAAGTGAAAAGATTTTATTTCTCCCTTTTTATCTTTTTTGAATTTAAGAAATTTATAAGGACCACTGCCAATTGGCTTAAGATTATATTCAGCCAAATTAATGAATTCCGGAGGGATGTATTCCCAGATATGTTTAGGCAAAATTCCAAAAGTTAAATTATGAAGGAATGGTGCATAAACATCTTTAAGCCTAAATTGTACCGTGTAATCATCTATTTTTTCCACCGTTACCCCCTGAAATTTCATTCTTAAGGGGCTTTTATATCTTGGGTCCTGTATTGCTTGAACAGTAAAGATAACGTCAGAGGCACTCAACAATTCTTGGTCATGCCAATACACATTTTTTCTGAGTTTGAACGTGTATGTTTTTTGGTCTTTGTCGATTTCATATTTTTGAACCAAATCTGGCAATAGATTTCCTTGGGAGTCGTATTTCAGCAGGGAAGAGTAGATGAGACTCACAAGATCCATATCCACATCGTTAACCTCGGCAAGAATTGGATTAATAAAACGAGGAATACCTACCATTCCTTCAACATACTCTCCTCCTAGAACCGGTACTACTTTAGTGTTTTTAAGCCAGTATTTCACTGATAAAAAAACACTGCTGGTGATTATCAGGCAGAGCATTACATAAATAGCCCATAATTCTTTACGCGTTAGAATCTTAGGAAGAGTTTTGAATTGGGAAAGGGATGGAAATTTCACCCCGTTAGAAATTTTCACGGATTTTACCCCTTCAGAAATTTCTATAGTGTAGAATTTCTAACGGGGTTCATAATCTAAATAAACAGTCTAGTCAGAGAAAGAGCAAGAAATAACACAGCCAAAGCTATAGTTGAGGTAAATAAAAATTTTTCAAATCCTCTTTTGGTCCGATAAACATTTCCCTCTCCGCCAAAAACTTGAGAAAGCCCAGCTCCCTGGGATTGGAGGAGAATAACAGCGATAAGAAGGCCGGCAATTACTATTTGGATGATATTCAATATTTTCATGGTTATTTTTTAGTCACAGCTGAGGCAAATAGATTCACAATACTAATTATAATCGTTCCCCAAAAAAGCGGCCAGAAGCTCCCAATTGTTAACTTATCTATAAAGTAGTCAGCAATCCAGAGAATTCCCATATTGATAATTATTGTAAAAAGCCCAAGGGTAAGCACAATTAAGGGAGCAGCAAGAAGCTTAAGGATTGGCTTAAGAATTAAATTTATCAAAGCTAAAATGAGTCCTGCTAGTAAAAAATCAAGAATATCTCCCTTGAAAATTATTCCTTCAACAAAATGGGCCGCCAGAAAAATGGCAATGGCATTAAATATTATTCTAATAATAAAGCTCATAGCTTAAAGATAGCATAAGTTGAATATTGGGTCAACTTCTATTGATATTTTTTTAGAATTGATATATAATTAATAACTGCAGTTCGTCATGCGGATTAAAATGCGAATTCAATGCGAATTATGCGAATATCACTAATTAGCATAATTGGCATTGAATTAGCATCAAAATTTGTATGGAATCAATTATAATCAGAGGGGCTAAAGTTAATAACCTTAAGAATATTAACGTTGATATTCCTCGAGGCAAACTTGTGGTTCTCACAGGACTGTCTGGTTCAGGTAAATCTTCTTTGGCAAGAGACACAATTTATGCTGAGAGTGAGCGGCGATACGTTGAAAGCCTTTCCAGTTATATAAAACAATTTATTGGGGTGATGTCCAAGCCGGACGTGGAAGAGATAAGAAATCTTCCTCCGGCTATTTTTATTGACCAAAAAAGACCATTTAGGAATCCCCGTTCAACAGTAGGAACCATCACTGAAATTTATGACTATCTCCGACTTTTATTTGCAAAAGCAGGAAGAATTTTCTGCCCTCAATGCTCAAAGGAGATTGTATCCCAGAGCATAAAAGAAATATTAAATAGAATTCGAGAGTTTCCTCAAGGATCAAGGGTTCTAGTTTTAGCCCCCAAAGCATTAAAAGCACTTGATGTTAAACAAATTCTTGAAGATATTCATAAACATGGTTTTGCTCGAGTGAGAGTGGACGGAAAGATAATGGATTCAAAGGAAGCTTTGGGGCTTGAGCTGGAAAGGACCAAACCGCATAACATTGAAATAGTTATTGATGAATTAAGATTGGATAAGAGAATACTCACTAGAGAAAGGTTATTCGATTCAATCCAAATGGGTTTGAAGTTTGGGGAAGGAGAAATTCTGACAGAAGTTCAAAGTCCAAAGTCCAAAGTTCAAAGTTTAACATTTAGTACTGGATTGAAATGTAAGAAGTGTGGGATAAGTTTTCCTAAGATTGAACCGAGACTCTTTTCTTTTAATAATCCTTACGGTGCTTGTCCAAAATGTAGAGGGCTGGGGGTAATAATGGAAGTGGATCCAAAGTTCCTTATTCCAAACACAGGCTTAAGCATCAGTGAGGGAGCCATCCGTCCCTGGCGAATTACTGCTCGTAAAAATACTAAATATCTTAGTTTGGAGAAGGTCGCCAAAATTTATAAATTTTCTCTAAAAACTCCAGTAAAGAAATTATCTCGCCGAGCATTTAACTTAATTCTCTATGGAGAAGCCAAAATTCAAGGATTTGAGGGAGTAATCCCTATTTTAGAAAAAGAATGGAGAGATACTTTCTCTCATTATAAAAAATCAGAGATTGAAAATTATATGCAAGAAGTGATTTGTCCTGCCTGTAAAGGAAAAAGGTTAAATAAGTTTGCCCTAGCAGTAAAAGTAAAAAGTTTGAGTATCGCCCAGATTACTCAAATGAGCATCTCTGAGCTTAGGTATTTTTTTGAGGATTTGTTTAAAAGCAAGAATCTCACTTCTGGGCAAAAAAAGATAATCTTTCCGATCATCCGGGAAATATTGGATCGCCTGAAACTCCTTGACGATATAGGGCTTACATATCTAACCCTTGCTCGCAATGTTGATTCACTGGGAGGAGGGGAACTTCAGAGAATAAGATTAGCTCGTCAGTTTAACTCTGAACTTACTGGTATCCTTTACGTTTTAGATGAACCATCTATTGGGCTTCATCCGCGTGATATCAAGCGTTTAATAGATACCCTCAAGGGTTTAAGGGACCAGGGGAGTACCGTTTTGGTTGTAGAACATGACGAAGAGATAATTCGAGCCGCTGATTGGTTAATCGACATAGGACCAGGCGCAGGGGACAGTGGCGGAAGGATTGTTTTTGAGGGTCCACCAGAAGAAATTGAGCAAACTCAAGCTCTTACTGGTCAATATTTAGTCGGAGCAAAAAAAATACCTTTCCCTGATAGAACCCGAGGAGGCAACTCCAGATTCCTAGTTATTAAAAAGGCAAGCCATAATAATTTGAAAAATATTGATGTTTCTATTCCCTTAGGAAAACTCGTTTGTGTTACCGGAGTTTCTGGTTCTGGTAAAAGCAGCCTCATAGATGATATTTTAGCCAAAGCTTTAGCCCGCAAATTCAATCGGAAAAAAGTTTTTCCTGGTTTGCACAAAGAAATCCAAAACACAGAGTTTTTGCGTAAGGTGATTACTATTGACCAATCTCCAATAGGCCGGACCCCTCGTTCAAATCCAGCTACCTACTCTGGGGCATTTACTTATATTCGGGATATATTTACTCAAGTTCCCCAGGCAAGACTTAAAGGATTTACTCCGGGGCATTTTAGTTTTAATACAAAATTAGGCAAGTGTGAGGCGTGTTTAGGAGAGGGTTTTAGAAAAATTGAGATGAATTTTTTGGCCGATGTTTATGTAAGTTGTGAGGAATGTCAGGGTAGGCGCTTTAACGACCAAACCCTTGAGATTGAATACAAAGGAAGGGACATTTCTCAAGTACTAGATTTGAGCGTGGATGCTGCTTTGAAATTTTTTGGAAACATCCCTCCTTTAAGGGAGAAATTAAGAGTACTTTCTGAAGTAGGACTTGGATATATAAAATTAGGCCAACCGGCTAATACTCTTTCTGGAGGAGAGGCAGAGCGGCTGAAACTGGCCACAGAGTTAGCTCGACCTCAAAGAGAGGGAAAGACTTTGTATATTTTAGACGAACCAACTACCGGGCTTCATTTTGATGATGTTTCAAAACTTTTAAGGGTCTTAAATAGATTAGTGGATAAAGGAAACACCGTTATTGTTATTGAACATAATCCTGAAATTGTAAAATGCGCTGATTGGATTATTGACCTTGGGCCAGAAGGAGGGGATGAAGGAGGATATATTGTAGCCGAAGGGACGCCGCGACAGGTAGCGAGGGTAGCGAAGTCTTATACGGGAAAGTTTCTTAAAAAAATAATGATAAGAGGACAATGAACAAAGAACAATTAGAAAAATCCATCATTGCTACTCTTGCCTATTATGACGTTCTGGGTCTTCCCTTGACTGGTTTTGAAGTTTATAAATACTTGACTAATGTTGATAATCCTATATCTTTTTCTAATGTTTTAGACCTTTTAGAGAACAACGGCTTGCTTCAGAAACATCTTGGCCGGAAAAATGGGTTTTATTTTTTGAAGGGCAGAGTTAACATTGTTTGGCAAAGGATAAAGAAGGAAAAAACCATTCAGGAAAAGTGGAAAAAGTGTAGAGCAACCATTAAACTACTCGGGACAGTACCTTTTTTGAGAACAGTTGTCTTAAGCGGTTCAATGGCCGTTGGTAATACTGGCAAAGATAGCGATATTGATTTACTTATCGTCGTAAAGACCGGAAGGATTTGGACTACCCGTCTGTTAGTGACTATTCTTTTAAGTATCCTTGGTGCCAGACGTCATGGAAAATTTATCAAAGATAGAATTTGTTTAAACCATTATATTACTGATACCTCCCTTAAAATAAATTTTCCCAGCTTATACAATGCTCAAACTTATGTTCATCTTATTCCCATTTTAGGGGACACCAATTTGTTTGACTGCTTTCAAAAAGAGAATTCTTGGGTTAGAAAATGGGTTCCTTTTTATTTAAGCTCATCTAATGGCGGAAATCTAAAATACTTAAAATCAAGTTTATTTCTTAGAGTAATTGCTAGACTAGGAGAGTTAGCTTTGAGAGGGAAATGGGGAGACTTTATAGAAAGGATACTGGCCGGGTGGCAGAGAAAGATAGTTGCGAGAAGTCAGACCGAAGCACATAAAGCATTATGTGCTCGGTCTGACTTCAACAAGCTAAAAGGTAGAGTTACTATCGATGATACTCAATTAGAATTTCATCCGAGCTCTCCGGAGGCATGGATTATTGATAAATATAATAGAAAAATAGAAGAATTAGGTTTTCCAGAATTAGCTCAAGAGAAAGATTCGGGACTTAGATGAGTTAGGGCTTGACAAGTTTTAACCTGTTTCTATAATTGGAAGTAAGGGAGAAAAAGAAAAATTTATTTTTCTTTTTCAACCGAGCAACAATTTCAAGCTTTGCTTATAATAAGATAAAGAGTAGCAGTCTTAAACTCATGAAACATGAAACATGTAACATGAAACAACTTTTTTCTTAATGTTACATGTTATATGTTACATGTTATATGTTACATGAACATAAAACCTTTACGCGACCAAGTCGTTTTAGAACCAATTTCAGAAGAAGAAAAAAGTAAAGGAGGGATAATTTTGCCTGATACTGCGGAGAGAGAAAAACCAGAGCAAGGCAAAGTAATTGCTGTTGGCCCTGGACGAGTTACTCCCGATGGGAAAACAACAATTCCTCCATCCGTGAAGAAGGGAGATAAAGTTTTATTTACCAAATACGGCCCAACCGAAGTTAAGGTTGGCGGGAAAGAGTACCTTGTGGTAAAAGAGGAAGATGTTTTAGCTATACTGGAGTAGTATAGAAGTTGTAAGCAATAAAGTTTTTAATAACAATTTAATATCAAATATCAAATGACAAATGTCAAATCAAATCCAAAGCTCAAATGTCAAATTTTTTGGATTTTGCCTGCCCGCCATAGCCTGCGGCATCAGGCGCTGGCAGGCGGGGATTTTAGTCATTGAATTGGCATTTGGATTTTGGCATTTGGATTTAAAAGATTATGCCTAAACAAATAAAATTTGACGAGAAGGCTCGTCGGCGCCTCCAGGAGGGTGTTAACAAATTAGCCGATACAGTTAAAATTACTTTAGGCCCAAAGGGGCAAAATGTTGCCTTAGATAAAGGGTTTGGCACCCCTAATATTACCAATGATGGAGTAACTATCGCTAAAGAGATAGAACTGGAAGATAAATTTGAAAATATGGGAGCTGAACTGGCAAAAGAAGTAGCTGATAAAACCAACGACGTAGCCGGAGATGGCACTACTACGGCAGTGCTCTTGGCTCAAGCAATGCTTAGGGAAGGGTTAAAAGGCGTGGCTGCTGGTATGGATCCTCTAACTATAAAGAGAGGTATCGATTGGAAAGTTAGGAGTATCGTGCGAGAGCTTAAGGAGGGCTCAAAAAAGATAGCCACTAAAGAAGAGATCGCTCAAGTTGGCACAATTTCAGCTGAAGATTCAAAAGTGGGCGAGCTTATTGCTGAGGCCATGGAGGAAGTAGGAAAAGAGGGAGTAATTACTGTAGAAGAATCAAAAACTTTTGGTTTCTCTAAAGAAATTGTTCAGGGGATGCAGTTTGATAACGGTTATATTTCTCCTTATATGATTACTAATCCAGAGAAGATGGAAGCCCAGTTAGAAGATCCTCATATTTTAATTACTGACAAGAAAATTTCTGCCATTAATGAAATTTTACCACTCCTCGAAAAAATATCTTCGTCCGGCAAGAAGGAATTGGTGATTATTGCCGAAGAAGTAGAGGGGGAAGCGCTAGCTACATTAATTGTTAATAAATTAAGAGGAGTGCTAAGTGTTCTGGCCGTCAAAGCCCCCGGTTTTGGCGACAGGCGTAAAGAGATGCTTGAAGACATTGCGTGCTTAACTGGTGGGAAAGTTGTTTCGGAAGACGTTGGATTGAAATTAGAAAATGCAGAGCTTGATATGTTGGGAAGCACTGGCAAGGTGGTTTCTTCTAAAGAAAATACTATTATTGTTGGAGGAAAAGGCGATAAGGAAGCAATAAAAAAGCGACTTGAACAAATAAAAATAGAGATTAAGCATTCCGATTCAGATTTTGATAAAGAAAAACTTCAAGAGCGTCTAGCTAAGCTTTCCGGTGGAGTAGCAGTGATAAAAGTAGGGGCGGCTACCGAAACTGAGCAGAAATATAAACAGGCAAAAACCGAAGATGCCTTAGCAGCTACTCGGGCCGCAGTCCAGGAAGGGGTTGTTCCTGGTGGAGGAGTAGCCTTGGCTATAGCGTCAGAAGTGTTTACTAAACTTCGAAAAGTATCATCAGAAAATGAAGCAAAGAGTCTTCCAGAAGAAAGAAAAAAGACCTTTTCTTCAGAGATGGAAAAGCGTGTTTATCTTTTCGCCGATCACTTAGTGACAAAAGCTTGCGAAGAACCATTCAGGCAGATAGTTAAAAATGCTGGTGGAAGCGATGTTGTAATTCATCAAATCACCGAAGTGATAAAAAAGGAGAGGGACAAGAAAAAAGAATCTGCCGGTATGACCGATTGGGCAATGGGTTACGACGCAACTACTGGTAAAATTGTTAACATGTTTGAAGCTGGTATTGTTGACCCGACAAAAGTAGTAAGAAGCGCTTTAGAGAATGCTGCTTCAATGGTCGGAACACTCCTGGCTACCGGTGCCGCCGTGACAGACCTTCCAGAGAAAGAGGAAAAGGCGCCGGCTATGCCGCCAGGCGGAATGCCGCAGTATTAGTTTCGAAGTAATTGAAACTAAGTTTCAACACACTAAAGAAGTCCGTATAGAGAACTCGGGCTTCTTTTGACTTACAAAGGGTAGATTGATATACTTAAGATATAATACAATTTAGGATTTTTGACTATGACTAAATCTAAAAAATTTATTCTTTGGTTTTCTGAAATTGGGATGAGAGACGTACTCCTTGTCGGCGGTAAGAACGCTTCTTTGGGAGAAATGTACCGAAAGTTAACTAAAAGGGGAATCAACATTCCTAATGGTTTTGCTGTTACCTCTTATGCCTATAAGTATTTTTTGAAAAAGACCGGTGCAGGTATTAAGATTAAAGAAATTCTAGTAGGGCTCAATGTGAAAAACATTAGGAATTTAAAAGAAACAGGCAGGAGGGTAAGGCAGGAAATTTTAAAAGCGGAATTGCCAGAGGAAATAAAAAAAGCAATTAAAAAAGCTTATCAGCAACTTTGTCGCCAGAGTGGTAGGAGTAGCGAACTTCAGTTCGCGATGAATCGCAGACTAAAGTCTGCTACTCCATCCAAATTGGATGTTGCCGTTCGTTCTTCTGCAACGGCGGAAGACGCCCCGACCGCGTCATTCGCGGGGCAGCTTGAGACATATCTTAATATTAGGGGCGATGATGGGCTTCTTGAGGCAGTAAGAAAGTCTTTCGCCTCGCTTTTTACTGACCGGGTTATTTTCTATCGAGCCGATAAAAGCATCAGCCAAATAAAAAGTTTTATTTCTGTCGGGGTTCAAAAGATGATTCGTTCTGATTTAGCTTCAGCCGGGGTTGGTTTTTCTTTGGATACCGAAACTGGCTTTATGGATGTTGATGTAATCAACGCTTCTTACGGCTTGGGAGAAAATGTAGTCAAGGGAGTAGTAACCCCGGATGAGTATTTTGTTTTTGAGCCGACCCTCCGACAAGCTCAGGGCAAGCTTTACAAACCCATTATTAGCAGGACTCTTGGAACAAAAGAGAAAAAGTTAATTTATGCCAAGAAAGGCACTCGTAATGTTAGAGTATCAAAGCAGGACCAAAGAAAATTTGCTTTAACTGACGAGGAAATTCTTACCTTAGCCCGCTGGATAGTTTTGATTGAAGACCATTACAAGCGGCCAATGGATGTAGAATGGGCCAAGGATGGCTTAGACGGCAAACTTTATATTCTTCAGGCTAGACCGGAAACTGTCCATTCACAAAAGGACTGGACAGTTTTGGAGGAATACAAACTCAGAAAAAAAGGCAAAATTTTAGTTACTGGCCAGGCAATTGGCGACAGGATTGGTCAAGGAAAGGCGAATGTGATTCAAGATGTTAAAGATATTACAAAATTTAAAGCAGGTCAGGTTTTGGTTACTAAGATGACAGACCCAGACTGGGTTGTAGCTATGAAGATGGCCAAAGCCATTGTCACTGATGCCGGAGGACGCACGTGTCATGCAGCGATTGTGTCTCGTGAGCTTGGTATCCCTTGCGTTGTCGGGGCGGGTATTGCCACAAAAGTTTTAAAGAATGGCCAGAATATTACGGTAAGTTGTGCTGAAGGGGGAGAAGGTAAGGTTTATCAGGGGATTTTACCCTTTAAGATTAAGAGAACAAATCTAAAGAAATTCAGAAAGCCAAAAACCAAGATTATGATGAATCTGGGCAATCCGGAGCAGGCTTTTGGGTTTTCTTTTATTCCTAATGACGGAATAGGACTAGCCAGAGAAGAATTTATCATTTCTAATTATATTGGGATTCATCCCTTGGCTTTAATAAATTTTAAGAAACTTAGGGATAAAAAGGTTAAAGAAAAAATAAAAAAACTAACTTATGGCTGGAGGGATAAAACACAATTTTTCGTTGATAAGTTAGCCGAGGGTATTGGTAGAATTGCCGCTGCTTTTTATCCTAAAGAAGTAATTGTGCGGACTTCTGACTTTAAGACCTCTGAATATGCATCACTCGTTGGTGGTAAAGACTTTGAACCGAAGGAAGCAAATCCGATGATTGGCTGGCGAGGAGCTTCTCGTTATACTGATTCAAAATTTGAACCGGCTTTCGGATTAGAATGTTCAGCTATTAAAAAAGTGCGAGAAGTGATGGGGCTTAAAAATGTTAAAGTAATGATTCCATTTTGCCGCACCCCCGAAGAGGGGGCAAAAGTGCTAAAGATTATGGCTAAATACGGCTTGAAACAAGGAGAAGATGGTTTAGAGGTTTATGTGATGGCAGAGGTTCCTTCTAATGTTTGGCTGGCTGATGAATTTGCTCAAATTTTTGACGGGTTTTCTTTAGGGACCAACGACTTGACCCAACTGACTTTGGGGCTGGACAGAGATTCTAGTTTAGTGGCTCATATTTTTGATGAAAGAAACGAAGCAATTAAACGGTCAGTAGCTCATTTGATTAAAACAGCTCATAAATACAGGAAAAAAGTGGGGATATGCGGCGATGCTCCAAGTTCATATTCAGATTTCGCTGGGTTTTTGGTTGAGTGCGGTATTGATTCAATTTCTCTTTCTCCCGACGCAGTCATTAAGACCACTTTGAGTATTGTGAAAAAGGAAAGGGAGTTAAAGAAGAAAAGGTAGCTGGAATAGCGACCTTCAGGTCGCGATTTAAATATCCACGGAAGGGTGCGAGAGTGGTTTAATCGGCATGTTTGGAGAACATGTGTTACCAGCAATGGTACCGAGGGTTCGAATCCCTCCCCTTCCGTCTTCGTCCGCCATAGCGGGCCTCGGCCCTGCGTCGCCAAGGGCTATGCCGGCGGCACGCGGACACAGTCCGCCAGAAGACTGCGAAGGCGGGCCAAGAGTAAATTTATGCCATATAATCCAGAAAAAGAACTGCCATCAAGCCCTGAAAATGAATAAAAGTTAAAGCGTCCTCGGATATTTAAAAATCGTCACAAGTTTTGACGATTTTTAAGTTCGGACGCCGGTGATATAAGACCTTTCGTCTGTTACTTACGTTTACTTAACCATTTATTTAACCATTGAAAATAATTTATCTGATTTTCTCTTTCCTCAAAATGTCTTTCTAAAATGTGAGACTTTTCCCAATCGTACTTTTTTGTAAATTCAAGGAATAAGTTAAGAAATTCCTTTGTTTTTCCAAAAACAAATTTTTCCTTTTTGTCTTCAGTTTCTTTAATAAGTCCTTCCAATTGTTTAATTCCTCTCTCTAATGCATCTTCACTTCTTTCCTTAGAAAGATTGAAAAGGTTATGCAGTTCAACAACGAAGAAATCTTTAGGATATTGAGATAATTCTTCTATTATTTTAAGACCTTCGGACTTTATTCCCTGATCTTTAATAAACTTCCGAAAAACCTTCTCTTCCAAAACAGAGGGTTCTTTGGGTTCTTCTTTTAGTTTTGCTAAAGGTTCTCTTTCGATAGATTCTTTCATAGTATATACTATTCAATATCTCTAAGCTTGGTTTTAAATTTCTTTTTATCTCTTCTTTCAAAAATACTATTTAAATGTCCAGATGTGCACGAATCGTATTCTTCTGTAATTTCGAGAAATAATTCTGCAAACCTCTTTTTCTTTTCAAGAAAAGATTTCTGCTTTTCGTCTTGGGTTTCTTTGATATCTCGTTCTCGGCTTTTAATTTCACCTTCTAAGTCATGTTTAACTATTTCCTGGTTAATCCCAAAAGAATTATGATGATAAATGAAAAAATCTTTAGGGAAGGAGGATAGCTCTTCTAGTATCCTAAAATCTTTAGACTTTATATCTCTATCTTCAATAAACTTCTGAAAATCCTTCTCTTTCAAAACAGAGGGTTCTTTGGGCTCTTCTTCAGGTTTTTCTATTGATTGTTCCCTTTCCATATTGACGTTTAGCTAAAAATAAAGTAAAATTTAAACAAAGATAGTCTTGAGAAACTAAGTTTCAACAGCTTGCTGTTGAAACTTAGTTTCAACGAACTCAACAAACTAATTATAGCATATTTTTTATAAAATTCAATGCTTAATTCTCCAGTTGATGAAATAAAAGCACGGCTTGATATAGTTGATGTTATTCAGGGTTATATCAAGCTTCAAAAAGCAGGGGCAAATTTTAGGGCACTTTGTCCTTTTCACAATGAGAAAAATCCTTCTTTCTTTGTTAGTCCATCAAAACAAATTTGGCACTGTTTTTCGTGCGGTAAGGGAGGCGACATATTTAGCTTTGTCATGGAGATGGATGGCTGTGAATTTAGAGACGCTTTAAGAATTCTAGCAAATAAAGCTGGAGTGGAATTAAGAAGAGAGGATCCAAAAGTGCAGAGCGAGAAGTCAAAGATTTATGAGATTTGTTCTACTGCAACCAGCTTTTTTGAAGAAAAACTAAAAGTTGCCCCGGAGGTTCAGAAGTATCTTGGAGAACGCGGATTTAAAAAAGAAACCATGGAAAACTTTCGCCTAGGCTGGGCGCCATCAGAATGGCGAGCTTTAAGCGGAGCTTTGATAGAGCAAGGATATAAAATTGATGATATTGAAAAAGCAGGACTAGCTATTAAAAAAGACGGCAAATATTATGACAGATTTCGCTCAAGGATTATCTTCCCTATCATGGACTTACATGGTGAAATTATTGGCTTCGGCGGAAGGATTTTCCGCGTTAATCCGCTTAAGTTTCCGCGTGAATCCGCTTCTACAGACGCCAAATACATCAACTCACCACAAACTTTGATTTACGACAAAAGTAAAGTACTCTATGGACTGGATAAAGCCAAGACAGAAATTCGCAGGGAAAATCGATGTATAGTAGTTGAGGGCTATACTGATGTTATTGCTTCTTATCAAGCCGGTATTGGAAATGTGGTTTCTTCCTCTGGCACTGCTTTGACTGAAGAGCAATTGCGAGTTTTAAAACGCTATGCAGAATCTTTAGTTCTTGCTTTTGATCAAGATTTAGCCGGTCAAGAGGCGACCAAAAGAGGGATTAATTTAGCCATAGGTTTCGGTTTTAATACAAAAATAGTTCCCATGCCTAAAGATAAAGATCCAGCTGATTGTATTAGGAAAAACCCAAAGGGATGGAAAGAGATGATAGGAAAAGCCCAGGGGATTATTGATTTTTATTTTAAGGATACATTTTCTCGGGTGGCTTCTGAAAAAGTAGAAGGAAAAAAAGAAATAGCAAAAACGCTTTTGCCGGTGCTCAAGAGAATACCGGATAAAATAGAACAAGCTTATTGGTTAGGAATTCTTTCCCAGAAGTTAGGCGTGGAAGAAAGATTTTTGGCCGAAGCAATGAATCTGGTAAAAATAGATTCCACTTATTATCAAAGAGAAAAGCTTAGTCAGGAGAAGAGAAGGACGAAATCCAGAATTGAAGGTTTAGAAGAAAGATTATTAGGATTCCTCTTTGTTTTTCCCAAAAAAGCGAAGATTATAGACAAGGATTTGTTTACTGTTCCAACTCTGGTGAAGATGTTTGAGGAATTGCAAAAATTCCGAAAAGATAAACCTTCTTTTCGGGAGTTTCAGAAAAGCTTATCTTCGGAGCAATCTATGCAAGTACGCCTCCTAGCATTCAAAGCAGAGGAGGAAGCAAAAACAGAAGATATCGATATTAAAAAAGAAGTAAAAAATTGTATAAGTGAATTAAAAAAGGAGAAGTTACGCCAGCAGCTAAAGGAGTTATCTCTTAAGGTAAGGAGAGCAGAAGAGAATAAAGACAAGGTAGTATTGGAAACATTAACCAAAGAATTCAATAAAGTTTCCAAAGAATATGGCAAAACAAAAAACAACTAAAAAAAGAAAAACTAAAGCTTCTCACCGACATTTAAAACCTAAAAAGAAACCGGCTAGGAAGAAAATAGTTAAGAAGAAAACTCAAAGGAAAAGAACAACTAGAAAGAGAAAGATAATAGCCGAGAAACAAATTGAGAAGCTCTTATTGAAGGGAAAGCAGCGCGGTTTTGTTACAGAACAAGAAGTTCTTTATCTGGCTGGCCCTATAGAAAAAAATGTTGAGGATTTAGAGCAGCTTTATGAGAAGCTTGAAGAGGAAAATATTAAAGTAGTCAAAGGAAAGGAACTAGTAGAGGAGGAAGAAGAGAAACCTCTGAAAGTTATGAATCTTAAAGCTTTATCCGGTGATTCGGTGCAAATGTATTTAAGAGAGATTGGAAAAGTTCCACTGCTGACTGCCCAGGAAGAAGTAGATTTAGCCAAAAGAATCGAAAAGGGAGATGTTGCTGCTAAACAGAGATTAGCTGAAGCAAATCTTCGATTGGTGGTCAGCATTGCTAAGAAATATGTAGGGCGCAGTTCTAATTTGACTTTGCTTGACTTGATTCAAGAAGGAAATATTGGCCTTTTTAGAGCGGTAGAAAAATTTGACTGGAAAAAGGGCTTTAAATTTTCTACCTATGCCACTTGGTGGATTCGTCAAGCTGTTACCAGGGCTTTGGCTGACCAGGCCAGAACCGTTAGAATCCCGGTTCATATGGTAGAGACGATTAGTAAATTCACTCAAGTTAATCGTCGGTTAGTTCAAGATTTAGGCAGAGAGCCTTTAGTCGGGGAAATAGCTGCGGAGATGGGCATAGATGTAGATAAAGCACATCTGATTGTTAAGATTTCTCAAGGGACTGTTTCTTTAGAAGCTCCGGTTAAAGGAGGGGAAGAAGAAAGTACGCTCGCTGAGTTTATTAAGGATACCAAAACAATACTGCCTTCTCAAGCAGCCGCTAGAAAGCTTTTGAAAAGGCACTTAAGGGATATTTTAGTTAATCTTACAGGCAGGGAACAGAAGATTCTAAAGATGCGTTTTGGTCTTGATGACGGAATAACTCACACTTTAGAGGAAGTAGGCAGAGAATTTGGGGTTACCCGTGAACGCATTCGTCAGATTGAAGCAAAAGCCCTAGAGAAAATTAGAAAACATAAAGGGATGAAGAAGCTGAAAGGATACTAACTAAAATTTCTAATTCCTAATTTCCAATTTCTAATCAATTTTAAATTTTAAATTTACAATTTTACATTCCGGGGTAGCTCAATGGTAGAGTCGCGTCAGGACGCGATTAGGATAATGTACAAAGTATATGTTCTTGAAAATTTAAAAAGAGATTGGGGCGACAATTTTTAAAATCAATCCTAAAAAAAGAGAACTATTAAGCTCCCCGGTAGCTCAGCGGTAGAGCGGATCCCTGTTAAGGATACGGTCGTAGGTTCGAATCCTACCCGGGGAGCTTAGTGGTTCTCTTAATACAAAATTAATACAAGATATGTAGGCCGAAGGTCGCGTTGGACGCAATTCGAATCCTGCCCGCGGAGCTGAGCAACGAAAGCAAACTAAAAAGTCCATCTCGGACTTGATTTTTGTTTTAAGATTTTGTAGAGTGGGGAATAGAACATTGACATAAAAAGGAGAAAGGGGTGGAAGATAAGATTATTATGGAGATAGATAAAGAAAAGTTTATCCAGCACGTGAAACGGATTTGTCGCAGTAACATAAGAAGACCTTGTAAGATTTGTTTAGTTTGCCCTTTTAGAGAATATGTGTTAGAAATAATGAAGAAAAATGGCTGGAAACTTCCAGAATAATTAAAATCAAGACGGCATAAGAAATGCCGTCTTTTCAGTAGAGTTTACTTTTGTCAGATATTTTGTTATTATTTGAAAAAGTATCCTCAAGATTTTAAGGAGGTTAATATGTTAGGAAGTAGTGAATTATCAATGAATAAGGAGGGAAGGTACTATCACATAGATTGCGGCAAAGGTGATTTGGCCCGCTACATTCTTACTTGTGGCGATCCTGAAAGAGTTAAAAAGATTGCTGACCTTTTTGATGAGATAAATATAGAGAGAAAGCATCGTGAATTTGTAACATTTACTGGAAAATACAAAAATATTCCTCTATCTGTTATGGCTACCGGCATAGGCGCAGACAACACGGCTATTGCTGTCGTAGAATCTGCTCAATGCGTCAATAACGCCACCTATATTCGGTTAGGCAGCACCGGGGCAATTCAAGACAATATTGAGCTTGGTGACTTAATTATTACAAAAAGGGCCTTAAGGTATGAAAGTGTTACTCTAAATTACGCCCCTGCCAATATAGAGGCGGTAGCTTCTTCAGAGGTGTTGGAAGCTCTAGAAAAAGCAGCAAAAGAGCTTGGATATAGGTACCAGGTAGGAACAACCTGCACGGCTTCAGATTTTTATGCCGGCCAGAGCAGAATTATGCCGGGATTTCCAGTTCAGAATCCAAATTTGGTAAAATACCTGAAATTAAAGGGAGTGAAAAATTTTGAAATGGAGATGTCCACTTATTTTATATTAGCCCAAGTTTCTTCTTATCCCCTAAGAGCCGGTGGGGTTTGCGCGGTTTATGCTAATAGAAGTAAGAATACAGTAATTTCAACTAAAGGTTTAATCAAGGCGGAAATGAAATGCATAAAAACCGGCTTAAAAGCAGTTGAGATTCTATATCAAATTGATCGTAAGAAATAAAAAATAAAATCTTGAGTTTTAAGCCGAAATGTGGTAGGATAAAGGCATGAAAGCACTTCCTCAATTTTTAAAAAAATATTTTTGGGATGTCGATTTTTCGAAATTAAATCTAAAAGAAAGTGAAAGCTTTATCGCTGAACGTTTTTTGGAATACGGGGACGAGAAAGCATTGAGTTGGCTTCTGAAGAATATTAAAGAGAAAACCATAAAAAAAATTCTTTTTGAAGAGAAAGCCCTGTCTTTCAAAAGTGCAAATTTTTGGGCAGTGTATTTCGGACTTCCTAAAAATAAAATCTTATGTTTGAAAAAGTCCTATCAAAAAGTGCGAAAGAGTCACTGGCCATACTAAGCAAAAGTCGTCTTATTGATAATGCTTATCTTGCCGGCGGCACGGCGGTTGCTTTACAATTAGGTCATCGCGAATCTAAAGATTTCGATTTTTTCACTCCACAGAAATTTAGGGCCGAGATTTTAGCTAAAAAGATTAAAAAAGAGATTCCCTCTTTTAGAATAGAGAAAATAACTTGGGGGACAATAATGGGATTTTTTGGAGATGTAAGGTTCACTATGTTTTTTTATGAATACCCTTTACTTTTTAAACCGAATAAGTTTTTGGGAATAAATATTGCTGATATTCGAGACATTACTCCGATGAAAATTGCCGCTGTTTCTGACAAGGGAACAAAAAGAGATTTTATTGACCTTTATTTTATCTTGAAGAAAAAATATGCAACTTTCGAGCATTGTTTTAATTTATACGAGCGAAAATTTAAGAAACTCAAACAAAATAAATTCCACCTTATCAAAAGTTTGACTTACTTTAGAGACGCCGAAGAAGAAAAAATGCCGAAGATGTTTGTGGAAGTTAACTGGGCGGAAATTAAGAGATTTTTTGAAAGAGAGGTAAAGAAATTAAGTAAGGTTATATTGGAATAAGTAGGACGCTCTTTAACAAAAAAACTAAAGAAGGAGAAGGAGAATGGAACAAGTTTTTACTTTTTTAGGATTTATTGGCCCGGTTAGTATTTTCTGGAATCTTTTAGCTTATGTTGGAATGGTGTTGATAACATTAGCCGTAATATCCGCCAAGTGGAGAAATCAGTTCTTTTTCTGGGGGCCGCTGGCGCTTTTGCTTTATGCCGGGCTCTATTTAAAGAATCCAATTCTTACTGGCCTTCAGCTTGTCATTATCGTATCGGGAGTTTTGAATCTCTTTAGTATCAAGAAGATAGCCCCTGTTATCCTTATAGCTTTGACTATTATAGTTTACACTATACTTTTAACAACAAAGCAGATTTCTGGTCTTTGGCCCGTGATTGGTTCTTTTGGGCTTTTAGGGATTGCTTTTGGAATGACTCAGTTGCCACTTAAAAGAGCATTTACCATTATGGCTTTTGGCGGCTTGATGATTATTGTCTATGCTTTAGCTCTACATATCTGGGTTTTCTTTGTTCTTAATGCAATTTTCTTCGCGACAAATCTTCTTAAAACAAAGAAGAGGGGAAAGGAATAAAAGAATGGCTAAAGTAAAAAGAAAAATAATTACCCAGATTGGTTCGCTGCCTTATGAGAATGTAAGAGAAGCGGTGAGATACAGCTTGAAACATGATATTCCGTTTTTACCAGAACTTCCAAAGTTAAGAGATGCTATGTTGGATTATATTAAGAATCCTGGAAAGTTAAGCTCGTTGGATGAATTTAAAAAGCACCGCTTTAGCGTAGTGAAAATTCAATGTGTTGGTCCAGCTACATTAATTATGTCTGGTTATACCCAAGAGGAAGCGTTGGAGAGAATATGTGAGCATATCTCGGGGATTATTAAAGGTTTGGAAGCTGAAGAAACAATTCTTTTTCTGGATGAACCTGCTTTAGGTCAAGTAGGTTTTGACTTTCAAGCTCTATGGGTGCCGATCTTCGAAACCTTTAAGGTGACACCCGGAATTCATTGCTGTGGGAATATGGATTGGGATATTCTTTTTAATTCATCTGTTATTGAAGTTATAAGTTTCGATGCCTCTCAATTTGATATCACAAAATACCCTCATTATAGAGGAGATAAAAGAATTGCTTGGGGGATAGAAGAAAGAAAAGACGTAAAAGATTTTCACAAAGGAGATTTATTGACTCTGCCTTGCGGAATGAGTCCAGTAAAATATACTACCCGAGATTGTGAGCCAGCGCTCAAAAAATTAAAACGAATCTCCAAAATATTCCTGAAAAATTAACAAAGGGACACTTCTTAGAATGTCCCTTTTTCTTTTCCTGTCGGCTATGGTATAATAAAAACAGTAAAGCAAAACTATGCCATCCGAACGAGAGTTAGTTAAAAAATTAGAAGCTTATTCCAAACAATTTCTTAATTCTAAAAAAAGAAAGGAGCTTTTGGATTCTCTTAAAAAAGATAGAACCGACTGGATTGTTTGGAAATCAAAGATGGAGGCAGTGTTGGGGAATTTAGATTCTACGGATAAGCTGAAATTTTCTGCCCTTTTAATATTTATTGAGAAAGCTCCTGAATCCAAGCTTTTTCAGAATAAGATGGAAGAGTTTCTCATTGAGAGGGTCCAATTTTGGAAACATTACAATTTTAAGGTAGAAAAAAAGCAAACAAAGAGCAAAAAGACGGAGCTATGGATTGACAGGATTTTTAAAATTCTTACTTCAAAGTCATTTATTAGACTCTTAATGATATTTCTTATTATAGCTTTTATAATTTGGTTCTATATTGATAGAGCAGCATATCTGGAGTTTATTAAATCAATAATCAAATCTTTCTTTCAAGCAATTCAATAAGATGAATATAACCATAGGTGAACTCTTTAGCGTAATATTAAAAAGGAGGCAAACTCAGGGCTTGTTATCTAAAGATGACTATTTTGAATTAGTTGATCAGGTAGTAGATGAGTATCATCAAGAAGGCCTTATTACAGATGACGACGATATTGAAAGTGTGAAGACAAAACTTAAGATGAAATGGAGAGAGATAGAGATATAGCATAAATACAAAACAAAAAACCAAAAATAAAAAATCAAAAACACATACTTAAAAACGTAAAAATATTTTTGCATTTTTGATTTGTGTTTTTGGTCTTTGGTTTTTTATTTTTAATTTTCCAAGTATGAAGTATCCTAAAAATTCAGCCGCTAGGATTATGCTTGATAAAAAGTTTGTCCCGGTAGCAAAAAAAGACGAGACATTGGGCGAAATTCGAGACCAGTTTCAAAAAAAAATCTCTGGATGGAAGACCATAAATTATGTTTATATTACTGACGACGAAAGACTTGTCGGCGTAGTTTCGATTAGGGATGTTTTTAAGAAGAAAAAGACCATTAAGGTATCTAGAGTTATGGTTCGAGATTTAGTCAGAGTTTTTCCAGACCAAGATCAAGAGGAGGTAGCTTATCTTGCCTTAAGAAATAATATTAAATCTATGCCGGTGGTAGCCAGAGATAATGTTTTTTTAGGTGTAGTCCCTTCGGATAAAATCCTTTTTATTCTTTATCAGGAATTGGGAGAGGATATTTTAATGCATGCTGGTATTGCCAAGGAGGATAAAAAATTAATCTTACCTATTGACGCATCTATTAAAACTCTTGTTCGTGCTAGAACTCCTTGGCTTATTTTAGGACTTTTAGGAGGAATTTTAGCTGTCGGAGTGGTGGAGAGTTTTGGGGTAGCTTTAAAATCATATCTCACTTTAGCCGCTTTCATCCCAGTAATGGTTTACATGGCTGACGCTGTTGGAACTCAAACCCAAACTTTATTTATTAGGAGTTTGGCACTTGATAGTCGCCTTGCTATCAAAAAATATTTTTTAAGAGAGATGAAAATCGGTTTTATTATTGCTTTTATTTCTGGTTTTTTCTTGGCACTGATTACTTTTTTTTGGAAGGGCAATCCCATCCTTGGTTTAATTGTTGGCTCGTCTTTACTTATTACGTGTCTTGTGGCTGTTTTTATTGCTGTACTAGTTCCTCTGGTTCTCGAAAGGTTAAGATTTGATCCGGCAGTAGGGAGTGGTCCATTTAGCACTATTGTTCGTGATATCTTAAGTCTTATCATCTATTTAGAAATCGCAAGTCTGCTTTTACATCTGCTGGTGGAGTAGCAGGCTTTAGCCTGCGATTGGAATCGCGAGCTAAAGTTCGCTATTCCAGTAAAAAACTCAAGATATTTATGAAGCTAAATTCTTTTCTAGCTATAATAATTCTTACAGCTTCTATTTTTATTTTTTTGAATTTAACTCAAACCTCTTTGGATGAAACTAGGGAGGTTTTTAGTAACTTGGACTTAACTTCTTCGGTTTATATTGTCGTCAAAAAACCGATGGAGGTGCGGGGGATTTATGTTTCTTCTTACACGGCTGGTAGCCCGAAGAGAATGGATAAGATTGTCCAACTTATTAAAGAAACCGAACTTAATGGCATAGTTATTGACATTAAAGATTCGTGGGGGAGAGTGGTAATGGGAGAAGATTTAAATTTAACCATTAAAAAGCTTCGCGATGAAAAGATTTATACTATTGCCAGAATTGTTGTTTTTCAGGATCCGGAGCTGGCTAAGATTAGGACCGACCTTGCTTTAAGAAATAAAAACACTGGTCAGATTTGGCGGGATTTTCGTGGAATCCCATGGCTTGACCCGGCTTCAAAAGAAGTTTGGGACTATAATATTGTCTTAGCTCGAACGGCTCTTAAAAAAGGTTTTGATGAAGTAAATTTTGACTATGTTCGTTTTCCTTCCGATGGTATATTATCAAATATCGCTTATCCGATATGGGATGGGAAAGAAGAGAAACATGAAGTAATAAGAGAGTTTTTTGACTATCTTAGCCAAGAACTCAAGCTTCATAATAAGTTTCTTTCAGTAGACCTTTTTGGGTTGGTGCTTACCCGTAATGATGGCTTAGGGATTGGCCAGCGGTTGATAGATGCAGCCCATAACTTCCATTTTATTTGTCCAATGGTCTATCCTTCTCACTATTATCAGGGTTTTGAAGAATTTTCCGAGCCAGCTAAACATCCTTATGAGGTTATTTATCGTAGTCTGGTTCGGGGGCAGGAGATTTTAGGGCAGACGCCAGGTCTGTCCCTACTTCGTCCTTGGCTTCAGGACTTTGATCAAGGGGCAGTTTATGACGAAAGCATGGTCAAATTGGAAATAGAGGCAACTCATGACGCCAAGGCTTTTGGCTGGCTTTTATGGAATCCGTATAATGTTTACACGAAAGCAGCGTTGATAAACTGGGAGTAGCGGACTTTAGTCCGCAATTCAAGTATCGTTTATCAGATATTGTATTGTGTATCCGATATATGGTATACTATATTTATGAAATACGTTTCTCTTAAGGAAGCAGCAAAAGATTCTCCTTATACTGCGGAATATCTAAGTTTGAGAGCCAGACAGGGGAAACTTAAGGCTGTAAAAATTGGTCGGGATTGGATGACTACTCGAGAGTGGCTTAAAGAGTATTTAGCCCGAATTTCTTACCAAAAAAATGGTGAGACAAGAATACCAATTCAGATTTTTCGAGATAGCCAGCAGAAGAGAAGGACCTATCGATGTCCCTCTTGTGGTTATAGAGGACCGATGCTCGTGGAAGAAAAAGATTGAATTTTTAATTTTAATTTTTTAATTTCTAATCAATTTTTAATGACTTAATTTTTAATGCGTTTTTTGGTTTTTAACACTCCCTATCTCAAGCCTAAAATTATCCACAGGTTATTCACATTGACGCAAGGAGTAGGGGCCTTGGAGTAGCAGACTTTAGCCTGCGATTTCTAACCCTTTATCCAAATAAATATTCGTTACACTGAAATTTCACTCAATTTAAAATTTGAAAGAGTGAATTTGGGGCTTATTTAAGACATTTTTTCGGGTAAAAATCCTAGATGTTAGTTGTTGGGAATCACTCCAGAATAAATTCTGGAGCTTTTTTTATTAAATTTTATCAAAATACCTTGACAAGATTTAACAGTGCGGTTTTAGTGTGTTACAATAGTATCAGATATGTATCTGATATATTGTAGCAACTAGAAACTAAGCTTCAACAGCGTACTGTTGAAACTTAGTTTCAACAAACTCAACAAAAAAATGACCGAACTACAAAAACAATTTCTCTTTCAAGTAGAGAAAAAACAAAGCCCAGAAATGCTAAAAATCATCGGCACTGTTTTAATCGGCTTGCCGGCACTTTGGTTTTTTCTGTATTTATTGGGGACGGTGCAGATAATAGGCCCTGGTCTTTAGTTTTAAAGCAATAGGAACTCATGGCAAATCGTCGAAAGACAACCGATTATAATTCTCGTAATAATCACGACTATATTCCGCTTTCCAAGGCAGCAAAATTTGTTTCCTATTCTGCCGCTTATTTGAATTTATTAGCTCGTAAAGGATGGCTCGAGGCAAAAAAAATTGGGCGAAATTGGTATACTACCAGAGAGATAGTAGAAGATTACGCCAGGAGGCATGGAGTAAAGTTAGGTGAAGAGCGAATAGAGCGAATTGAGAGACCAGAAGTAAAAGAGGAGGTTTCCAAGAAACCCCTAGTTTCTGCGGTTAGGCCTCCTCGAACCCTCCATTGGCTAGAAACAAAACCGGGTGAGATGAAAAAAGTGGATCTGGAGGAAAAAAGAATACCAATTTATGGTGAGCCAGTCGAACCCAAGAGAGAGGAAAGAATAGAAGTAGAGGTCCCACCAGAGGTTCCTAAGGCAAAGGAAGTTCCTCCAGAGGTTCCTAAACCAAGGGAAGTCGTGCCGGCTCCTATAGTCCCGCCGGCAGTAAAGCCGTCAGAGAGAAAGCGGCTTTTGATGCTTGTTAAAAACAAATTTTGGCGTGAAGAGCCGGCCTGTTTACCCATTAGAATAAGAAAGTTTAACCGAAAAGCACATAAACTTTTAATGCAACCAACTTGGGTGATGCTGATTATGATTAGTACTGTTGTTCTTCTTTTTCTCATTGTTGGTGGGGTAAGCTTTGGTAATGTTGAACACCTAGCCAGAAGGATTGATAATTTTTTTAAAGATTCAGATACTTTAGGTGGTCATTTTCCCGGCACCCATGCAAATGAGGTGCTTATTTTAGATAAGGAAGGAAAAATTTCTATTTATGGCCATATTGAAACCGAGGGACAAATTAGAAGCTGGGTTAAAGATGGGATTGCGCCAATTGTCGTTGATTCAAAAACAACCATTGAAAATCTCTCGGCTGAATATTTAGATGGGCTTAAAGGAAAAGATTTTACTCTGGCCTATGTGACTAAAAACGGGAATATTACTTATGAAGATGTTAAATTAGAAGGTAATGTTGAGGTAGGTAAAACCCTAACTGTAACAGGAGAGCTCAAGCTTTTAGATTCTTTATTTGTTGATGGCTCTTTGGGAGTTCTTAAGGATATCGTTGGTAAAGGTAATCTTGAGATTTCTGGAAATGCCAATTTTGGTGGCTCAATAGTTGTCGGAGGTTCTGCAGCAATGGGTTCGGCGACGATAGGTTCTGCAACGATAGATTCTGCGGCGGTTACCGAAGTAAGTATCGGCCAAGCGATAGTTAAAAATTCTTTAGATGTTTCGGGTAAAAGTACTTTAGCCGAAACTGAAATAAGTGGACCACTCACTGTTAGCCAAAAAACTACCATGGCTGAGACAGAGATAACTGGTTCTTTAAAGACCCATGAAATTGATACTCAAGGACACGACCTCACTTTGGGGCTCGGCACGATTAATATTTCTAATAAAGACCTGATTGAAAATCTTAACGCAGAAATGCTTTCCGGAAAGAAACTCAAAGATTTTACCTTGGATTTAGTTACTTCCCAAGGAGCAGTAACTGACAATGATATTAGCGTTGGTGGACTAAATGTTTCTGGAAATGCAAATGTCTCTGGAAATCTAGATGTTTCTGGGGGGGGTGATTTTAGTGGGATGACTATTCATCGGCGCGGTTTTTGGGCAACCAGCGGTTCAGTAGCTAATCTAGCCGTTTCCACCATGCTCTCTACCCCAAAGATTAAAAATACCGGCAATATCACCATTGATGCCTATAATGATTCAGCTACTTCTACAGTATATGTTTTGAATTCTTCAGAGGGCCTGGGTGCCAATCTTGATGTTGAGGGAACACTTTCCACTGACGGTTTTGAGATGCCAACCGGAGCAGCCAGTGATTATGTCTTAACTTCGGATGGTTCTGGTGTAGGGACATGGCAGGAAATTGCAGCCGGTACAGGGTTGCCCTCCGGGAGCTCTGGACAGACGCTGCGCCACGATGGTACAGAGTGGACTTCCAATAGTTTTCTTTTTAATGATGGTAGTCATATCGGTATCGGGGATTCTACTCCGACTGAAGGTACGCTAGTGGTAGCCGGTACTATCTATGCTACCACCCAAGCAACTGCGGTAAATGAAGCGGTTTTAGGAGGAAGGATTTTAACTGCCGGTAGCGGCTTGACTGGCGGAGGAGATTTGACTACTGATAGAACCTTCAATATTGGCCAAGGGACAAATATTGTGGTTAACGCCGATGATATTGCCACGGTGATGGATCCAACTTTTACTACTTCGGTTACTTCTCCTCTTTTTACCGGTACTGACCTCGTAGTATCTAACAGTTCTCAATTGGGAATTGTTGATTCTGGTACTTGGCAGGGATCAGTTATTGGGGCTACTTATGGTGGTACAGCTCAAACCACTTGGACAACCGGAGATATACTTTATGCTTCTGCTGCTGATACTTTAGCCAGAAAAGGTATTGGTTCGGAATCACAAGTCTTGACAGTTTCTGGCGGAGTTCCGGTCTGGTCAACTGTTGGTGGCGGAGGAGTAAGTCCAGACTCTCTAGACTACACTGAATTCAAGGATTATATGACCCTAGATGCTTCGACCCAAATTGCTTTTGATAATTACGACTATATCTTCAACCTTACCGGCACTGGCGACTTTTTAATTCAAGATGCCACTTCTACTTTTGCTAGTTTCTTGGACGACGGAAGCATTACTTTGGGCAGCGGTGGAGATATATCAATTGATTCTAGCAGTTGGGATATCACTTCAGCTGGGGCAATTAGCGGGGTGACTGACTTAACTATATCCGGCACCAGTACCGCCCTTCATTTTATCTCAACTGAAACTACTGCTGCTCCGTTTACGGTTAATTCAACGGCAGTAGTAACCAGTTTAAACGCCGACTTATTGGATGCCCAAACCGGCACC